>Ga0182745_1004765_pt1 | contig 11246 bp, 8 predicted proteins | sample eDN3rd30CKraftBY_FD_128523 | JGI IMG/M metagenome (GOLD analysis project Ga0182745, IMG submission 128523) | Enriched backyard soil microbial communities from Emeryville, California, USA - eDNA 3rd pass 30_C Kraft BY (version 2) (version 2) | ecosystem: Environmental > Terrestrial > Soil >... | reverse complement strand
GATGATCTCGCAGTCCAGTCCCACGCTGCTCTGCAGGCAAGACTGCACGGTTTTCCAGAGCGAGTCGCCTTCATTATGAGCGGCAATGATCAGACTGGCGCGCATCGCTACACTTCCTTCCTAGTGGGGCCTGAGCAATCAGAACAAGACGCCTGCACGAGGAACCGCACGCCCCGCGGTAGCGAGCCGGTGACGGTTCATCCAGCAGCGGCACGTCGGAACAGGAACCCGCAACCCTTGCGTCCGTTCCCATCGGCCACCCGCCGCTCAATAAGCTTTACACGCGAAAATGAAAAACTTTTGCATGAAATCCAAAACAATGGTGCACCGCTTTCTTCCGATCATCAGACAAATCCAGCGGAAATCACACAACAGGATCATTTGCCAGAAGAATCGCAAGACGACGCCCGTTGACCATTCGGCCAAAAAGCAAGTATTCATGCAACTAGATTTCCTTTCTTATCGGATGGCGTGCAACTTTCTCGTGGCCTAGCGAGTAAAACCATTGGCTTGAACAGCCGGCCAGTCAATCACCATACCGTAAAACAATCCTCTTTTAAATTTGGCTGCGGTCATGCTCCCACGGATCAGCTACTGCACGGCATGCAAAGGCAGGGTCAGTCACCTCAAAAAGTGTCTGCCCGAAAGCATTCGACAGAATCCAGAGTTGGACATCGAGTTCGTGCTCGTTGACTATGACTGCCCAGAAGGGACCGCCCATTGGGCTCGCCAGGAATTGGGTGAACACTTGGATAGCGGGAGGCTGCGATTGATACAAATATTCGATCAGCCTTTATTCCACATGGCTCGCTCTAAAAACACATCCCATCGGCGCGCCAAGGGTGAAATTTTAATCAACTTGGACGCCGACAATGTTGCCACGGAAGTGTTTACTCGCCACGTACGCCAGCGCTTTGTGAAAGGAGTCGATGTGTTACATTTTTTTGATCGAGGCAACTTTGGTGGCGGTTGTGGGCGCGTGGCGATTCGTGCAGCCGTCTACAACGCAGTCGGTGGGTACGATGAGCAAATGCACGACTGGGGCTTCGATGATCTCGACTTGTGGAAAAGGTGCGAAGCTATGGGATATGTTGTCGAGTGCGGGGAACTCCACCTCATTGAATTCATTCGCCACAATGACCAACAAAGGACCCAATATACCGGAACGACAGACAAAATGTCGAGCCTTTCCCATGCTCGGCGAATACATCACAATAACATGCGACAAGGCAACTATGTTGCAAATGGGGGACGTTCGTGGGGATTTCTGCCGCCGTCCTTTGCCTAGTCGCCGGCCAGCAGCAATCGTCAGGCTAGTGCGCCCGAGATCGGTACCGCACGCCAACGCTTTGTGGCTATTTTATAAGTCCCCAGCTCGGATGGTTGTCATCCGTCAGGAAGGACAGCGACCTCCCAATTGATTGCGTGAAATCATCAACAGCCCGCTTTACGTCAATCCATGATGTAGAGCAATAGTCATGTCCGCAGAGAACACCACCCGGCTTCAGCTTTTCCCACCAGGCAATGCAATCAGCCATGACACAGTCGTAAAGATGGCAGGCATCGATATAAACCCAGTCCAGCGAGCCTGGGTCGAAGATCGCAGCAGCCCGAGGAGAAAATGCACGGAGTACACAGACCTCGGCGCGCGAGGCGAAGCGGCGCTTGACGTGTACAAACCGCTTGTCATGCAGTGGCTGCGGGCCATTGATCGCATCTTTTTCATACTCACCAGGCTGATGCTCCCAGCAGTCGATCAGCCATAATATTCGCGGCTGATTCTCCGCAAGCAGGACCTCGGCAAAATCGCCTGACCCTACCCCCACCTCTACCCCCACCCCGCCAGTCGGTAGATGTCGTGCTAATTGCCTTCGGTCCATTTGAATGCCTCATCTGTTTGAGGGAGCGATTGTTTTGAGCGACACAGTAATCTGTCGATGCGGCATGAAGGAAGCGCACCGAAGCGACGGTGCATACCTTGGCGCTACCGCACGCGTTCGGCGGTCAGCTTGTGGTCCGGTACAAGCACCCGAACACAAGTTTGTTCCATGAACCGACTTTCACACACGCGAGGAACCGTGCTGCATTAACTCGCTCATGGTAAGCTGCTTGGGGCCCGCCCCTTAATGCTGGATTAGATCTCCCAGGCGACTTCATTCCAGTCACCCCAGCGATGAAACAGCACCCGAAGGTAGTCAATTTGAACGCGCGGATAAAAATTGCGGAACCCGTACCGAAGTTGGAGCTGGTCATCGTCCAAATGGTGGTACCGTTCCATGCACCAACTAAAGTACTCGCGCACAAACTCCGTCCTTCCGATCCAAGAGCCGCTATTGATGCCAGGTAGCGGGACGCATCGAGCCCACGGGAGCGACATCTCAAATGCCGCTAGCTCGGCGTTCGTCGGGTGATTGCCTCCAGCAGAAATCACCATTTCGCAGCTAAAATGCTTTAGGTATTCCCGTAAAATATTCACCGGATAGTCAAGCAAAATACAATCGTTTGAGTCTGCCGCAAGGATGTATGGTGTTGAGACATGCTTCAGGAACTCATGCACTAGCTCAGTCTTCTGACTCAAGCGGAACTGATCGATACCTTTCCCTAGTGCATGGATGGGCTGCCCAAACCAGCCGCAACTCTCCTCGAAAGTGCCAAGATTTCGTTGTTTAGGGTCCTTGGATCCATTGTTCCAGGTCAATAATGTAATTTGCTCACACGCCTGCTGGGTTATGTTTGCAAATGCATTGCTAGCGAGCCCACGGAACACGGACGTGACTTGCACCAAATGCCGTCCGGCGAAATGGATAACCGCAGGATGAGTAAAAAATGTCTTATGAGTTATCCGCATCAAAGAATCTCGCGTAAAGAGTATCGGAGAATGCTGCTTTTAATTCCTCCCAGTTGCCTACTCGCTCCCTCAGTGGCTTCTGACTCATTTTTTTCACCCGCATCTCTGGCACGAAGGGCGATGCACCAAGGGCTTCGTAAAACCGAGCCATGGACTCAGCGAAGGAGCTGACGAGGTCCTCGTATAAAACACGTACGATTTGGTTGCGCCGGAAACAGTGCTCCGTCTCGCGGTAGCAGGCGTCGTGAATACAAAACTGGCGCCTGAGCTGGTGGTAATCCAGCTCGACCTGCGGCTCATGGTCTGGCCACCCTTGGCGATGCGTATGCCATTTGCCCGTCGCATAGGCGGCAGCTCCCGAGGCTTCGCAAGCGAGCGTATTGTCGCGAATCAGATGGAACACGACTAAGTCAGGTTTACTTTTCAGGCATTCGCGAAGGTTCGTCTTCCTTGCCTGGTCGTAAAGCATTTTAAACCCACAAAATTTTTCAGGTTTGGAAAAAATGTGCTGTTCCAGGTAAGCCGCCGCATCACCTCCGTCCTCAAAAGCAACGCCGTTAGGGCCGTATTTTTTCCGCAGCGATCTGTCATAGTGAAAGACTTCGTCATGACACACAATCTCTGGATGTTGATTTAGGCTGTCAGCCAGCAACGTCGTTCCCGATCTGGGACGGCCAATGACGATGAAGCAACGCCTAGTCATTAGTAGACTCCTTAAGCCAGTTAGCAAGACGCTCTCTGAAGATGTCGCCGTCAAAGCATCGCTTGTCCATGTGAAGTAGATGCTCATGAGCCTGCAGGATACGATCGGTGTTCAACAACGAGGGGATCTCTCGGGGGTGCTCGAAATACAATGGGTACTCGCGTGTCAGGTATTCTTCCACCGCTGGGTGCCGGTTAATCACAATCGGGGTGTTGCGAACAATGCACTCAACGACTAGGTTATTCGCGGACGTGGCAAATACCTCACTGCAGATGACACTTGACGCCAGCAGGCGGTCATACGCTTCGTCATTCTGCCTGGGCAGCACAGCAACATCTGGATATTCGCGGCGATCGCGGTTCCGCCCCCAGAAAGCAGCAACACGGCGCTCATAGCCGGGAAGCCACCAGAGCGAACTGTCCAGCCGGCAGCGCTGAAAATGATTTAGCGGTTCGATTTGATGGATCAGCCGCGTATTACGCAAGTGCACACCGACTTGCACGAGCCTCCGCGGTTCGCTGCACAGATACGCTTGTGGTGTCCATTTCAAATCGGGCGTGTAGGTAGGATGCTTCGCCGAGTAGACCGGGACGCCCAGCACCTCTCGCAAGCTCCTTGCCAGGTCCTCCGAGAGTGCGACCGCGGCTTTCATGCGGAGAAGGCTGTTAGCGACTGGGCGAAGCTTGAGAATCTCTGACAATGATCCGAGTGGATCGATTTCCGGAGCGATATAAAATGGATGATGAAAGACGCCGATCCATGGCTCCTGGTAGCAATCGGTGCATCTGTCGTATAGGAAGGTTCGCTCGACAAAGTCATCAAGTAGGATGCCATGCGGGTGCATGAGTGGGCGGAGCGACTGAAGAACGTACGGCCAGCCGCTGCGATGCTCACCTTTACCGACTGGAGGCGCGTTGACCAGTCGAACTGCGTCAGTTTTCCGCGGCGCCCGGTTGACAATTGCGCGGGCCGCAAAATCAGGCGTCGCCATATTACAACTTGCCGTCTCGGTGGCATGTTGTGCCTCAACAGCCTCACTGCCTTGGGAACCTTCGCCAGGCGTCTGGGGTGGCGGTCGGCGTGGCATGACAGAGAGAGCATTTTTTGGCTTATTCCACGAGTTATGGTTCATCGCATTGTCCCGATCAGTAGTCCAAGAGCCATAAGGTACGGAACGTCGATGCAAACGCCTCAGATCATTTGGCAGCATCAGTCGCTTGCCAGCCCCACTTCTCTAGTGGGGACAGACCGCAACAGCTTTCAGGGCATGGAACAGCAATGAAGCACGTGTTGACGGTTTGGTCTAGCCAAGCCCGCAGTTCACTGAGCAGCATTGGTTTTCTAGTGCTTTGACGGTCGATCGATACCTCCGCGTGCCGGGGCCGACAGGCAACGCCGCCCGCGAGGGCTGTACCAGATATACACTTCAAGAAGGCAAGATTTTGCAGAGAATACGAGTCGTATTCCGATGAAAACTTTGGTACACCAGTTCTGGCAACAGCCAGATCGCACAGACGCTACGGAAGCTCGGCCGGTAAAAGTCACAACTGGCAGTGAATGTTGTTGTTGTCGAGGCCGGGCTAGAACCGGAGCGGCCGGATCGTCCCAATTTCAGCCACTTCCCGCGTCTTGACGCACCGCACGAAAAGGCCGAGTCGTTAAGGTTCGGGTTCGCTAACTCGATTTTGTGCGGGTTCTGTGACAGCAACCAAGCCCGGATTTCCCGCCGTTCCGGTGTGGCGACATTTTTGTACCGCTTGCAAAGAAGAATCAACTGGAATTAAGGTGCGTCATCATCCACAGATTTAACGGGCGGTCCTATTCTTTGAACCGGGAACTCGCCAATCTGTGTGATTGAACCATTCTCTAGCGAGACCGTGTAATATGACGAATACCAGATGCCCGCAATCGGACGCGATTCACACACACATTCATAGTCACCGAAATCTCCATTCGGTTCTCGGGTCCGCATTGATGCTCGTAGTTGCTTGCGAATTCCAGAGTGATTGGATATCTCGCGTATCCGCCAGACATTACAGCCGTCCCCGTCCGATTGTAAGCGACCCGGTGCAGCGACCTCCTCACACACGTTTGCTTTAATGACAGCCCCATAGGTCCGATCAGTGATTGACCAGACAGATGCGTTGCGATCCGCAAGGCCACTTAGCTTCCTCCAAAATTCAATTTCTGAATTGCCGCAACCTAAATGCCCTGCAAGTCCCGCAAGGTGTTGAATGTAGGCGATTTCGTCGTCAACATTCTCATGCCCTCTGAGTTTTCCTGAACTCACAAACAAGCTAAACGCTAAAGCTGAAATAAACGCAGTCTTCATGATCGCACCAAAATCAAAATTATGTCCCGTTGAATTGGGGTCAAGCGACGTCAATGCCTGTATCAATCACCAACGGGGGAAGGTTAATGGGAGGGGGGCTGACAACTGGAGGGCACGGATCACCGACATCAACACAAGAACCAGTGGACACAACGGTCGTTGTAGAAGCATTCATTGATATCGGGATGTTTGGCGTAACTCTGGTTGTTGAATAGAAAGCGGTGACAGTTAGCGTAAAGTTCGTCGTTATCACACTGTCAATACAGCATCTAGTGCATGGCAGGCATGGGAATGTCCCGCCGCCGACTGTTCCAGGTGGAGGCAGTGGCGGAACTCCGAATACCTCGAGCGCCCTTAAAACAAATTGTGGAACAGGCACACCGCCTGTCGTCGATATTGAAAATTCATAACTAAATGAAATCGAACCGCAGGGCAACAACTCAGCAAAAAAGGCGTATATGCCATTGCCCGCTCCACCAGGCGTCCCTGGCGCAGCAGGCAATGCCGGCGCACCAGGCAATGTCGGTCTGTCAGGCCACGGGATTGGAGGAACACCTGGACCAAAGTCCCATGGAGGAATAAGTCCCAAGGGATCTATGTTTACCGTTGGTATTTCAAAAGCATATGCATACAAGTGAAGGCCGCCTGTATACTTAATTGGATCTCGACTCACGAACCTTCCTGCCACCGGATCATACATCCGTGCACGGTAGTGATACAGCGACAGCCCGGCATCCCACTCCCGCCCGGTAAAGGTGAAGCGGTTGTTGCTCGCCGACGCCGCCTGCACCGTGCCGCTGGCATCGGCGAACGTCACCTGGCCGTACGCCGTGTAGGCGTAGCGCTCGACGATACTGCCGCCGCCATCGGTCAGGGCGGTGATGCTGTACTGCTGATTGCGGTGGTAGTAACGCACGCCACTGCCACCGCTGCGCCGCACCACCTCGTCGATGTAACTGCCGTACACATAGATGTAGCTCGGGCTGCCCGCGGCCGCGTAGTCGGCCAGCGTCTGCTGGCCGTCCTGGAAGTAGATCGTGTGGTTGGTACCATCATCACGGCCCACGCGGCGGCCCAGGGCGTCCCAGCGGTAGAAGACATCGTCGACACCATCATTGTCGGTGTCGGCAGCCTTGAGCCTATTGTCGAAGTCCCACTTGAGCTTCAGCGGGTCGCTGCCGGGCCGCAGCGCCGGCGGGATCAGTGTCATGTTCCCCTTGACGTCGTGCTGCACGCTCTGGCTCGCCGCGGTCAAAATCTCGTGCACCGGGCCGTGGCTGCGGTTCTGCACCGCGGCGTTCTGGGTGATGCTGTTCCAGTCGCCGACCGGCGAGAGATCCCAGGACTGGCCGAGGCTCGTGTCGCTACGCTCCCAGCCGATTAGCCGATCTTCGGCATCGTAACTGGCAGTAAAACCGTAACCGCTCATCACCCCACCGATCGCTTCGCTCGTCTTGTTCTGGTTGGCGTCCCACCCGTAGCTCAGATCCCCGATTGGGGCGCCACTGAAACTGATTGTAGCGAGCGTGCCATCGTCGTTGTAGCTCCGCGTCTGGCTGAATCTATTGTCAAACTCCAAAGCTATCCACGCCCCCTTCCGCCGTCCATGCCCCCTAATCCTGCCCCCCCCGAAGCAGTATAAGCTAATGAACAAGCCTCGTCACGCCGCCCGAAGGCCGGCGGCGTAAGCAACTTACGCCTTAACCTCGCGGCATTTACCTCCGTCCCCTTGATCTTTCTCGCCTCCTTTAGTTCGTCTCAGGAATAGCCACATCAGAGCAGCAATGCAAAACAGAGCGCTGGCAAAGCTGAGACCAAACAATACACCAGGAGCAAAGCCCGCCGCAGCATAAGATTCGGCGACAGCCCGCAACTCAAGCGATGGAGACGCTGGGAGCAGGCTCTTGAGATTGCCCTCAATGAAATCAGTTGATCTTGACCGCGCCTTCCAAGACGCAGCTGAAACAGCCAGCAAACTCAATGCGCTACCAAGCACGCCTGCTTGTGCTACACTCGGCCTAGCAAGCATTTGATTTCACCCTGCTCTTCAATAGTGGCGATTGCTTGATCATTATGGGGGCGTGCAAAACGTTGAAGTAGCCGAGTTTGCAGCGAGATTCACTTCGTCCGTCGCTCGACCAATGGTAACGATATCCGAAACCCATTGGGTTAGTGAAAGCATTATGCCGAAAGGAACAAAGACTAATCCGCCAATCAGGCCAAGCGCGGCGCCAACACCCGCATCAATGGCAGCCGCATTCATCGACTCGCCAACATTGGCAGCAGCGGCAACTGCGATGCACCGTCGGCATTCAAACTCCTTTGATGCAGGATCATGATCGCAGGTCCAGTCAGGTTCGCATCCTGAATAATCCGAGACGTCCGTGCCGGGCAACTCTTGGAGTACTGCGTTGATAATATTGCCAATCGGTATTTGAGCAACAATTCTCGCCAGCCACCAAGGAAGTTGATATAGTCCTTGGGGGTCACGACCAATGATGGGGTTTGACGAAACGTACTGATAGAGGTGCCAAACGCTGCCCTCAAATCCAATTGGATCTCTGCTCATGAACCTTCCTGCCACCGGATCGTACATCCGTGCACGGTAGTGATACAGCGCAAGCCCCGCATCCCACTCCCGCCCAGTGTAGGTGAAGCGATTATTGCTGGGCGAAGCCGTCTGTACCGTGCCGCTGGCATTGGTGATCGTCACCTGCCCGTAGGCCGTGTACGCATACCGCTCGGCTATACTGCCGCCACTATCGGTCAGGGCGGTGATTGAGTACTGCTGGTTGCGATGGTAGTAACGCGTCCCACTGCCGCCACTGCGCAGCACCACCTCATCGATGTAGCTGCCGTACACATAGATGTAGCTCGGGCTGCCCGCGGCCGCACCGGCCGCGTAGTCGGCTAGCGTCTGCTGGCCGTCCTGGAAGTAGATCGTGCTGGTCGTGCCGTCATCACGCCCCACGCGGCGGCCCAGCGCGTCCCAGCGGTAGAAAACATCGTCGACGCCATCGTTATCTGTATCGGCAGCGCGGACTTTGTTGTCGAAGTCCCACTTGAGCTTCAGCGGATCGCTGCCGGGCCGCAGTACCGCCGGGATCAGCGTCATGTTCCCTTTGGGATCATGCTGCACCGCTTGGCCGCTGGCGCTGAGGATCTCGTGCACCGGGCCGTGGGTGCGGTTCTGCACCGAGGCGTTCTGGGTGATGCTGTTCCAGTCGCCCACCGGCGAGAGGTCCCAGGACTGATCGAGGTTTGTGTCGCTACGGTCCCAGCCGATCAGCCGATCTTCGGCGTCGTAGCTGGCAGTAAAACCGTAACCGCTCATCACCCCACCGATCGCTTCGCTGGTTTTGTTCTGATTGGCGTCCCAGGTGTAGCTCAGGTCGCCGATTGGAGCGCCGCTGAAATTGATCGTAGCTAGCGTGCCATCGTCGTTGTAGCTCCGCGTCTGGCCCACCCCGTTATTGTAGCTGCTGGAGATCAGCCGGCCACTATCACCGTAGGTGCGCGTGTCGATCGTGGTCAAGCCAACGGCGAGCGTGGCCAATTGTCCTCGAGCCGTGTAGATCCGCGTCACTTCACTGCTGTCGGGATAAATCAGCTTCGACACACGGCCAGCCGCATCATACTGGGTTCCAGAAGTGTAGGTCCGGCCAGAGATCGTCAGCGACTCGCTCGCTTTGCGTCCCGCGGTGTCATAGGTGAGCGTGACCGTGTTGCTGTAGCGGCCGCTGGTAGCAGTGAGCATTCTGGACGAGGCATCATACGTGAAGCTGTCGCTATCAGCGATGGTTCCCGAGGGGCTGTTGGCCCGCGTGCGGTAGACGAGCGAGAGCAGCCGACCGGCCGCGTCATAAGTATGCGTGACCGTGTCGCCGAGTTGGTCGGTGGTGCGAAGCACCCGGTTGAGCGAGTCATACTCGGTTTGCGTGATCCCGTAGTCGGGGCCTCCTGGGCTGCTGGGGCTGACATGATCGGGCCAGATCGTCTGGTAGAGCCGCTGGTACTCGTCATAGACATACTGAGTCGTCTGGTTCTCGGCGTCGGTCAGGCTCTCCTGTAAGCCCAGCGCGTTCCAGGCGAACGTGGTGGTCTGATTGAGCCGGTCGGTGGTCGAGACCCGGCGGCCCAGAGCATCATAGGCGTGCGTCGTCTCCTGGTCCTTGGCGTCGGTCTCCACCAGCAGTTCGCCGGCCAGATTGTAGGCGTACTGGACACTGTGGCTCAGCGGATCGGTCACCACCACTCGCCGGCCGAGGTAATCGTACTGCGAGGTCGTGGTCAGATTGTTGGGGTCGGTGACCGAGGTCTCGTTCCCGTTAGCGTCGAAGGTGTAGCTGGTGATCTTGCCCAGCGGGTCGCTGACCGCAACCCGGCGACCGGCGGCGTCAAACGTCGTCGTGGTGGTCTGGTTCAGGCCATTGGATACAGTCGCCTGCTCGCCGGCGTCGCTGTAGCCGTAGGTGGTTGACTCGCCCAGCGGATTGGTATCACGGACCAGCCGGCCCAGCGGGTCGTAGCCGCGGGGCCAAACCTCTTCGTTTTGATCGGTCACCCAGACCAGATTGCTCGCGGCGTCATAGGCCAGCAGCCGGGAGTGATCCAGCGGATCGATCTCGGCGACCCGCCGCCCCAGCGAGTCGTACTCGAACTCTTGGTACTCCATCGCGCCAGCCGGCTCCTGCCGCAGGACATTGCCGCCGGCATCGTAGAACTGGTCCTGGTTCTGCTGCCCGGTAACGCTGCCGGTATTTGGATCGACGCCATAGCGAATCGTGCGGTAGACTCGGCCGCGGTTGTCGTAGAGCATCTCTTGCCGGCTGAGTAACTGACCGCTGGCCGAGCCATCACGGCGTTCGGCCAGCACCGTGCGGTCGAGGTTGTCATAGAACTGCTGCTCATAGAAATCGAGTTCGCCATCGGCAGCGGTCTGACGATTCCGCCAGTCGTACAGGTACTGCGTGACGCGGGTCGTGGTGTCGTCGACATGCTGGGTCTGCCGGGTCAGGTTCCCGTCGCCCCCATCGCTGCCGCCGTCATACTGGTTCTCGCTCAGCAGCAGCATGTTGTTGCCGCTGGCCCCGCCGCCGGTCGGATCGGTCGCCGTGGCGCCGCTGTCGTCGGTGCCGACGTAAGTGGCGATTACCTGGCCGCGAACGTCGAACACGTCGGTGCGAATCGTGCCGCCCGGAGAGATCGTGCGGTTCAGACGCTTCATCAGGTCATAGCCGTAGCTCGTTTCGCTGTAGTTGGTTCCAGGAGCGCCTGGGCCGCTGGCGGGAATGTTATGATACACCCGGGTCGAGCCGAGCAGGCAGCAGTCGGAGTACTGCTGGACGGTCCAGCGGACATAG
>Ga0182745_1004764_pt1 | contig 11249 bp, 8 predicted proteins | sample eDN3rd30CKraftBY_FD_128523 | JGI IMG/M metagenome (GOLD analysis project Ga0182745, IMG submission 128523) | Enriched backyard soil microbial communities from Emeryville, California, USA - eDNA 3rd pass 30_C Kraft BY (version 2) (version 2) | ecosystem: Environmental > Terrestrial > Soil >... | reverse complement strand
TCACCGGTATGCACCGCGCGACCAGCGCACAGTTCGCCCGCCGCCTGGGCCGCCAGGCGCACCTGCTGGGTGGTTCCCAGCAGAATGACGTCGGACAGGGCGGCCTCCACCGCGTCGCGAATGCGGCGCGAACGGTCCGAGCCAAGCGCATCGGGTTCGGCTTCATCCCCGCCGTCTTCGCCCTGGGTGGATTCGCGGCGACGCAGATCCCGCAAGTGCGTGGGATCGACCGCCAAGGTGCCGGTAAACGAACCGCCCAGCGTCTTGTAGGCGGCAATCAAGGTCCGCAGCCGCTCGTTGATCTGGCGATTCATGCGCTCGCGGCGCTGCTGAATGGTCATCATCATGAGCAGGCGAATGCCCATGCTGATCAAGGTCACCAGTGCCAGGCCGATGAACGTGGCCAGCACGCTCTGCCACGAAGTAAAATCCAGTCCACGCATTGTCACCTTCCTCGCCGTTGAGTCCGCTGGAGAACTGTGCAGTCAGGCGCTCATCCAGAGAAAACCACCTGGTTTCGGCCATTGTTCTTGGCAGAATAGAGGGCCTTGTCCGCCAACGATAAGGTCTTGTTGAAAGAATGGGCGCTGTTGTGCAGCGTGATACCGATGGAAGCTGTCACGGCAATCCCCGTATCGCCAATCCACAAGGGGCTGTCCGCCACCGACTTGAGCACACGCTCGGCGGAGGTTTCAGGTGAAAAACTGCCTTTGCGGCCAAAAATAAGCACAAACTCTTCACCACCGGTGCGAGCAAAAAAATCATCCGCATTCAGCACGGTGCGGATTTTTGCCGAAATTTGTTGCAGGACGAGATCACCCACATCATGACCATGGTTGTCATTGATGGCTTTGAAATTATCGACATCCAGGATGGCCACCGCTACGCGTTCCGCCGACGCCTTGTTGCTCTCCACCGTTGCGGAACCATACGCCATCAAGGCTCTTCGGTTGGGCAATTCCGTAAGCGGATCGCGTGACGCGGCATCCTGCCAGCGCCGTTTTATCTGGTCGGTACACATGCACAAAAATGTCGTGGTGCCAACAACAGGCAAGATCGACAGTAATACAGGCGACAGGGAATTGAACCAGTGGGAATTGTCTGCAATGGCATACTCCATGTCTGCTGAGAGCACCAGGTAAATAACAGCGCGCATCTGCATCAACAATACCGCGAAGACGTAGATGACGGTCATCGTCATACCACTGATGGAACGGAATTCGGCAGCTCTCCCCCGGCTGAACAATACCCAGGCAGTCGACGCCATGATCGCGCTCCAAAGTATGGTCGCAATCACAATGCGAACCTCGATATCGGGAACGGCGACGGCAAAGTAAACGAATGGAACCGCGCCAATGACCGGAAGAACGTAGACATGGGAATAGCTGGACAACCCATGAAATTTACGAATTGCGGCGTGATACAGGCACAGGGCGCCAACACAAACGGCGTTGGACGATAAAATCTCGAACCCGGCAGGCAGATAGGCTTCCAATGCGAACAGGATCAGGGCAAGTGCCACCAGCAGTGTGGCCCATTGCCAAAGTCTCGCTGCCGGGCGCAATGACGACGGGGCGTCAAACAGAACGGCACTCAGGATGCTTCCGTTCGCCAGGACAATCAGCGTGACTGTAATGAAAACCGACCTTGCGTCCACTTGATTTCCCCACCTCAGAAAACTGGCCTCTCCCAACCAAGGGCGGTGGAAGGTCGGGCGCAGCACGTCAAGGTCGCCGGCGACCTGGTCACGCCAGGCAGGACTGAAGTCAGAACTTCTGAAACGCCAGTGGCCGCTTCTCACGTGGAAACAACAGCCCAGACATAGGTTCTGTATTGAAATGGCGCACCCGACAGGATTCGAACCTGTGACCTTTGCCTCCGGAGGGCAACGCTCTATCCAGCTGAGCTACGGGTGCCTTGGAAAGGAACAGCGTGGCGCATGATACTGGAATCGCCCTGGCCCCACCAGTTGTGATGCAGGGGAATATAAATGGCGGTGCCGCGGATTCCCAGCCACATCCCCCCTGGCAACCGCCAAAAGCATCACGCCCACCCTGGCCCCTCTGCCGCCGGCAGCGCCCGGGCAAACCTAAGGCGCGCGCCGGTGCGAGGAGGCACCCCCCAATTGCACTCCACGCAAACGGCTCGGCTGTGAACTCCCCACTGGTCCCCTGCCAATGCTGCGCGTAGAATCCGCGCGTTCCTGAATCATCCACTGGGCCGAACCACTCGGTACGAAACCCACATGAGCACCAGTACCCTTTCCGAGTCTCCCTGGTCCCCCCTGCGCCTCACCGCCTTTCGCTGGCTGTGGCTCGCCACGCTGGTGTCGAACATCGGCACCTGGATGCACGAAACCGGCGCCGGCTGGCTGATCTCCACGCTCACCGATTCCCCCGTGGTGGTGGCGCTGCTGCAAACCGCCACCTCCCTGCCGGCCTTCTTCATTCTGTTGCCCTCCGGCGCGCTGTCCGACATTCTCGACCGCCGCCGCTACCTGATGAGCGGCAACATCGGCATGGCTGTCACCGCCATCATCATCGGCACGTTGACCGTCAGCGAACTGATCACCGCCGATCTGTTGCTGCTGCTCACGTTGATGATGGGCATCGGCACCGCGATGATCATGCCCACCTGGCAGTCGATCATTCCAGAAGTGGTGCCGCGTTCCGAACTGCAGGCGGCCATCGGCCTGAACACCATGGGCATGAACATCGCCCGCGTGATCGGTTCGCTGGTGGCCGGCGCCATCATCGCCTCGCTCGGCACCGGCGTGGTGTTCGTGTGCAACGCCTGCAGCTTCCTGTTCGTGATCTTCGCGCTGTGGCGCTGGAAGCGCGTGCCGCCCACCACCGCGCTGCCGCCGGAACGTTTCAAGGATGCCATTCTCACCGGCCTGCGCTACACGCGGCATTCGCCGGCGCTGCAGGCCACGATCTTCCGCAGCGTGGGCTTCTATCTCTTCGCCAGCGTGATGTGGGCGATGCTGCCGCTGATCGCGCGCGATCTGCTTGGCGGCGACGCGCGCACCTACAGCTTTCTGTTTGCCGCGATCAGCATCGGCGCCATCGGCAGCGCGCTGCTGATTCCGGCCATGCGCCGCCATTTGAACAACGACCAGCTCATCACCTATTCCTCGCTGCTGTTCGCCGTGGGCATGAGCCTTACCGCGCTGGTGCACGTGCCTCTCGTGGCCATGCTGGCGCTCTGCCTGTGCGGCGGCGCCTGGATCACGGTGATGACCTGTGCGCAGCTGTCGGCGCAAACGGCGCTGCCCAACTGGGTGAAATCGCGCGGGCTGGCGATCTTCCTGACCTTCTTCATGGGCTCGCTGGCGATCGGCCCCATCATCTGGGGCTCGCTGACCAAATGGACCTCGCTGCCGATCTCCATGCTCACGGCGTCGCTCGGACTGGTGATCTTCAGCCGGGTCACGCAACGCTGGCCGGTGAGCGGCAACGACGAGCTGGATCACACGCCCTCGCAGCACTGGCGCAAGCCGGAACTGAAAGTGGCGGTGGCGCAGGACCAGGGGCCGGTGATGCTGCACATCCGCTACGAAGTGATACCCGGGCAACTCGGCGCCTTCCTGCATGAAATGCGCCTGCTGGGCATGGCGCGCCGGCGCGATGGCGCGGTGTTCTGGGACGTCTTCGAGGATGCGCAGAATCCCCGCATCTACGTGGAAACCGTGGTGGTGCAGAGCTGGCTTGATCATTTGCGCCAGCATGAGAGAATTTCACGCCAGGACGCGCAGATACAGTTGCGCATCCGGGCCCTGCTGCAACCCGGTACCGAGCCGGTGATCAGGCACTTCGTCAAGCCGGCCGGCTAGCGCACTTTTTCGTGTCATCGGCGGCCCCTTCGTTCTGGAATCCGCATGTCCGACACTCCCCGCTCCGTGGCCAGCAATTTCCTTCAGGCGCTGTTGGCGCAGGGCATCGACCAGGTGTTCGCCAACGCCGGCACCGACTTCGCACCGGTGATCGAAGCGCTGGTGCATGCGCGCCGCGCTAGTCTTCCCACCCCGCGCTTTCTCATCGTGCCGCACGAAAACGTGGCCATCTCGATGGCCCACGGCTATTTCCTCGCCACCGGCAAGCCCGCGGCGGTGATGGTGCACGTGACCGTGGGCACCGCCAACGCGCTGTGCGGCCTGATGAACGCCGCGCGCGACCAGGCGCCGATCCTGCTGATGGCGGGCCGCACGCCAAGCAGCGAAACCGGCCACATCGGTTCACGCAACGCCAGCATCCATTGGGGCCAGGACAGCTTCGACCAGGGCGGCATCGTGCGCGAATGGGTGAAGTGGGACTATGAATTGCGCGTGGGCCAGGCGCCGGAAGATATCGTGGGCCGCGCGCTCGACATCGCCATGAGCGAACCCAAGGGCCCGGTGTATCTGTGCATGCCGCGCGAAGTGTTGGGCGATCCCGTCGCCGCCCCGCCGCAACCGCCACGCACGCGTGCGCTTGGCGCGCTGCCCGCCACGCCGAACGCCGCCGCCATCGAGCAGGCCGCCGCGTGGCTCACGGAAGCCGAATTTCCCTTGATCATCAGTTCCAGCAGCGGCCGCGATCCGGCCAACGTCGAACGGCTGGCGAATATCGCACAGCGCTATGGCATCGGCGTGGCGTTGCCGGGCGAACCGGGCGCGCGCGAGCTGAACATTCCCACCACGCATCCGCTGTTTCTCGGCGTGCATCCGGCGCAGGCGATTGCCCGCGCCGACGTGGTGGTGGCGCTGGACTGCGAGGTGCCGTGGTGGCCAAGCCAGGTGTCGCCGCGCCCTGACGCCAAGCTCATCCATATTTCCGCCGATCCGTTCTTCAGCCGCTATCCCGTGCGCGGCTTCGCCATGGACCTCGCCATCGCCGGGTCGTCATCGCAGGCACTGGTGCAACTCGAGGCCGCGCTTGCCAAGGCCTGCGCCGGCCAGCAGACACGCATCGACGCGCGCACCACGCAGTTGCGCGCGGTGGGCGCCGCACGGCGTGAAGCCTTCGCCACGCTGGTGCGTGACGTGGCGGCGCAACCCGTGATTCATCCGGCCTGGGTGGCGGCCTGCATCAACGAGATCGCCGATGCCAATACCGTGATCGTCAATGAAATGGGCGTGCCACTGGAATGGCTGGATCTGCAAACGCCACGCTCGTATCTGTCGAGCAGTCTGGCGGGCGGCCTCGGCTTCGGGCTTGGCGCGGCGCTTGGCGTCAAAAGCGGCGCGCCGGACAAGCAGGTGCTGTTGCTCGTGGGCGACGGTTCCTACATGTTCGGCTGCCCCACCGCCGCGCATCACGCCGCGCGCCTGCATGGCCTGCCCACTACGGTGCTGGTGATGAACAATGCGTGCTGGAATGCCGTGCACCGTTCCACGCTCGGCATGTATCCCGAAGGGCTCGCTGCGCAGGAGGAAGAAATGCCGCTGGTGTCGCTTGGCACTTCGCCTGAATACCAGGACATCATGCGCGCCTGCGGCGGCCACGGTGAAAAAGTGGCGGCACCCGCGCAGTTGCCTGAGGCATTGCAGCGCTGTCTTGCCGCCAACCGCGAGGGCAAAAGCGCGCTGCTCAACATCGTTTGCAGCGCGTAAGTCCCACATCCCATGCCCGTCGAGATACTGCTCGCGTTCCTGGCCGCCTCCGTGCTGCTGTCGCTGGCGCCGGGGCCGGACAATCTGTTCGTGCTCACGCAGGGCGCGCTTTACGGGCCGCGCGCAGGCGTCTACATCACGCTTGGCCTGTGCACCGGCTTGATCTTCCACACCACCATCGCGGCGCTGGGAATCTCCTCGCTGTTCCTGCTGAGCAGCACCGCCTTCCTCGCGCTCAAGATCGCGGGCGCCGCCTACCTGCTCTATCTTGCCTACGGCGCCTGGCGCATTGGGGTGGCGGGGGATTCGCGGCGCGACGAGGTGTCACTCAGCGGTTGGCAGTTGTACCGGCGCGGCATCATCATGAATGTCACCAACCCCAAGGTGGGTATTTTCTTTCTAGCCTTCCTGCCGCAGTTCGCCAAACCCGAATTCGGGCCGCTTGGGCCGCAGTTATTAACGCTGGGCGCGCTCTTCATTGCCCAGGCATTGGTGGTGTTTTGCCTCATCGCCCTCGTCGCGGGCCGCCTAGCCGAGCGCTTCCGTCGCTCGAACAGGGCCCAGCGTCTGCTGAACCGCGGCTGTGCCGTGATTTTCACCTTGCTGGCGCTGCGTCTGGCATTTTCCGCCCGCTGAGGACAGCCTCCCTCCCAATTGTGTCCCCGCCCCGGTGGCTGGCACAGCGCTCCCCGCCCCAAAAAACGGCTTGTCAAGACGTGAAATGACCAGGGGGGGTCACTATAATCGGGGTCCGCGTTGAATTCGTTTGAGGGGATGAACGCGGTAAGTGCCTCGTTTCCCACGAAGTGAAACTCACAATTACCGAGACTAAGGATCACTATGGCAACTTCCAAAGCTTCCAAGACCAAACCTGTTCTTACCCCGGCTGACGACTTTTCCAGCTTGTCCATTGAAGAACAGACCTCCCGCTTCCTCGCTTCGGGCGGCAAGATTCAACAGATTCCCTTGGGCGTCAGTGGCCAGGTTGCCACTTCCGGCCCGCGTCACATCACCCTGGGCAAACGCCACCTCCAGGCCAACTGACGCACCCGCTGCTTTCATATAGTGCTGCTTTGCTGCTTTGACCCTGCCCTCCGGCGGGGTTCGTTTTATCTGGGTCATTGATTTTATTGGAATTTCCCCAATAATGAGCGCTCACCCACCCACGCCGGCAGCGCCTTTGCCATGAATCCCCCCCTTCCATCGCTCAGCTACGATCAGGTCAAAAGCCTGCTGGTCCCCCGCGCGGCCGCAACCCACAAGGGTCACTACGGCCACACGCTGGTGGTGGGCGGCGCAAGCGGCATGGGCGGCGCCTGTCTGATGGCCGCGGAAGCCGCGGCGCGCTGTGGCTCGGGGCTTACTTCCGTGGTCACGCATCCCGACCACGCCGGTTATTTTTTGCTGCGCCGCCCCGAGCTCATGGTGGCCGCCGCGGCCACCGCCGACGTTATTAACGTGCTTGGCGCACGCGCCACCACCCTCGTGCTTGGGCCCGGCCTTGGCCACGGTGCCTGGTCCGCCGCAATGCACAGCGCCGCCCTCGCCCTGGCCACCCAGCGCGCCCTGCCCCTGGTGCTCGACGCCGACGGCCTCAACCTGCTGCACGGCACCCCACCCGCCCAGCCCGAAGCAAGCAAGTGGATACTCACTCCCCACGCCGGCGAAGCCGCACGTCTGCTTGGCCAGACACGCGAACAGGTGGAACAGGACCGCGAAAGCGCGGCCCGCACCTTGCAGGCACGCTATGGCGGCGTGGCCGTGCTCAAGGGCAGCGGCACGCTGGTGTGCTATCGCGAAGGCAACATGCAGCATCTCGAACGCTGCGTGCATGGCAACCCCGGCATGGCCACCGGCGGTATGGGCGACGTGCTCAGCGGCATTCTTGGCGCACTGCTGGCACAGGGCCTGCCTTTGGCCCAGGCGGCGCGGCTTGGCGTGTGCCTGCACAGCAAGGCGGCGGACCTGGCGGCCCAGACGGAAGGCCAGCGCGGCCTGCTGGCCACCGACCTCTATCCCTATCTGCGCACGCTGCTCAACCCATGAACGCGCTGCCGCTTGCCGACGACGCTGCCACGCAAGCCGCCGGCGCCGCCCTGGCGCGGGCGTCACAGGGCCATGGCCTGCTCTTTCTCGAAGGCGAACTCGGCGCCGGCAAAACCACCCTCAGCCGCGGCCTGATCCGTGCGCTTGGCCATCAGGGCACGGTGAAAAGCCCCACCTATACGCTGGTGGAACCCTATGAACTGCCCGGCGGGCGCGTGATGCACTACGACCTCTACCGCCTCGGCGACCCCGAGGAACTGGAATACCTGGGCCTGCGCGACCATCTCGACGCCGACACGCTCACCCTGATCGAATGGCCGGTGCGCGGCGGCGCCCTGCTGCCCTCCCCCGACCTGTGTCTGACGTTGGTGATCCGCGGCATGCAGCGTGAACTGCAATGGCAGGCCCATACCCCTCACGGCGCAGCCATGGCCGCCGCACTTGCCGCACTGGCGGGGCAAACGCCAGCATAAATCTAGGGAAATTCTAGATTTCGGCCGCAAACCCATGTATTGTCTCGACTTCTTGTTAGCACTACCTACGTGTCGAGCCCATGCCACAGCGTGCTTTCGCCCTGCTGTTCCTGCTGCTTGCCTGCCTCAGCGGCTGGGCGCGCGCGGCCGTGGTGGAAAGCGTGCGCACCTACCGGGCACCGGAATACACCCGCCTGGTGTTCGATCTCGATAAACCCCTCTCCCACAAGATATTCACGCTCGAGGATCCCGACCGCGTGGTGATCGACCTGATCGATGCCAACCTGGACGGGCGCCTCGACAAGCTGGACCTGGACGACACCCCGATCGAGGCCATCCGCCACGCGGTGCGCAACGGCAGCGACCTGCGCGTGGTGCTGGACATGAAGGGCAAGGTGCAGCCGCGCAGCTTCCTGCTCGACAAGAACGAACAATACGGCGAACGCCTGGTGGTGGACCTTTATGATGCCGATGCCGGCAGCGAGGCGCGCCAGGTGACGGCCAGCCTCGAGACGCTCAACAATCCCAAGCGCGACGTGGTGATCCTGGTGTCCGCCGGCCATGGCGGCGAAGACCCCGGCGCCATCGGCGTCAACCGCCTGCGCGAAAAGGACGTGGTGCTCGCCATCTCGCGCGAAGTGGCCGCACGCATCAACGCCACGCCCGGCTTCCGTGCCGTGATGGCCCGCGACGGCGACTACTACGTGGGCTTGCGCGAACGGGTGTTGATCGCCCATCAGAACAGCGCCGACTTCTACGTGGCCATCCACGCCGATGCGCACAGCAACAAGGACGCCAAGGGCGCCACCCTCTATGCACTGTCGCAGCGCGGCGCCACCAGCGAACAGGCGCGGCTGCTGGCGGAAAAGGAAAACGCCGCCGATCTGATCGGCGGTGTCGGCTCGGTAAGCCTTACCGACAAGGACGCGGTGCTGGCCAGCGTGCTGCTCGACCTGAGCATGACCGCCAGCGTGGCCACCAGCCTCGACATCGGCAAGCACCTGATCGACACCCTCGACAACGTGGTGTACCTGCGCCGGCGCAATGTGGAACAGGCCTCCTTCGTGGAACTCAAGTCCGCCGACATTCCCTCGCTGCTGGTGGAATCGGGCTACATCACCAACTCCAACGACGCCAAGAATCTCGACTCGTCCGCCTGGCGCCAGCAATTCGCCGCGCGGCTGGTCGATGGCATCGTCAGCTGGTTCCAGGCACGGCCGCCGGTGGGCACGCTGCTGGCGTGGCAGAAGGAAAGCGGTTTGCCGCTTACCCGCCAGGAAGGGTCGTACACCGTGCAGCGCGGCGATTCGCTGTCCATGATCGCCGAACGCTTCGGCCTGTCGATGACCGAACTGAAAACCGAAAATGCGCTGGCTTCCGACACCATCCGCATCGGCCAGGTGCTGCGCATTCCGGGGCACAGCGCGCCGCCCGTCTATACCGAACACAAGATCAAGCCCGGCGAAACGCTGTCGCAGATCGCGATTTCCTACTCCGTACCGCTCAGCATCCTGCGCGAAACCAACCAGTTGCAGGGCGACGTCATCCGCGTCGGCCAGGTGCTCAAGATTCCGGCGTCCTGAAACGCGCCCTCGCGGCGGCGTTCCGTGTAAACTCTCCAGCGGCGCAACGCCGCCGCCGTTTGCACAGTACAGGTTTCGCCGATGACCATTCCCAATCCTCCCCGCATCCAGACGCTCAGCCAGCGCCTGAGCAACCAGATTGCCGCCGGCGAAGTGGTGGAACGCCCCGCCTCGGTGGTGAAGGAACTGCTGGAAAACAGCCTCGATGCCGGCGCCGACCGCATCGACATCGACCTGGAACAGGGCGGCGTCAAGCTGGTGCGCGTACGCGACAACGGCGCCGGGGTGGCCAAGGACGACCTGCCGCTTGCGCTGAGCCGCCACGCCACCAGCAAGATCGCCTCGCTGGAAGACCTCGAAGCCATCATGAGCCTGGGGTTTCGCGGCGAGGCGCTGGCCAGCATCAGTTCCGTGTCGCGCCTCACCTTCGTATCGCGCACGCATGACGCCGACAGCGCCTGGCAGGTGGAAACCGAAGGCCGCGACATGCGCTCGGCGCTCAGCCCCGCCGCGCACCAGCAGGGCACCACGGTGGAAGTGCGCGACCTGTTCTTCAACACGCCCGCGCGCCGCAAGTTCCTGCGCACCGAGCAGACCGAATACCAGCGCATCGACGAAATCATCAAGCGCCTGGCGCTCAGCCGCTACGACGTCGCCTTCCAGGTAAGCCACAACCAGCGTGGCGTGCAGCGCTTCGAACGCGCGGCAAGCGTTGCCGAAAAACGCCGCCGCGTCGCGCAGGTATGCGGCTCCGCCTTCATCGACAACAGCATCGCCATCGATTTTGAAAGCAGCGGTCTGAAATTGTGGGGCTGGGTGTCGCTGCCCACTTTTTCGCGTTCCCAGGCCGACCTGCAGTATTTCTACGTCAACGGCCGCGTGATCCGCGACAAACTGGTGGGCCACGCCGTCAAGCAGGCCTATCGCGACGTGCTGTTCCACGGCCGCCATCCGGCGTTCGTGCTGTACCTGGAGCTGGACCCCGCCAGCGTGGATGTCAACGTGCATCCCACCAAGCACGAAGTACGCTTTCGCGACCATCGCCTGGTGCACGATTTTCTGTTCAGCGCCCTGCACCGCTCGCTGGCCCAGGTGCGCCCGGAAGACCAGCTGCAGCCGCAAACCCTGGACGCACCCGACGGCGCCACGCCGCTCACAGCCACATCCTCACTGCCATCGACTCCGACACAGGCGCGCATGCCGCTGTACTCCCCCGGCTCGCTGTCTTCCTATGGCAATGCTTACAGCAGCAATGCGCTACCCACCACCACCGAAATCCGCCAGCAGCTCGACGCCTACGGCACCCTGCGCGAACCGCCTCCGCCAGGCACCGCCGCAGCGCCGGCCGGCACGGACGCCGGGGCCAATCCCGATGCCGACGCGCACCACGCGGACATCCCGCCGCTCGGCTACGCCCTGGCGCAACTGCACGGCATCTACGTGCTGGCGCAGAACGCGCACGGCCTGGTGATCGTGGACATGCACGCCGCCCACGAACGCCTCACCTACGAGCACATGAAAACCGCCGCCGACAACGCCGGCATCCGCGCCCAG
>Ga0182745_1004763_pt1 | contig 11250 bp, 10 predicted proteins | sample eDN3rd30CKraftBY_FD_128523 | JGI IMG/M metagenome (GOLD analysis project Ga0182745, IMG submission 128523) | Enriched backyard soil microbial communities from Emeryville, California, USA - eDNA 3rd pass 30_C Kraft BY (version 2) (version 2) | ecosystem: Environmental > Terrestrial > Soil >... | reverse complement strand
CGCCTCCCATGCGGACCCCGGCCACGTCGCGGCCCTGTTCAAGCTGGGCAACGCCCTGGCCGTGCTGGGCTACTACGGACAGGCGGTGGCGCAGTGGGAGCGAGCCTCCGCGCTGACGCAGGACGCCGCCATCCGCCAGAGCGCGAAGGAGAACATCGACCGCGCACGAGCGAAAGTGGCGCAGTTGGGGGCTTCACCGCAGGCCGCGGGCCTGGCGCCGGGCTCGGGGCCCGTGGCGGATACGACGCGCGCCCAGGCCCGCCGTGCCTACGAGCAGGGCGTGCAGCGCATCGCCAGCAAGGACTTCAACGGCGCGGTGTCGAGCCTCACCCAAGCCATCCAGCAGGAGCCCATGCTGGCAGTGGCCTATGTCGCGCGGGGGAGCGCGAACATCGGTCTGCGCCGCTACGCGGAAGCCGCTGTGGACTACCAGTACGCGCTGGAGCTGGAGCCCGGCTCGGCGTCTCCGCTCTATGGTCTGGCTGAATCCTTCCGCGCGATGGGGCGCACGTTGGAAGCGCGCGACCTCTACGAGCGCTATGCCGCTTCCTCCGCCGCGGACGCCCGCCCCCAGCTCCAGGAGGAATCCCGCCAGAAGGCGGCCCGGCTCCGTTGATGGGCAGGCAGGCAGCCTGGGGGCTGGTGGACCGTGTCAGCCCCAAGCATTAGCTTCCATGGATGACCGGGCGCGACGCGGAACCGAACGGACGGCAGGTCTTCAGGCCTCGAAGGGCCCTCGCAGCGGCCATGGCCGTCGCGGGCCTGCTCTGGGTGGCGGTGCTGGTGTACCTGCTGCGTTTCTTTGAAGAAGTCTCGCTCCAGACATTCCTGTCGGCGGGGTTCTTCGTCCTCTTCTTCGCCGTGTCGCTCATGTACTACGGGCGCACGCTCATCGTGGTGGATTCCCGAGGCCTCACGTATCGCGGCATGGTGCGGACGCGGTGCTTCCCCTTCGCGGACATCCGCAAGCTGGACGTGCTGCCCGGGCCGGTGACGGTCTACGCAGTGAGGGGCAAGGCGGGGCTGGTCCACTTCACCAGCTTCTTCCATCACCACCAGCAGCTCGCCCGACTCCTCGTGGAGCGCGCGGGGCTGGGGGCGATTCCGGGCTGAGCCGCCTCCCCGGTGGCCTGTCATTGGCTCCCCGTCGCCAGCAACCACGTGACTGCGACGCCCGCGGAGGCCGCCACCGCGCCCAGGCCAATCAGCCACCACTCGCCTCGGGGCCTGGCAGGCGGCTCGGGCATCACCTCGGGCGCTGCCTCCGGAGGGCTCTCGGCGGCGGGAGGTGCGGGGGCCTCGGCGGCGGGAGGCGCGTCCTGAGGAGCTGGGGTGAGGGCGGGCGGCTCCTCCACCGCGTCCTGGAAGCGAAGCAGCGAGCGGCCCAACTCGATGACGTCTCCATCGGTCAGGGGCGCGCAAGTCTCGACCCGCTGGCCGTTGAGGAAGACGCCGTTGGGGCTGCCGAGGTCCTCCAGCGTGAAGTGGCTTTCGCTGTAAAGGATGCGCGCGTGCGTCCGGGATACGGCGCGGTCTCTCAGCCGCAGGGCCACCTCGCTGCCTCGGCCAATCTCCGTGCAGGACTCCGCGAGCGCATGGACACGGCCCACGTCCAGGCCGGTGAGGCACGTGAGGGTGGCCGCCCGGGAGGGGCCTGGCTCGTTCGTCCCCGTGAGCAGTCCCTTGAGCAGCGCCACGGTGCCCACGCCACGCTCGCCGATGGCTTCCTGGAGCACGCGCAGGCCCATGTCATCGGGCAGGCCGAGCGCTTCTCCTGGCAACACCAATCGTGGCACGCCCGGGGGAACGAGTACGCCATTGACGGTGAAGGTGCGCGCGGCTTCGACCATCAGCCGCTGCGCTTCGATGCGCAGGCTGAGCAGCTTCGGCGGCAGGCCCTCCAGGTGGATGTCGTCGTCCGGGCCGCCCCCCAGCAGGTGGACGCCCTCGAAGAGCTCGAAAGGGGTGGTGGTACCCAGGTGCTCGAATTCGAAGCGCATGGGCACGCCCGGAGCAACGGGCTGGCCGATGCGAAGGTCCGGGGTTTCGCGGGCTTGCGGACCGGGTGCGTCCCGGCGGGGCCGGTCCCGTCCAGGGGATGGGACGCTGGCTCAGGCCGCGCGCGTGGCTTCCGGGGCCGGCGGGGCGCTGGCGCCAGGGCCCAGCCGCGCGCCGGGGAAGACCGCCACGGCCGAGCCATCCGCGACGAAGGCGGAGCTGGGCTTGCCGCGCAGGAAGGGGACGAACCGCGCTCCGTACATGCCCTCCACATCGACCTCGAGCTGGGCGCTGTCCACCTGCCACACGGACCAGCGTGGGTGTTCCACACGGTACTCCGCGCAGCCGCCATCCCGCTGCGCCGTGTAGCCCCAGTAGTGCTCGGTGATGAACTCCTCCTCGGAGCCTGGCTCGCTGGCGCGGGGCGCGCCGTGCGTCGTCGCCGCCAGGTGTTGCCACCGTCCGCTCGCCTTCCAGGCGTATTCGACGCGGCCGGCGGCGCCGTCTTCCGCTCCGTTCATCGACACGGCATGCCGCATGGGCAGCGCGACGTAGGGCTCGTTGTAGAGCACGCGCGCCACGGTGGCGATGGCCTGTCGCGGGACGATTTCCTTCACGAACACGACGCCTCGCCGCCAGCCTTCAGCGGCGAGGTGCCGCACGTAGAAGCGCAGGTTGACCTCGTCGAAGTGCTGGTGGAAGGGCACGGGCAGCCCCCGGACGCGCGTGTCGAGGAAGCGGAAGCCCACCATGCTCGCGAACGTCTTCCCCCGCCAGGTGTCCAGCTCCGTGCCTCGCGGGACGAGCGGCCGGAGCACCTCCGGGTCCACCTCGTAGTTGAGCATCAGGAGGTACCGCCACGTGGCCGTGAGGAAGGGGCGCATGCCGCACGCCTAATGCCCGGAGCCGTCCGGAGTCCATCGAGGTGGCGGACCCGCATGGTGCGCGCTCACTGCTCGCAGTAGCAGGAGTGTTGCGGTGGTGGGGGCCTCCCACCCACCCGAGGAGGAAGGCCGGTGGGCCGCCGCGGCTACCACGTCGCGCCGATGTTCACGGTGCCCGCGTAGCTGCCGCCGCTGCTGAAGTTCCGGTCGCCAATCGTGACGTCACCGGGCGGGACGTCCGCCGCGAACTGCTGGTCGATGAGGAAGTTGTACTGGACGCGCGCGTCGGCGGTGAAGCTGCCCATGTGCAGGCGCACGCCGCCGCCCACGGGCACGTTGCCCACCGTGTCGTCCGAGAAGGCGAGGGTGGGCGCCCGCACGTTGTACCGGCTGAGGCCCACGCCGCCCAGGACGTAGGGCTGGAGGGGGGCCGCGCCCAGGCCCAACGTGGCGACCGCGTGCGCGCCGTTGCGCACCAGGTCGGGGCCGCTCCGGGAGCCCGTCAGCACGCGCGAGTCGAAGTTGTTGAGGGCACCCGAATATCCCAGCTCGATGCCCAGCACCTTCGAAGGCTTGATGGCCACCGTCACGCCGTAGCCGAGGCCCGGGTTGATGTCGGAGCCCAGCGCGCCCGTGTAGCCCTCGACACCGCCGCCAACGAGGAACGTCAGGCCGCGCATGTTCGCGGAGGACTCCAGCCTCTCCTGGGCCATGGCGCTCCCTGCTCCCAGCAGACCCACCACCGCTCCCGCTTTGAGTAGCGTCTTCATTCGCGCCTCCCTTGGGACTTGAACCACTGTTCGATGCGAGAAGATGGGAGCCACCGCCCGGCATGACAATTGCCGAGGCTGTGCTCCGCGGACGGCGTCCAGGCTGCCTGCCCGCTCAGCGCGTGGTGGCCCCATCCGATGGAGAAGCCCGCTAGGATGTGCGACCCCGATGCGCTTCCCGTCCACCGTCCTCGCTTCGCTGCTGGCTGTTACATGTCTTGCCTCCGCCTGTCGTGATGAGCAGGCCGGTCCACGTCCGCGGGAGCCGCGCATTCCCGCGCCCGCGAAGCTGCGCGCGCTGGAGGCCCCGCCCGCGGACCTCACCTTCCGCAGCGGCGCGACGTTCGCTGGTGGCGCAGTGGTGTACTTGGGCTCGAAGGTGTCGCCGGAGAAGGCCGCGCCCGGTACACAGGTGCGGCTGGCCCACTACTTCCAGGCCGTGCGCCCGCCGCCGCAAGGCTTCAGCTTCTTCGCCCACGTCGTGGACCCGGCCAGCGGTGGCATGCTGGCCAACGCGGACCACGAGGTGCAAGGCGGCGCGGCGCCGCTCGCGTCATGGCCGGTGGGCAAGGTCATCGAGGATGTCCACACGGTGGCCATGCCCAGTGTGCCCGCGCGCGTGGTGCTGGGGTTCTGGCGCGGAGACTCCCGGCTGACCGTGGACGATGCCAGCGCGCATGACGGCTCGCAGCGGATGTTGGGGCCGCACCTGGGCGGCGCCGCGCCGGAGCTGCCGGAGTACTCCGTGCCACGCGTGAGCCAGCCGCCCATCATTGACGGCGTGCTGGATGATGAGGCGTGGAAGCAGGCCCGGCCGGTGGTGTTGCGCCGGAGCTTCGATGGGAGCGCCGCGCGCCTGCGTACCGAGGCGCGGCTCGTCCACGACGGCAAGTTCCTGTACGTGGCGTTCGACCTCGAGGACCCGGACGTGTGGGGCACGCTGCGCAAGCGCGATGACCCCATCTACGAGGAGGAGGTGGTGGAGATCTTCCTCGACGCCAACGCGGACGGGCGCACGTACAACGAACTCCAGGTGTCTCCGCACAACGTCATCTTCGACGCGTACTTCCCGGCGCGCCGGCAGGGCATGGACCGCTCGTGGGATTCGGGGATGAGGTCCGCCGTGAAGGTGCGCGGCACGCTGGACGATGCGTCGGACCGGGACGAGGGCTGGTCGGTGGAGATGCAGATTCCCTTCGACCGGCTGGCGGAAGTCCCCAACATCCCACCGAAGCCCGGTGAGCGGTGGCGCTTCAACCTCTACCGGCTGGAGCACCACGACCGCCGAACGGTGGAGGGACAGTCCTTCTCGCCCCTCTTCATCGGCGACTTTCACGCGCTGCCGCGCTTTGGCTGGCTCGTGTTCGAATGAGCGCGCCCGCGCCTACGCGTGGGGGCTGATGTCCCAATGGGCGTCCGCCACCGAGCGCTCGGTGGGGTCGCCCAGGAAGCGCAGGAAGCCGCGAAGCTCCATCGTGTCGATGAGCTCCTCTGCCTCCAGCTCCGAGATGCCGCGCAGGTTCACGAGCAGGTTGCGCATGACGGACTTGCCGCGGAGATAGCCGACGGGCTCTCCCGGCCCGAGCGCGTTCTTCAGGTCGGCGGTGAGCTGCTGGAGGTCGATATCCTCGGGAATCATCGGCCTCAAGTTGGGGACGGGGAGGCGACGCGCGCAACCGCCGGGGCCCCGGGGAAGGGCCGCTCGGTCGGCAGGAAGGGGCGTACACGGACATCCTTGCCGTCGCTCTCCACGGTGATGGCGCCGTCCCGGTCCGTGCGCCAGCATTCGCTCCCCAGGGCGCGGTAGCGGGCTTCCACCTCGGGGTGGGGAAAGCCGTACCGGTTGTGTCGGCCCACGCAGAAGACGACGTGCCGAGGGCGCGTGCGCGCGAGCAGGGCCTCCGTGGAGGACGTGCGTGAGCCGTGGTGCGGCGCCTTCATCACCGTCACGGGGCCCAGGTGCTCCGCCAGGGCGGCTTCGCCGTCCGCCTCCACGTCTCCGGTGAGGAGCACGGTGACGTCGCCATGGCGCACGAGCAGCACCACGCTCCGGTCATTGGCGCCCTCCAGCAGCTCGCGCGTGTCCGGGTCCGGCGGGGCGAGCACCTCGAGCGTCGCCTCGCCCAGGCGAAGGGGTGGGTGGCCTGCCTCGACCTCCTCCACGCGCGCGTGCCCCGCGGCGGCCACGACCTGCCGTATCAGGGGGCCATCTTCTTCGCCCGCGGGCAGCCACAGCCGCTCGGTGGGGACCTGCTTCAGAGCGGACGCGAGCCCCAGCGCGTGGTCCGGGTGGGGATGGGACAGCACGGCGAGGGCCAGCCGGGAGATGCCCGCCTGTTTCAGGTACGGCAGGACGAACCTTTCTCCGGTGTCCATGCCGCCCGGAACGCCCCCGCCGTCCACGAGCAGGTGCTCGCCGCGCGAGCTGACCACCACGCCATCCCCCTGGCCCACGGCGAGGAAGGTGACGCGCAGGCCGGGCTGCGGCGTGAGAATGGGGGCTAGCATCGCCCCGGCAACGGCGGCGGGGGCGAGCAGTCCTCCCAGCCTCCAGCGCCCCGTGCCGAGCGCCCACGTCAGCAGCCCCGCCGCGTAGAGCGCCGACAGGAGCCCCAGCGAGGGCACCTCCACCGAGGCCAGGGGCGCCGCGGCGAAGAACCGGGTCAGTGCCAGCAGCAGCTCGGATGCCCAGGCGCCGGCCCACAGCACCGGCGTGGCCAGCACGGGTGACACGACGAAGAGCGCGGCGCCTCCCGCTGCCAGGCCCGTGAGCAGTCCGCAGAGGGGGAGGGCGACGACGTTCGACACGAGCCCCGCCAGGCTCACCCGGCCAAAGGCCGCGGCGACGATGGGGAGCCCTGACAGCGTCGCGGCGGCGCTCGCGCACAGCGTCTGGGCCACTGTCTCCCTCGTCTGTCCCCACCAGCGCGCCAAGCGGCGGGACTCCGCCGGGTCGGGCTCCGCCAGCGGGAGCGCCTGGCGAAGGGGCGGCGAGAGCAGCACCAGTCCGAGCACGGCGAGGAACGACAGCCGAAGCGAGAGGTCGGCGACGCTCGACGGTGCCCAGGCCACCAGCACCATGGCCGCCGCGGCGAGCCCGTTGAGCCCATCCGCGCGCCGCCACAGGGCCAACCCCAGCAGCACCACGGAGGCCATCACCGCGGAGCGCACGGCGGGAGGCTGGTTGTCGGTGAAGACGACATAGGCCCAGACGAAGGGGATGGATGCGGGGGCCGCCACCTGCCGTGCATCCAGCATCCGCCAGCGCGCGCCCAGCCGCACCACCACCCGGCGCAGCACCGCGAGCGTCATCAGCGCGAGCGCCGCGACGTGCAGGCCGCTGACGCTCAGCACGTGGGCCAGCCCCGCGCGGGAGAAGGCGTCCTCCCAGGCGTCATCCAACGCCGCGCGCTGGCCCGCGGCCAGGGTGAGGAAGAGCGCCGCCGCGTCCGAAGATGGCGCCACCGCGTGGACCGCCCCGGCCAGCCGCGTGCGCGTGTCCTCCAGCGCCACGCGCCATGCCGGAGCGGGGGAGAGCACCACCAACCGCCGGCCCTCCAGGCCTCCCGTGAAGGCCATTGCCTGGCGCCGCCGCGTCACCCCGAAGTCCTTCTCCCCGGGGTTGGATGGAGGCGCGTCCGGCATCAGCTTCGTCTCCGCCCGCACGCGTTGCCCGGGCAGGAGCGGCGGCGGCTCGCCGCGCAGGGACAGGTTCACCCGGAACCGTGCGGGCTCCAGCGGTCCGGCGCTCCCACCCGCGCTCGCGACCGCCAGCCGGACCCGGGTCGTTCCGTCGAAGCGCTCCACGCGCTCCGTTTCGCCCTCGATGATGGCGGGTAAACCTTGCTCCAAGGAGGGCGGGATGTGGACCCCGGCCTCCCACTGGGACAGTCCCGCTCCCGCCGCCCAGAGCGACGCCAGCACGGCGAGATGCGCCCCAGGCAGCCGGGCGAGCGCCAGCCCGAGCGCTCCCAGTAAAAGCCCACAAACGAGAAATGGACTGCTGGGCGCGTGTGTTACCGGGGCGCAGAGTGCTCCGAGCGACAGGCTCAGGGCTGGAAAGAAGAGAGGACGCGCGCCCAGGTCGCGCCACGTATGACGTTCCACCTTCCCACCCCCGCCCGCCGCCCGTCACACTGGTGCACACATCTGCCGACACCGCGTGTGGAAACTGACAACGTAGTCGGGCGCGTCCTGGGTGGTCAAGGCGTTATCGTTGCCCGTGGATGTGGTTTGTGGTAGTAGTGCCCGGCTGAAAGGCCGGGAACGAGTCTTTCAAGGAGGCAGTGAGTGCAGACCAGCTTCAAGACTGGTGACAAGGCGGTCTACCCGGGCCAGGGTGTCGGTGAGGTGATGGGCATCGAACACACCGAGGTGGCCGGGCAGCGCCAGTCCTTCTACGTGCTGCGCATCCTGGAGAACGGAATGCGGATCATGATCCCGATCAACAAGGTCGGGTCGGTCGGTCTCCGGGAGATCATCAGCGAGGAGGACGTCAAGCAGGTCTACTCCATCCTCAAGGAGAAGGACATCTCCGTTGACTCCACGACGTGGAACCGTCGTTACCGGGAGTACATGGAGAAGATCAAGACGGGCTCGGTGTTCGAGATCGCCGAGGTGCTCCGCGACCTCTACCTCCTGAAGGGTGACAAGGACCTGTCCTTCGGTGAGCGGAAGATGCTGGACACGGCGCGCTCGCTGCTCATCAAGGAACTGTCGCTGGCCAAGGACTGCTCGGAGGAAGAGATCGAGTCGGACCTGAAGAAGATCTTCAACCTGGCCTGAGCAGGCCGGGCTGCCGTGTAAGACTCGTCGCCCCGGGTTCCCGTGTAGGGAGCTCGGGGTTTCGTCTTTCCAAGCCGCGGCATGTGCCCCATGAGTGAGCTGCGCCCGAAATCAGCGGCGGAGGAGGCGCGAGAGCGCCGCATCGCCGATCTCGAAGCGCGGCTGTCGCGCCGCCGCGTGGGTGTGCGGCCAATGGCCGCGGCCATGGCCATCGCGGTGGCCCTGGTGTTGCTCGGGATGCAGTGGCGGGACCTGTCCTACTTCCTGTCACCCGGCGTGCCGTTGACGCTGGGGGCGGAAGGGGCGTACCGCTTCGAGGCGCTCGGCTCCAACCGCTACGCGCAGGTGCATGGCGTGCCCACGGCCCGCGGGGCCTATGAGCGCGCGGATGGGGCGCTGTACGTCCTGGTGGGGCTGCGTGACTCGCCCTTCGTGGTGCGCCGCCCGGCGCTTCCAGGCGAGCAGTGGACGGAAGGACGCCCGCCGTCCCAGCCCGACCAGCGCCCCTTCGGAGTGCGGGGGCGGCTGCTGGCCCAGGAGGACGCACCCCGCTACCGCGACGCGCTGGCGTTGATGGAGCGCATGGGCGAGGTCCAGCCACACGACGGACGGCTGTGGCTGCTCATCGAGGGCGAGCGCCCCGGCGCGGACCGGGGCTTGCTTCTGGTCTCGCTGGCGTTGGTCTGCTTCGTCGTGCTCAACGCCATGCTGCTCGTCAGGGGGCTGAAGCGGCGTTGAGCCGGGCGAGGTGTTCGCGTGCCTCGCGGTTCCCCGTGTCGTGCTTCAGGGCCTGTTCGAAGGCGGTGCGCGCTTCGTCAGCCCTGCCAGCGGCGGCGTGCTCGACGCCGACCTGGAGGTGCAGCCGGGACAGCTGTTTGCGCAGCGGCGGGCCGTGCTTGCTCCAGCCATGCGCCAGCGCGTCGTCCACGGAGAGGGCGAGCGTCAGTTGATGGATGGCTTCCGGGACGTTCCGCTTCGCGAGGGCCCCGCGCGCCGCCGCCTCGGCGGACTCGAAGCGGACGAGCTGCTCGTGCAGCGCGCCGAGCTTCGCGGACCGGGCCAGGTCACGCGCCGCCGCGACGTTCCCGGCTTCGTAGTGCCGCAGCACTTCGGATTCCTTCGCGGTGGCCCCCGCGGGCGCCTGGGCGGCGCTTGTCGAGGTGGCGCGAGCACCTGGGGATACGCGGTGCCTGCCCTCCGCCTTCGCGCCATCCACCGTGATGTCCTCGCTCACTGCCATGCCGGTGGGAGGCACGGGCCGTCCCTGCTTCGTCGTCCCTCTAGCGACGTTCGCGGCGCTGATTCCGGTGGGCTTGGGCGTCAGGGCTTCCTGGAGGGCCCTGGCGGAGGCCGCATTGCCAGCGAGATAGGGAGGGGGCTCGTTGTCAGTGGCGGCGGGGGCGTCGGGCGCCACGTCCATCTCCGAAGCCGTGGCGGCGGCGCCCCCCTCATTCGAGGCCGTGGGCGCGGTGCCAGCCCCCGCCTTCAGCTCCGAGGGCACCGCGGCGGCGCCCGGGGTCGAGGTGGTGGCTGGCGCCGGGCGCGCCGATGCGGACGGTGGCAGGGGGGCCGAGTCCGCCGCCCCACCCAGCAGGCGCATCGAGAGGAGGGCGATGAGCGCGGCCACCCCGGCGCCAAGCGCGGCGGCCCCCAGGGCCACGCCCAGCGAGCCCAGGGCCTTGCGCGGAGGCGGCGCATCGGCGGAGGTGACCTGGGGCACGCCCCGGGCCGGTGTGCCGCCATGGCCGCGCAGGCGCAGCAGGGCGTTGCCGAGGGAGACTTCGTCACCCGCCATCAGCTCGACCTCGGAGTCGATGCGGTGCCGGTTGAGGAACGTGCCGTTCTGGCTGCCGAGGTCCTTCAGGAAGAAGCGGTCCCCACGGCGCGTCAGGTGCGCATGGCGTCGGCTGATGGACGGGTGCTGCAAGCGCAGGTCGGACGAGGACGAGCGCCCGATCACCAGCGTGCCCTGCTTCACGGGGACGAGCTGGCCCGCGCCGGGGCCTCGCTCGACGTAGACGAAGGCAGGGACGTAGCCCGGGTCCGAGTACTCGTGCGCGGTGTCGAAGCGGGAGGCGAGCTCCCGGTCGCTGTTGGCGCGCGCACCCGGACCATGGCGCCTGCTCCGGCGCGAGCCGGCGGGGTACTGGGGGACGCGCTGGGGCCTGGGGTCATCCGCCTGGAGCGGGTCCACCTCGTCATCGTCGAAGGGCAGCTCCACGTCGGAATCCTGGGACGCCTGCGTACCGGGCGGGCGGGGCGGCCGAGGAGGCCGCTTGGGGTTCGGTGGAGCCATGGTGCCCATTCTCTCAGATTGGGGGCGGCGACGAACCCCTCGCGAATACTGGCCTGTCCGGGACCCGAGACTCTAGAGTGAGGGATACACCCACGCCTATGGACTCAAGAGGATTGCCGCACGTGACCCCGCCCGCCATCCGGCTCTTCAACACGATGACCATGCAGAAGGAGCTGCTGCAGCCCGCTGTCCCGGGTGAGGTGGGGGTCTACGTCTGTGGTCCTACCGTCTACAGCCATGTCCATATCGGAAATGCGCGCACCTTCACCTCCTTCGACGTGGTGGTCCGCTACCTCCGTTACCGAGGGCTGAAGGTGCGCTACGTCCGCAACTTCACGGACGTGGACGACAAGATCATCAAGGCGGCCGCGGAGACGGGGGAGTCCCCCGTGGCATTGGCCGCGCGCTACGTGGAGATCTTCCGGGAGGACGCCCGGGCGCTGCACCTGCAGGAGCCGGACGTGGCGCCGCGCGTGAGCGACCACCTGCCGGAGATCATCGCCATCATCCAGAAGCT
>Ga0182745_1004761_pt1 | contig 11252 bp, 10 predicted proteins | sample eDN3rd30CKraftBY_FD_128523 | JGI IMG/M metagenome (GOLD analysis project Ga0182745, IMG submission 128523) | Enriched backyard soil microbial communities from Emeryville, California, USA - eDNA 3rd pass 30_C Kraft BY (version 2) (version 2) | ecosystem: Environmental > Terrestrial > Soil >... | reverse complement strand
TACCGAACACGGAAGTTAAGCTCTTTAGCGCCGATGGTAGTTGGGGGCTTCCCCCTGTGAGAGTAGGACGTCGCTAGGCACACGTAAACCACTGAGGAATCAGTGGTTTTTTTGTGTGCAAAATTAAAGTAAAAATACTGCAGCAAACTAAACTTGATAAGTGGAAGGACCAAGGATAACAAGCAAGGGTTCAAGGAGAAGAAAGCGCAGTTTACTTTATAGACATGAGCATCGACTCGGGTGCAGATCACGCAGTTAGCCGACAAGTCATCGCATTTTGTTGATTAGCGTTGATGGTAGATGTGGGCACCCTGTGAGAGTAGAACGTCGCTAGGCAAACGTAAACCGCTAAGTATGAAGTGTTGTATTGTTATTTTAAAATTACCGAAGTGTTATCAAGTTTCGCGAAAAAAGGAAATTGAAACTACTTAGAGTTAATAGAAATGTATCTATCTTGGCTTTCTTGTTATTAATGACTACCTTTAATTAATCAATCAAAACACATAATTGTATACAAGTGATGGGGATGGTATGATATTAAAAGTTTTAAATAGAAATATATAAATCAAATTTGGAAATTTAGATAGGAGTAAAAGTCGTATGGTTGAATCGATTCGTTGGTTGTATCCCAATTTGGTTGAACCCACATGGACCGATATAATTGTTGCAATAACTATCATTGGATTAGGGTGGTTGCTGCAGCATTATTTCTTAAAATATATCATTAAAAAAATTGCCGGATTTTTTGAAAAGAAATCGAAATTAATGACTGCCCGAATTATTGAGCATTTTAGCAGGGAGAGTCGGCATGCTATTTTTACATGTATCGTTTTCTTTGCATTGTCATTTCTAATTGAAGTTCCTCTCTTTTCAAATCAATCAATGCGAAACTTCTTTTATTCATTGATGGTATTTTACTTTATAAAAGGATTAACGGATGTTTTAAATTATTATGCAAATGATCCTGAAGCGTTCCATTTAGATGTCAGTAAATCCACTCGATTAACCCCATTTACTTTGCGAGTGATAAATGCATTTCTTGCCATTCTAGCGATTGTTTTAATTGCTTCATTATGGAACTTTAATTTGAATGGGTTTTTAACGGGTATTGGTCTTACCAGTGTGGCGATTGCATTTGGTGTAAGGGATACTTCCTCACATATTTTTGGGGGCTTATCTATGGCATTTGATAAGCCATTTAAAGTAGGGGACATGATTGTAACAGAGGATAATAAAATTGAAGGAATCATCCAAGACATTAACCTTCGTTCGACTTTAATCTCGACGCCAGATCAAGGAACGGTATATGTGCCCAATGCTTATTTAATGAATAGACCGATTTATAATCTAAGCACAAGAGAAAAGCGTAAAATACAATCATTCTACTATATATCCTCAAATCATAGCGAAGAAGAAATTAGAATGATGTGTAATGAAGTGCATAAACAAATTATTTTGCATTCACATACATCTAAAGAAGAATTAATCCTAGTATATATTGATGAGCTCCATGCAGAATATTATCGAATGGCAGTGAGTTTCTTTATACCATCAAATGATATTCATGTAAAATATGAGGTTCAACAGGATATATTATTTGTCATTAAGCAAGTAATGGCTGAAACAGCTATTCAACTAGTAGACCCTGATTCGAAGAAAGTGCATCAATTAAATAAAGACTTAATCTCTAGCTAAAAAAGGGAAGTAAAAACGTGGTGTTTTTGCTTCCCTTTTGTATTTCATTCTATATTTTGTGTTAGGCAAAGAGAGATTTCGTGAAGGAGAAATACAATAATGTAGGGAAAATATCTTTGATTTCGTCGAAAATTGGTTAGATTATAGATAAATATTCAAACTTTATCAGATTGTCGGTACAATGTTTGAAAGTTTGATAATATTAGTACTACGAGTATCGAAAGGAATTATTTATGGGAAAAAAGCAAATTTGGTTTGAAGTAGAAGAGAATGAAACAATTGAGCAATGTTTGGAGCGCATGAAGGAACAGGGTTATATGGCAATGGGGCGTAAGGAGGAACCGGTGTTTCACGTTGTGGATGGTGAACCGACATACTTGCGTCAAAAAGTTAAATTTAAGGGCGTTTTACTGGAAGATTAATGGGCTATGTGACCTAAAACCGAACATTACTGTTTTCTGAAAATTTATCGTTCGCATTTTTTCATTGATTTTATGTTGGGAGCTTGTTAAAATGTGAGAAGGAAATAAATCTTCTTACAAAGAGCGTTACCTTTGTAAAAGTTTTAGCTTTGGCATGGCCATGCTGCAAATGTAAAATTTCAACTGGATGGCCTAGAAGTCAATAATTATGTAAATGGTTTTAAATGAGTAAATACGACCTCCCACATATATGCTAGAGGATATGGCTCTAGTGTCTCTACCCGACACCGAAAATGTTGGACTATGCGGGAAAGCGAACTTTTGGTGTAAAGAAAGGTGTGGATGTATTCCATGTTCACTACAACCTTTCAATCTTATGTCCTCGAGTATCCTGCTTTCTTCGCGTAAGAGAAAGTGGAATATTTGAGGGCTTTTTTATTGCTTAATATAAATGGATTGAGCTTGCTGAATCGGTAAGTTCAATCATAAACAAGTGCAAAGATTGAAGGAGAGATAGAAATGAATCCAAAAATCGGTATCATTATGGGAAGTTCTAGTGACTGGGAAACAATGAAACATGCATGCGATATTCTTGATGAGCTGCAGGTACCTTACGAAAAACAAGTCGTATCTGCTCATCGCACTCCAGACCTTATGTTTGAATATGCGGAAAACGCACGTTCAAGAGGAATACAAGTTATAATTGCAGGGGCAGGTGGTGCAGCACATTTACCTGGAATGGTGGCCGCGAAAACAACTTTACCTGTAATTGGAGTACCAGTTCAATCGAGAGCATTAAACGGATTGGATTCATTATTATCGATCGTACAAATGCCAGGTGGTGTACCAGTAGCGACTGTCGCGATTGGGAAAGCAGGGGCAACAAATGCCGGGCTATTAGCAGCTCAGATTCTATCTATTACAAATGAAGAATTAGCAAATCAGCTGGAAATACGCCGAGAAAATACGAAGCAGCAAGTATTGGAAAGCTCAGGTGATTTAATATGAGCAAAATGATTTTTCCAGGGCAAACGATTGGCATCATCGGCGGAGGGCAACTCGGACGTATGATGGCACTTTCCGCAAAAGAAGCTGGCTATAAAATTGCAGTTCTTGAGCCATCGATGGATTCTCCTTGCGGGCAAGTCGCTGATATCCGAATTGTGGCTCCTTATGATGATGAGGCGGCATTAGAGGAATTAGCTGATGTTAGTGATGTAATTACCTATGAATTTGAAAACATAGATTATGAAGGTTTAAAGAGATTAACTGAAATCGCTTATGTCCCGCAAGGTGCTGAATTAGTCTGCATCACTCAAAATCGTGTAACGGAAAAGGCAGCGATTGTTGAAGCTGGTTGTCCTGTTGCACCATACATAGTAGCAGAACATTACGAAGAATTAGTGAATCAAATTGACAAAGTTGGGTATCCAAGTATTGTGAAAACCTCACGTGGTGGCTATGATGGAAAAGGTCAACAACTCTTAACTTCAAAAGAAGACTTACCATTAGCAAAAGAATTATTTGAGTATTCTCAATGCATTGTTGAGGGCTTTGTTCCTTTTGAAAAAGAGATATCTGTCATTGTTCAGCGAAATGGACAGGGCGAGACATATTGTCTTCCAGTTGGAGAGAATATTCATGTCCATCACATTTTACATGAAACGATTGTACCTGCACGTATTGCAAACGAAACCTACGCAAGTGCGGTAGAGGCTGCGAAGAAAATCGCAGATCAACTGGAGCTTGTGGGGACATTGGCAGTTGAAATGTTTGTTCTAGAAAATGGCGAAATCGTGATTAATGAGCTTGCTCCTAGACCGCATAATTCAGGGCATTACTCGATTGAAGCTTGCAATGTTTCTCAATTTGGCCAGCATATTCGAGCAATCTGCGGTTGGCCGCTTCGTGAACCACAGCTCACAAAGCCATCCATTATGGTGAATGTGTTAGGTCAGCACGTCATGCCGTTAAGCAATTCCATTTCCAAGCACCCTGATTGGTCCATCCATCTATATGGAAAATCACAGGCAAAAGTGAATCGTAAAATGGGGCATGTCACAATCATGACAGAGAATATTGACGACACACTTTATGAAATCGAACATTCTGGCATCTGGTCAGAGTAAAAGGAGAAGAAAACATGATCGAACGTTATACACGTCCTGAGATGGGCGCGATTTGGACAGAAGAAAACAAATTTAAAGCTTGGCTAGAGGTAGAAATTTTAGCTTGTGAAGCATGGGCTGAGCTTGGTGAAATTCCAAAAGAAGACGTAGCCTTACTTCGTCAAAACGCTTCATTTGATATCAACCGTATCTATGAAATCGAGCAAGAAACTCGTCATGATGTGGTAGCATTCACTCGTGCGGTTTCTGAAACTTGTGGAGAAGAGCGTAAATGGGTTCATTACGGTTTGACTTCAACGGACGTAGTAGATACAGCTCTATCTTATTTAATCAAACAAGCGAACGAAATTTTACGTAAAGATATCGTGAACTTCATCGACATCTTAACTGAAAAAGCAAAAGAACATAAAAATACAGTGATGATGGGTCGTACGCATGGTGTTCATGCTGAGCCAACAACTTTTGGTTTGAAGCTTGCCTTATGGCGCGAGGAAATGAGACGTAACCTTGAGCGTTTCGATACGGCTGCACAAGTGATTGAAACTGGGAAAATTTCAGGAGCTGTTGGTACATATGCCAATATCGATCCATTCGTTGAGCAATATGTTTGTGAAAAATTAGGATTACAAGCAGCACCGATTTCAACACAAACATTACAACGTGACCGTCATGCACAATACTTCTCAACTTTAGCTTTAATCGCAACTTCTATTGAAAAATTTGCAACTGAAATCCGCGGTCTGCAAAAGTCAGAAACGCGTGAAGTAGAAGAAGGGTTTGCAAAAGGCCAAAAGGGTTCATCTGCAATGCCTCACAAGCGTAACCCAATCGGTTCTGAGAACATGACTGGTATTGCCCGTCTATTACGCGGATATATGCTTACAGCTTATGAAAACGTGTCATTATGGCATGAACGCGATATCTCACATTCATCTGCAGAGCGCGTTATTATTCCAGATGCAACAATCGGCTTAAACTACATGTTAAACCGATTTGGCAATATCGTGAAAAACTTAACAGTATTCCCTGAGAATATGAAACGCAACATGGACCGTACATTCGGTTTAATTTATTCGCAACGCATCTTACTTGCTCTAATTGATAAAGGATTATCTCGTGAAGAAGCTTACGATACAGTTCAACCACTTACGGCAATTAGCTGGGATGAACAAAAGCAATTCCGTCCGTTAGTAGAAGCAAACGAGAAAATTACGTCTTTATTATCCAATGCAGAGATTGATGACTGCTTCGACTACAACTATCACATTAAAAATGTTGATATGATCTTTGAACGTCTTGAACTAAACTAAGCTCGGTAAAAAATTTGGGCAGGCAATACGCCAAGGCGGATTTGAATAACTTTTATTGTGATTTTGATTTTACCTAAAAAACCATTCATCTCTCACATAAGTGGGAGGTGAATGAAAATAATTGGAGGCACGCGTCATGAATAAAGGTCAGCTTTTATATGAAGGAAAAGCAAAACGTTTATATCAAACAGAACAAGAGGATATTTTGTTCGTTGAATATAAGAACAGTGCTACTGCATTCAACGGTGAAAAGAAGGCAGAGATTGATGGAAAAGGTATACTAAACAACCGCATTACAACTGTAATATTCGAAAAATTAAAAACTCTCGGCATCGATTCCCACTTTGTAGAACGTATTTCTGATAACGAACAATTAGTTCGTAAAGTAGAGATTATTCCAATCGAGGTTGTGGTTCGAAATATTGCTGCGGGTAGTCTTGCGAAACGACTTGGGTTTGAAGAAGGAACACCGCTTAACCGAACAATTGTAGAGTTTTACTATAAAGATGACGCATTAGGAGATCCACTGATTAATAACGATCATATCGATATTTTAGGGATTGCTACGAAGGAAGAAGTCGAAACGCTTTATGAACTAGGGTTAAAGGTTAATAGTGTTCTACAACCAATTTTTGAAGAAGTCGGCGTTATTTTAGTAGACTTTAAGCTTGAATTTGGCCGTGATAAGGATGGCAATGTGTTATTGGCTGATGAAATCTCACCAGACACATGCCGATTATGGGATGCAGAAACAAAACAAAAGCTTGATAAAGACGTGTTCCGACGTGATTTAGGTAGTTTAACGGAAAGCTATGAAATTATTCTTGCTAGACTTGGAGGAAAATAGAGATGACTAAGGTTAAAATTTACGTTACATTACGCGAAAGTGTACTTGATCCACAAGGGTCAGCTGTTCAAGGCTCATTGGCGAAAATGGGTTACAACGAAGTGCAAGACATTCGTATCGGAAAATATCTAGAAGTAGTAATTGGCGATACAGAGCGTGATCTAGATACATTAGTAAAAGAAATGTGTGAAAAGCTTCTTGCAAATACAGTGATTGAAGACTACCGCTATGAAGTCGAGGAGGCTAACTAATCATGAAATTCGCAGTACTCGTTTTCCCTGGGTCAAACTGTGACATCGATATGTATCACGCAATTAAGGACGAACTTGGTGAAGAAGTCGAATACGTTTGGCATGATGCAACTGATTTAAGCGAATTTGATGGTGTTCTTGTACCAGGTGGTTTCTCTTACGGTGACTATTTACGTTGCGGTGCAATGGCAAACCAATCGAACGTAATGGCAGAAGTGAAAAAGTTCGCCGAAGAAGGCAAACCAGTGCTAGGTGTATGTAACGGATTCCAAATTTTAACTGAAGCTGGCTTACTTCCAGGAGCATTACTTCGCAATAAAAACTTAAAATTCATGTGCCGTACAGTCGGGTTAAAAGTAGAAAACAACGATACATTATTTACAAATCAATATGATTCTGGCCAAATTATTCAAATTCCAATTGCACACGGAGAAGGGAACTACTTCTGTGATGAGCAAACTTTAGCCGAGTTAAAGGCAAATAAACAAATTGTATTTACATACTCAGGTGAGAATCCAAACGGCAGTCTTGAAGACATTGCTGGAATTGTCAATGAACGCGGAAACGTACTTGGAATGATGCCTCACCCAGAGCGTGCTGTCGATGCACTCCTTGGTAGTGGCGACGGTCTGAAAGTATTTAAATCTATTGTGAAAATGTGGAGGGAATCACATGTCAGCTAGTTTAGAACCAACAAAAGAGCAAATTAAAGAACAAAAGCTTTATGCTTCGATGGGAATGTCAGATGAAGAATTTGCCATGGTGGAAAAGATCTTAGGTCGTCTTCCAAACTGGACTGAAACAGGGTTATTCTCGGTTATGTGGTCTGAACACTGTTCTTACAAAAACTCAAAACCAGTATTGCGTAAGTTCCCAACAAAGGGTCCTCAAGTATTGCAAGGTCCTGGTGAAGGGGCAGGGATTGTTGATATTGGCGATGAACAAGCGGTTGTGTTCAAAATGGAATCACACAATCACCCATCTGCTATCGAGCCTTACCAAGGGGCAGCAACAGGTGTAGGTGGCATTATCCGTGACGTTTTCTCAATGGGCGCGCGTCCAATTGCCATGCTAAACTCTTTACGCTTTGGTGAATTACAATCAGAGCGCGGAAAATATTTATTTGAAGAAGTTGTAGCAGGAATTGCAGGATACGGAAACTGTATCGGTATTCCAACAGTAGGTGGAGAAATTCAATTTGATCCTTGCTATGAAGGCAATCCACTAGTTAACGCTATGTGTGTTGGGCTAATTGACCATAAAGACATTCAGCGCGGAATCGCTGCTGGGGTTGGAAACACAGTTATGTACGTTGGAGCTAAAACAGGTCGTGATGGAATTCATGGGGCAACATTTGCATCGGAAGAACTGTCAGAAGCTTCTGAAGAAAAACGTCCAGCAGTCCAAGTTGGGGACCCATTCATGGAAAAACTATTGCTTGAGGCTTGCTTAGAGGTTGTAAAATCGGATGCTCTTGTAGGAATTCAAGATATGGGTGCAGCGGGTCTTACTTCATCATCAGCAGAAATGGCGTCAAAAGCTGGTTCTGGCGTAGAGATGAACTTAAACTTAGTGCCACAACGTGAAACAGGTATGACGGCATATGAAATGATGCTTTCTGAATCTCAGGAGCGGATGCTGCTTGTTGTGAAAAAAGGACGCGAAGATGAAATCAAAACCATCTTCGAGAAATACGGTTTGGATGCTGTGGCGATTGGTCGCGTTACTAATGATAAAATGCTTCGTTTATTACATAAAGGAGAAGTGGTTGCAGAAGTGCCAGCTGATGCTTTAGCAGAAGATGCACCAGTTTACCATAAGCCTTCTAAAGAGCCTGCATACTTTGCACAGTTCCAGGCGACTGAAAACAGTGAACCAGAAGTTGGAGACTTTAAAGAAACATTATTAGCTTTACTTCAAGCGCCAACTGTTGCTTCTAAAGAGTGGGTTTATGATCAGTATGATTATCAAGTCCGTACAAATACAATTGTAGCACCAGGTTCTGATGCAGCAGTATTGCGTGTTCGAGGTACAAATAAAGGTCTTGCAATGACAACGGATTGCAACTCGCGCTATATCTATTTAGATCCAGAGATGGGCGGCAAGATTGCAGTGGCAGAGGCAGCGCGTAACATTGTTGCTTCAGGCGGTAAACCACTTGCAATTACAGACTGCTTAAACTTTGGAAATCCTGAAAAACCAGAAATCTTCTGGCAAATCGAAAAATCAGCGGACGGTATTTCAGCAGCATGTACAGCACTTAACGCACCAGTAATCGGCGGAAATGTATCTCTATATAACGAACGTTCTGGTGAAGCGGTGTACCCAACACCAACAATCGGTATGGTTGGTTTAGTAGAGGATTTAGCACATGTAACAACGCAGCAAGTAAAAGCAGCTGGGGATGTTGTGTATTTAGTAGGTGAAACAGCGACTGAATTCGGTGGTTCTGAGCTTCAAAAACTTATCTTTGGCAGAATATTCGGTAAAGCACCTCACATCGATTTAGCTGTAGAAGCAAACCGTCAGGAAGCACTTTTAACGGCAATTCGTGAAGGGCTAGTGCAATCTGCACATGACGTTTCAGAAGGTGGCGTAGCCGTAGCTTTAGCTGAAAAAACTTTCGGAGCTGAAGGTCTTGGGATTGATGTAACTTTAGAAGGCTCTGCTGTAACGGCTTTATTTAGTGAGTCACAATCACGCTTTGTAGTGACGGTGAAAGAAGAGAATGCAGCTGCATTCGAACAAGTAATGCCAGAAGCAAAGAAAATCGGTATCGTAACAAATGTGGCGAATCTATCAATCAACGGTGATACTGGCGTTCTTTTAGAAGGGTCAGTGGAGGAATTCCGTTCTGCTTGGAAAGGAGCAATCCCATGCTTGGTGAAATCAGAGGCTTAAACGAAGAATGTGGCGTATTTGGCATTTGGGGACATCCGGATGCTGCTCAACTAAGCTACTATGGTCTTCATGCACTTCAACACCGCGGTCAGGAGGGGGCTGGCATCGTCGTAACGGACGGCCAGACTCTCCGTGCGGTAAAGGGTGAAGGGCTAGTGAATGATGTGTTCAATGAACAGAACATAAGTAGTGCTACAGGTTACGGAGCGATTGCCCATGCACGCTATACAACTGCTGGCGGAGGGGGAATTGAAAATGTACAGCCATTACTATTCCGTTCTTCAACTGGTACATTAGCGATTGCCCATAACGGAAATCTAGTAAATGCCAATCATTTAAAGCAACACCTAGAACGTTCAGGAAGTATTTTTCAATCTACTTCTGATACGGAAGTGGTTGTTCACTTAATAAAGAAAAGTAAAAAACCTGGCTTTCGTGCACAGGTGAAGGAATCTCTTTCATTGCTAAAAGGTGCCTTCTCTTTCTTAATCATTACGAAAGAGGGAATGATGGTGGCTCGTGATCGCAACGGGCTGCGTCCTCTTTCCCTTGGTAAATTAGGAAATGCCTATGTTGTTGCCTCGGAAACTTGTGCCTTTGATTTAATCGGGGCTGAGTTCGTTCGAGAAGTAGAGCCAGGCGAGTTATTACTCATCACAGATCAAGGGATAGAAGAAGATCGTTTTGTGCAAATGGAAAAACGTGCAATGTGTGCCATGGAGTATGTATACTTCGCTCGACCAGATTCGAATATCGATGAAATTAACATTCATGCGGCGCGGAAACGTATGGGGAAACAATTAGCGCGCGAGTATTACGGAATAGAAGCAGACGTAGTCACTGGTGTACCGGATTCTTCGATTTCAGCAGCTATTGGTTTTGCTGAAGAAAGCGGCATTCCTTATGAGCTTGGGTTGATTAAAAATCGTTATACAGGCCGTACATTCATTCAACCGACACAGGAGCTGCGTGAACGTGGAGTGAAAATGAAGCTTTCGCCCGTTGTGCAGGTTGTAAAAGGAAAACGTGTTGTCATGGTGGATGATTCCATTGTGCGCGGTACGACTTCACGCAGAATTGTTACGATGCTAAAAGAAGCCGGGGCAACAGAAGTGCATGTGATGATTTCATCTCCACCAATGAAGAATCCTTGCTTTTATGGGATTGATACGTCAACAAGCGAAGAGCTGATTGCGTCCAATATGAGTGTCGAAGAAATGCGTGAGGCAATCGGGGCTGATTCGTTATCATTCCTTTCAGCAGAAGGGCTTGTAGAAGCTACTGCACGAGCATTTGATGATGAAACTCGAGGACTTTGCATGGCTTGCTTTACGGGTGAGTATCCAACAGAAATCTTCCCAGACACGGTTTTACCCCATGTGAAGGAATTGCAACATTAAAAGCTAATTGGCTAAGGCTAGACGTAAGGTTTAGCTCAAAGCAAGTATATGCCAGGAGTTATTGATCAAAGGGAGGATTCAAAATCCATGTCTAAAGCATATGAACAAGCAGGTGTAAATATTGAAGCTGGTTACGAGGCTGTAAACCGTATGAAATCCCATGTTGAACGAACAAATCGTCTAGGTGTCATGGGGACGTTTGGCGGCTTCGGGGGCATGTTTGACTTGTCCTCTTTAAACTTAAAAGAACCCGTTCTAATTTCAGGTACTGATGGTGTAGGAACAAAGTTAAAGCTT
>Ga0182745_1004760_pt1 | contig 11254 bp, 9 predicted proteins | sample eDN3rd30CKraftBY_FD_128523 | JGI IMG/M metagenome (GOLD analysis project Ga0182745, IMG submission 128523) | Enriched backyard soil microbial communities from Emeryville, California, USA - eDNA 3rd pass 30_C Kraft BY (version 2) (version 2) | ecosystem: Environmental > Terrestrial > Soil >... | reverse complement strand
TTGCGCGCCCAGGGCATCGACGCCCGCAGCGCAGTGTTCGATGTATCCAGCGCCACGGCTGTGGCCGAAGCCGTGGCCACACTGGCCAACGATCGCTGGTCGCCCAACGTGCTGGTCAGCAATGCCGGCAATCAGAATCGCGCCCCGGTCATCGAACAGGACCCCGAAGTCTGGCAATCGATTTTCAACGTGCATGTGAACGGCGCCTTTCATTGCGCGCGCGCGGTGCTGCCCGGCATGATCAGTCAGGGCGGCGGGCGCATCATCATCACTTCGTCGGTGGCGGCACTGGCGTGCATGCCCGGCATTGCCGCTTATTCCGCCGCCAAAGGCGCCCTGGCGGCGTTCACGCGCGCTTTGGCTGTCGAATACGGCGGCCAGGGCGTCACCTGCAATGCACTAGCGCCGGGCTTCGTGCGGACAGGATTTACCACCGCGCTGCAAGAACGCGAACAATTCAACGACTTCCTGAAAAACCAGGTCCCGCTGGGTCGCTGGGCCAATCCCGAAGACATCGCCCCCGCTGTCGTCTACCTGGCTTCGCAGGCGGGTCAGTTCGTCAATGGGCATGTATTGGCGATTGATGGTGGATTGCTGGCGCACATGTAAATCCAACGTAGAAAAACCAGAGGCAACAATGTTTTTGCATATCGTGATGATGGAGTTCGACGATCGTGTCGACGCCGAATTTTTCCGCACTGTCAACGAATACGTCGCGCGCATGAAAGAGGAATGCGACGGCCTGCTGCTCTATCACTTCGGCGAAAATGTGGCGGCCCGTTCGCAGGGATACACGCACGCGACCAGCTCCGCCTTCATCGACGCAGCTGCCCATGATGTCTACCAGGTATGTCCAGCGCACGTGGCCATGAAGGATTACATGGGCCCTTACATCAAGCGCGTCGTGGTCTATGACGGCGAGACACCGACCATCCAGTCGGCATAAAAAATGGTTGCTCAGTAACGGGGAGCGGCAGTAATACCACCCATCTGCCACTCCCGTACGACGGTGAGAGCGAAGGGGACCAAGCCGAAACCGCCCCCCCTTCAGGAAATGCTCTGTCATGGACTACCGATGGAATCGCATACTCCCGTTGAGTCCAGATTTACATGACCTGAATCAGCGTGCGAAAAGCCCTCGGATACGCATCAGTTCACGGTGCAGCGACTCATCCTTTTGGAATGGCGCGCGGCCGTGCAGATAGAAGTAGTTGTTCAGCACCACGAGTTCACCCGGCGGCAACGCGAGCTCCTGCACACCGGTGCTATTTTCGATCGACGCCGACAGGTCGTGCAGATACATGGCCTCTTCAAGCGTGGCCGGTTGGACGAACTGATCGATAAAGCAGATCGACAGACCATAGCGGGTCTGAAAGAACAGCGGCCGCTCAACCTGTTCAGCGACGTTTTTAGAGGCCGGCGACTTATAAAGCAGCGGCTTGGTAGCCAATGGGTGGCTGAGAAAATCGCCGATCTCCTTCCAGTCATCAAGGTGCAGAAAGCGCGACTCGCCACCCACGGCGTTGCGCTCGTCGAATTTCATCATCAATAGCCAGTCGGTCGCCTCGGTGACATAGGTGCCGTCGGTATGCATTGTGAACAAACGATAGGCCTGGCGCAGGTAAGAATCGCTGTTGTCTGTGTGCTTGACCATGAAGCGCGCATAATATTTGCCGGACATCGAGTCATGGTTGGCTGGTCCGAGCAAATACGCCACGGCCGTGCCGAACTTCACGAAGTCATCAGGATCGGTTGAGAGATCTTGCAGGCCGATGGTGAATCCGCCATGCTCGCGAGCCTCCACGATGCTATTGAGCGTGTTCTGCAGCCCCTCTCCACAGGCCTGCATCAAGGCTTCTGCGACCTTGAAGCGCATGAAGGGCACGTACTCGAGATTCTGGACGTCGATATCCTTGACCGCGGCCAGAAAGCGTCGCAACGCCTCCGGATCGAGGGTCACTTGCTGGACCCGAGTATGGGTCGGATGATTTGTAACTTTGACCGTACCCGAGAAGAGGCGTTGCGCATCGCTCATATCATTCATAATGACTCCTTTATTGAAAGCTGCTTTGGAAATCATTAGACGTGACATCTTCCCGTCGTTAAACGGGCGGCCACCGATACTTTGTTTGCTATGAGCGATCAAAACGTAGAGACGCGCACGCTGCGCTATTTCATTGCGGTCGTCGAGAATCTCCATTTCTCGAAGGCGGCCGACAGGCTGGGGATATCACAGTCGGTCCTGAGCGTGGCCATTCAGAAGCTGGAGACACAACTGGGTGTCAAACTGCTGCTTCGCAACAAGCGTCAGCCGGTATCCCTGACTGACGCCGGCAAGGCCTTTCACGCGCATGCGCTCGTCGCCCTGCAACACATCGACCTGGCCGTCCAGATCGGTATGCAGGCCGCGCGTGGCCTGGCGGGGATCGTCAAAGTAGGGTTCGTCGGCTCGGCGGTTACGACGGGCGCCATCCAGAGCGTGTTACGGAATTACCGTGCCGAGCATCCGGCCGTGCAGGTCGAGATCCTGGCGATGGAGACCCCCGCCCAACTGGAAGGCCTGAAAACAGGCGCCATCGACATCGGCATACTCCGGGCCAGGCGTGAATATCCCAAGGGCGTGGATGCGATCGTGATGCAATCGGAACGCCTCGCGGTCGCCCTGGCGGACAATCACCTGCTCTGCCTCAAGGACGAGTTATCGCCTGCCGACCTGGCGCGCGAGCTATTCATCATCCCTCAGTTCGACGAGAGCGAAGGTTTTTCCGAAGTCCTCGCGGACTTGGGCCGCGCGGGCGGCGTTGCAAACCAACCGCACCAACGCGTAAAGGACTTCATGTCCGCCGTTGCGCTGGCGGCCGCCGGATATGGCGTGGTGTTGGCGCCGGAATCCATTGTCAGGCTGTCGCCGCCCGGCGTCACCTATCGTCCGATCACGGGGTTTGACCGCCGGGTGAAACTTGCCCTGGCGTTCCGGACACGCGGCAATTCGCCTGCGGTTGTCGCCTTGATCGACAAAGCGAGAACGGCCAGCCATCCGGCTTAGCCCGGCGGACGTGGTCCGAACGAAATCGGCAAAGCGATGCGGGCCCAACGCCGCCGCGTCTGATGCGGCGGCAGATCATGAATGCAGCGCCACAGCGTCAACGCTATGGCACATCGCGAACGCAGCGCCACAGCGCCAGATGCGGCAGATGCGCCAAATGCGGCAGCACATCATGAATGCGACGGCGCACCGGCATAAGGCAGCACAATTTCCGCGATCAAGCCGCCTCCGTCTCGAGGGCGGAGATTCAGCTCTCCCCCGAATCGCTTCACAATGGCATGCACGATGGAGATCCCGAGACCCGCTCCGTCATTGCGATGACGGCCTTGATCGCCGCGCCAGAAGCGTCGGCCGATTTGAGATATTTGCTCTTTTCTAAGGCCGGGGCCTCGATCGGCAATGATGAGATGGCATCGTTGCGCCTGTTCATCGAAGCGCGCCGTGATGTCGATCTGCGCGTCCTCGGGGGAATAGCGGATGGCATTGTCCACCAGATTGCGAATGGCGGCTGCCAGCATGGATCGTGGTAATGGCAAGCCGGTATCGGCGCCCTGGGTCGATAACGCCAGACGCGCCCGCGTGTCGACGGCCGTGGCGTCGATGACACTGTTGACGACTTCCACGATGGATGCGCACTTGTCCTCCGGGTTGGCCGAGGCCTCCGCCCGCGCAAGCACCATCATCTGATCGAGCGTGCGGCGCAGGCGTTTGACACCCTCTTCCGCGCTGGCCAGCGAAGACTCCGCCTCTTTGCCTTCGGTCAGTCTCGCCACTTGCAAGTGGGTATCGATCACGGTCAAGGGTGTGCGCAATTCGTGCGCGGCGGCGTCCGTAAATGCCCGCTGACTGGAAAGCGCCTGTGCCAGGCGGCCTAACAGCCCGTTCATGGCGTCCAGCACGGGACGCAGTTCCGTTGGGGGCTTCGCAACCGTAATGGGTGTGGTGTCATCGGTTTTCTTGGCGCGCAACTGCGCGCGCAAGGCCTGCAGCGGCGCCAGGCCTTGCCCGATGCCGATCCAGAGCGCTGCCAGCCCGCCCAGCAACGCGATCAGAAATGGTACGCCTGCCGCACACAGCAGCTCGTTGATCAGCGTGTTTCGCTGATCAATACGATCGGCCGTCGTTATCTGATAGCCGTTATCGCGCAGCACATAAATGCGCCATTCCTTGCCCTCGATGACGCGCGTGCTATAGCCGGTAGGCAACTGCTCAAAGTCCGAAGACGGGCTGCCGCCGGTGCGCGCCAGGACTTCGCCGCGCAGCGCGCGAATCTCACAGGCGATGCCTTCTTTGCCGCTGACGCGAATCGCTTCCGTGAAATCGGCCGGCGTAGCGGTGGGATCCAGCACCGAGCGTTCGAGCAGGCCCGACACCATGCGAGCGGACATCGCCAACCGGCCGTCGAGCGTGCGATCAAGATCCGCACGCACGCCCTGCATCATCCAGGCAGCGGCTGCGGCCCACAACACCATCAAGGAAATCCCCGCAATCAACACGGCACGAAGGCGCAAGCTCATGGTTCGAGTCTCCAGCCCAGGCGATACCCCAACCCGCGCGTCGTTTCGACCACGTCGGCGCCGAGCTTGCGCCGCAGATTATGAATATGCACGTTGAGGGCATTGCTGCTGATTTCTTCGCCGAGCCCATACAGGCGTTCGTTGAGCTGATCGGGCGGAATCCACCTGCCGTTGGCGGTGGCCAGGTGAGTCAGCAGATCGACTTCCTTGCGCGATAGCGAGATGGCTTTATCGTTGAGCCATGCCAGACCGCTGGCGGGCTCCAGTCGCAAAGGTCCGGCAATGATGACCTGTGCAGCCCGACCCTGCGTGCGCCTGACCAGCGCATGCAACCGGGCTGCCAGTTCGCGCAGATCGAACGGCTTGGTCATGTAGTCGTCCGCGCCGCCATGCAAGCCGGCCAATCTGTGATCCATCGCATCTCGCGCCGACAGAATCAACACGGGTAAATCCGGCTCAACGGCACGGGCGATAGAAAGAAACTCCATGCCGTCACGGTCTGGCAGTCCAAGGTCGAGCACCACAGCCTGAAAGGAGTTTCCCGTCTGGGCGATTTCGGCCTCGGCAGCCGTGCAGACGTGGTGCACCATGATGCCGTGCGCGCGCAAGCCAGCCACGATCCCTTTGCCGATCAGTTCGTCGTCTTCTACCAGTAATACCCGCATTTCAGTCTCGATTCGCTTGAGCTATCCATACGTATGTTAGGTCAGAAATGTCGGCGCCATGCAGGACTATCGCAATCCGGTTTGATGAGTCGCGATGCGGCCGCGTGTTCTGGGTCGTCGCATGGATGTCGCTCTCGCTTTCTTAATTTTCGTTTAATCGACCTGGGGAAAAATGACGAAAAATCTAAGGCCTTGGCAATCAAAGGCGAGTTTTCCGGGAGTAGGGGCGTGCATTCTGTACGAAGCGAAGCCAGGCGATCAAACGCCCAGAGTCACTGTGGTGACGGGCAATTCAATATCAATACTTCAATCCTGGCAGTTCACGAGCAGGTCCACAAAATATGATGTCGACGCTGGGGTTTTTACTTGCGATCAGCTTTGTTGTATCGCTGGTTGCGCTTGGGGTGTTGATCTGGGCAATTGTCAATAAACAGATCAGCGCGGGAAAAAAAGAAGCATCTTTGATCTTTCTTGACGGCGAAGCCGGCACGATGGATGACCCATCGTCGGCGAGCGCGCAAGCGGTGCAAGACGCTCACCGATTCGACGTAGAACGGGCCGGAATCGACAAACCCGGTGCACGCGTCGTGCTGGTGCTGTCCACGGTGTCGATATTTTTCCTGATTGTGGGATCGATATTCGGCGTCATTGCGTCGTTGAAGCTGCACATGCCGGATTGGCTTGCGGAATATGCCTTCACGACCTTTGGACGGGCCCGAACGATTCACCTGAATTTCGTCGCGTATGGCTGGTTGTCCGTCGCCGGAATTGGTGTGGCGCTCTGGATCCTGCCCCGCATTTTCCGCACGCCTTTACGACGACCGAAAATGGCCTATATGGGCGGCGCCTTGTGGGCATTGGGCGTGCTCTGCGGGGGTATCGCCGTTGGCTCGGGTTGGTCGGATGGCCTGGAGTGGCTGGAGTTTCCCTGGCAGATCGATGTGATTCTCGCTCTGGGCGGCGCCATGATGGCCTGGTCGGCGGTGGAGACGGCGATGCACCGCGATGTGCATCACATCTATGTGTCGGGCTGGTATTACCTGGCCGGTCTCATCTGGTTCCCGATCCTGTTCTTTATCGCGAATATTCCCGGACTGCACCTGGGCGTTCAGCAAGCAACGATGAACTGGTGGTTTGCTCATAACGTGCTGGGACTGTGGTTGACGCCTCTGGGCGTCGGGACGGCCTATTACCTGATACCGAAGATCATCGGCAAGCCCATCTATTCCTATAGCGTGTCGCTGCTGGGTTTCTGGGGGCTGGCGCTGTTTTACAGTCAGGTAGGCATTCACCACTTGATCGGCGGACCGGTGCCGACGTGGGTGGTGACATTGTCGGTCGTGCATAGCGTCATGATGTTCATTCCCGTGATTGCCGTAGCGGTGAACCAGCACGTCACGGTGGCGCAGAACATGTGGGCGTTCAAGCAATCCATGGCGTTGCGTTTCGTGTGGACCGGCGCGCTGATGTACACCGCGGCGTCCTTTCAGGGTTCGATCGAAGCGGTTCGTTCCGTGAACTCCATCACGCACTTCACGCACTACACCGTCGGGCATGCGCACCTGGGTGCTTATGCGTTCGTGTCAGTGGTCCTGTTCGGCGCGTTCTACTACATGATGCCGCACCTGACGGGTAAGCGCTGGCCGTGGCCGAAGTTGATTTCCCTGCACTACTGGCTGACGGTCGTGGGCTTTGCGATTTATTTTCTGACGCTGACGGTCGGCGGCTTTTTCCAAGGCATGGAGCTGCTGGATCCGGACGTCGCTTTTGCCGATATCACGCGCAACATATTGCCCTATCTGGAAGGCCGTTCGCTGGGCGGGACCATGATGACGCTGGGGCACATCATTCTTGGCATTCACTTTTTTGCACTGCTATTGGCCAAGCGTCCCGCGGAGGGGAGCAAAGTATGAACAAGATCACCCCGCTATTGCTTGGCGCCGCCGGCATACTGCTGTTTGCAACCTTGATGCTGGTCATCCTGCCGGGCTGGCAAATGCGGACGGCGGATGCGCCGCCGGCGCTCGAGCCCTATACCGTGCAACAGTTGAGCGGCCGCGAACAGTACATCGCCAACGGCTGTGTGTATTGCCACAGCCAGCAGCCCCGCGCCACCGGCCAGACCTTTGCCGACCTGGCGCGCGGTTGGGGTCGAGCCTCCACGTCTGGCGACTATGCGTATGACTCGCCGCACTTGCTTGGCACGATGCGCACCGGCCCGGATCTATTGAACGTGGGCGCTCGTCTGCCCAGCCGGGATTGGCATCTGACGCACCTGTATCAACCCCGGGCGATCTTCGATTGGAGCATCATGCCATCGTACCCCTATATGTTCGAAGTCAAGGACAAGGCCGGGACCGACGACGTCGTGGTCAAGCTGCCAGAAGCCTATGCGCCTGCCGAGGGCAAGGTTGTCGTTGCACGCCAGGAGGCACTCGATCTCGTGGCGTATCTGCTCAGCCTGCAGCGTACGTATCCCGTCAGCGAATCCGAAGCGGGCATGCGCGACCGTGGATTTGACGCGGTGATCGATAGCGGCAAGCAGTAGGAGGACAAGACATGTTTAGTCGCAAGAAACGACCCGCTCAACGAGTCGAAGATATTGATCCTGCGTTCGATCCCTGGGAACAATCCCGGCCGATTCCGCTATTCGTCATCGCCATTTTTATCGCGCTGGCGATCTGGGGTGCGTTGAATTATGTCGGCGACCTGGCGCCGGAACGCGCATCGCAGATGCCCGAGCTGCCTGTCACGACCACCGTACCGGACAATGCGCCGGCGCCTGGCGCGGATGTGCCGGTTCTGGTCCATCAAGGCAATGCCAGCGTGTGGAGCTGCGCCTCCTGTCATGGAGACCAGGGACAAGGCTCGGGTCAAACCCCGAAACTGGCCGGCCTGGCGCAGGCTTATATCGTCAAACAATTGCAGGACTTTGCCGCAGGCACGCGCAGCAACGAATCCATGCGCTATGTCGCGACGCAGCTTACGTTGGCGGAAATTAACGCCGTCGCTGCCTATTATGCGACCCTGCCCTTGCCTGCCACCGCTGCGCCCGAGACGGGCGCGAACATGGCGCGCGGCCGGGAGCTCAATCTGCACGGCGACTGGAAGCAGGACATCCCGGCCTGCGTGACCTGCCACGGTGCGCAGGGCGAAGGCCTGGGAACAGCATTCCCCCGGTTGGCGGGACAGCAGCCGGAATATCTGTTCAGCCAACTGGCCGCGTGGAAAGGCGGCTCACGGCATAACTCTCCCCAGTCGCTGATGGACGATATCGCTGCTCGCATGAGCAGCGCGGATATGTGGGCTGTTTCTCAATACTTTGGCTCGCTGCAGCCGGCCGACGTGAAATAGATCAAGGAGAAAAGTCGACTATGGCACAACATGATTCACGCCATCGCGGGACGTCACTGTCCAAGCGCCTGCTGTATGCCAGCGTTATCGGCATCACGCTGTTCGGCGTGGGATACGCCGTTTATGAGAGCGGCAGCATCTCACGCATTTATCAGGCTATCGGCGGCAAAGTCGATGAGATACCGCCGCAAGCCGTGTATAGCCGCGCGGAAATGGAAGCCGCACGGAAAAACCATAAGGCGGATTTTCTCGGCGAACGTCCTCGCGTACCGGTGGGCGCCGACGGTTATTACATCCCCCCGTCAGAGGCGGACATACCGGACGGCCCGCAAGGCGACGCGATACGACGAGGCCGGGACATTTTCCTGGATACCGGTACCTATGTGAAAGATCACGTCGGCAACCAAATGGCCTGCGTCAATTGCCACCTCGACGCGGGCCGCCGCGAGAATTCGGCGCCGATGTGGGCCGCTTACGGCGCGTATCCGGCATACCGCTCCAAAACGAAATCCATCAGCACGCTCGAAGACCGCATCATGGGGTGCTTCACGTATTCGATGAATGCTCAAGGATCGCCCTCGGGCGTACCGCCCGAGGCGGGCAGTGACGTTTATCGTGATGTGATCACCTACATGGCCTGGCTTGCCAATGGTGCGCCTGCGGGAGAAAAACTGCCCGGCGCGCTGTATCCCAAGGTTCCCAAGCCGGCGGATGGTTACGATATCCAGCGCGGCATGGCGGTGTATCAACAGAACTGTGCGTTGTGCCATGGTGCGAATGGACAGGGAACCACCAATGCCGAGGGAGACGTCAGGTTCCCGCCGCTATGGGGCGCCGAATCCTACAACTGGGGCGCGGGCATGGCACGCATCAATACGGCCGCCGGCTTCATCAAGGCCAACATGCCGTTCGGCAAACCCTACTCCCTGACGGATCAGGAGGCGTGGGACGTGGCGGCATACATCAACAGCCATGAGCGTCCCAAGGATCCGCGCCAGACAGGCACGGTCGCGGAAGCGGCGCAAACGTTTCATGCGGGCGATGAAATCTTCTACGGCAAGACAATCGATGGCCACCTGCTGGGCACGGGTGTAGAGCGTAGCCGTCAGTAAAAGACAGGCTCATGATAAGTACCGATCTGGAGAAAGTTCGCGTTGCCGGCCGGGTAGTGTTGTCGGTCGAAGGCATGTGGTGCGCCAGTTGCGCGATGGCGCTGCAACGTTCCTTGGGCCGCATTCCCGGCATCGAGGAAGTCGTTGTGAACTTTATCTCCGGATCGGCGCTGCTGCGCTGGAATCCCGAGTCGACGGACCTCTCCCAAGTCGTCGCCCGTGCGGAAAGACTGGGGTACAAGCTCTCGCTCATGTTGGATGGCGACCGCCTGACCGATTCGCTGACCGCGCAGTCCCGACGCATACGGCTCCAATTGGTGATCGCGGTCGTGTTCGGCATGTGGAGCATGCTCGGTTCATGGGTGTTGTATCTGGATAACGGGATATCTCCGGATGCGGAGGGACGCGTCATCGCCTGGCTCTCCGTCCTGGCGGGGCTGCCCGTGATCGTGTATTCCGGACAGGATTTCTTTCGCGCTGCTATCAATACGGTGCGGGCCGGTTTTGCCGGCATGGATGCATTGATCTGCGTCGGCGCGGCTGGCGCATTGCTCGTCTCGGTCTGGAATCTGCTGACAGGCAGCATCGATATCTACATGGATGCGGCGACCATGTTGATCACATTCCTGCTGGTCGGTCGACTGATAGAAATCCGCGCTCGTCAGGAAAATGGCGTAGCGATGCACGCGCTGGCGCAGTTGTCCCCCGAAGTCGCGACGCGCCTGCATGACGATGGGTCAACCGAGTCGGTCCCCATCTCGGCGATCGGCGTGGGCGAGATCATTCTGGTCAGAGCCGGCGAGCGCATACCCGCCGATGGCATGGTGATGCACGGACAGTCCGCCTTGGATACCTCGCTGCTTACCGGCGAGTCGCTGCCGGTCGCGGTGGGAACAGGTGATGAGGCTCTGGCTGGCACCATTAACCTCAGCTCGCCGCTACAACTGAGAGTGACGGCGAGCGATGGCGGCAGGCGCATCGATGTGCTGGGCTTGAGGATGATCGAGCTGTTTGGCGCGCGTTCATCATTGTCCATGGTGGCCGAGCGTTTCGTGCGCTGGTTGTTGCCTGTCGTGGGTGTCGTGACGTTCGTCGCATTCTGCCGCTATGTCTGGATCGGCATGCCGACCAGCCAGGCCGTGATTGCATCGCTGAGTCTGTTTGTCGCAGCCTGTCCATGCGCCGTCGGCCTGTCCATGCCGCTGGCCTATGCGCTGGGGTCCAGGCGGGCCGCCGAGCAAGGCATTCTCTGGCGTGACCCTGCGAGTGTCGAAGGACTGGCAAAAGCGCGGATCATCGCGTTCGACAAGACGGGAACATTGACCACCGGCCGACTGGAAATCGCCGACATCGATGTCGCGCCCGGCCAGATTGCACAGTCCGTCGTGCGTTTGGCATGGAAAGCGGAGTACGGGGTCATCCACCCTATCGCAAGCGCATTGCGTGACTATGCGCGGCAACAAGGGTGGTCCGAAAATCCATCCGACCCGTCTTTCACGCAACGACATACGCGCGGCGTCAGCCTGCATGAACCGGATGGCGACCGTGTGTTGGTTGGCG
>Ga0182745_1004758_pt1 | contig 11255 bp, 10 predicted proteins | sample eDN3rd30CKraftBY_FD_128523 | JGI IMG/M metagenome (GOLD analysis project Ga0182745, IMG submission 128523) | Enriched backyard soil microbial communities from Emeryville, California, USA - eDNA 3rd pass 30_C Kraft BY (version 2) (version 2) | ecosystem: Environmental > Terrestrial > Soil >... | reverse complement strand
TCAGCCGCAGCGGCTTCGCGACGCGTTCCATCGGACGGCGCTGCAGCGAGGCGTCGCCGCTCAGCGTCGACGGAAAGCGCTGTCCGGACAGCAGACCCATGAACAGGCGGATCGCGGTGCCGGCGTTGCCCATGTCGAGCAGCGAGTCCGCGCCGCGCAGCCCGTGCAGGCCGACGCCATGGACGCGCAGGTGGTCCTCCCCGAGCTCGTCCACGGTCACGCCCATCGCGCGCAGCGCGCTTCGCGTCGCGTGGCAGTCGGCGCTCGGCAGGAATCCGGTGACCTCCGTGATGCCCGTGGCGATGCCGCCGAGCATGAGCGAGCGATGGGAGATGGACTTGTCGCCGGGAACGCGGATGCGCCCCTGCACGGACGTGGCGGGATCGACGAGGTAGGCGGTCATGGGTCGGCTCGGGGCGAGAGACAGTCGGCGAGCGCGGCGAGCAGTCGCTCGTTCTGCTCCGCCGTGCCGAAGGTGATGCGCACGCAGCGCGGCAGGCCATAGCCGCCCATCGGGCGCACGATCACGCCCTTGCGCAGCAGGCGCGTGAAGACGGCCTGGCCGTCGCCCACGTCGGCGAGCACGAAGTTGCCTGCGGTGGGATACGCCGTGACGCCGAGCTTCGGCAGGCCCGCGGCAAGCTGACGTTCGCCCTCCTCCGCGAGCCGCGCCGCGCGCCTGGACTGATCGGGATCGCGCAGCGCCGCCTCGGCGCCGGCGAGGCCCACGAGGCTGACGTTGAACGGCTGGCGCACGCGATTGAGCATGTTCGCGACGTCCGGATGCGAGACGCCGAAGCCCACGCGCACGCCGGCGAGCGCATGCGCCTTCGAGAAGGTGCGCAGCACGACGAGGTTCGGATACTGGCGCGTCAGCGCGATGCCGTCGGGGCAGCCGCGGCGGCGCGAATATTCGAAATACGCTTCGTCCAGCACCACGAGGCAGCTCGAGGGTGCGCGGTCGAGGAAGCGGCGGATCGCCGCCTCGTCGTTCCACGTGCCCGTCGGGTTGTTCGGATTCGCGATGTAGACGAGCCGCGTGTCGGCATCGATCGCCGCCAGCATCGCCTCGAGATCGTGGCCGAACGGCATGGACGAGCCCTGCGGATACGCCGGCACCGTGATCGTGCGCGCGCCGGTCGCCTGGATCGCGAGGCCGTAGATCGCAAAGGCGTACTCGGAGATCACCGCCGCGTGGCGCGCGGTGAGGAAGGCTTCCGCCAGCAGAACGATGAGGTCGTTGCTGCCGTTGCCGAGCGTGATCTGCTCGGGCGCGACGGCGTGCGTGCGCGCGAGCGCCATCTTCAGCTCGTGGCCGTTGCCGTCCGGGTAGAGCCAGGTCTCCTCGAGCGCGCGGCGCATGGCCTCGAGCGCGAGCGGGCTCGGTCCGAGCGGGTTCTCGTTCGAGGCGAGCTTGATGATGTCGGTGATGCCGAGCTCGCGCTCGAGCTCGCTCATCGGCTTGCCGGTGACGTACGGCGCGAGATCGCGGACGGCGTCGGCCGCCAGGCGCGCGGGGCTCGGTGCGCTCATCAGAGGATCGCCCGCGGATAGGAACCCAGGATGCGGAACAGCGAGGCGCGCTCCTTCAGCGCGGCGAGCGCGGTGGCAACCGGGCCGTCTTCCGCGTGACCCTCGATGTCCATGAAGAACACGTAGTCCCACTTGCGCCGGCGCGACGGGCGCGACTCGATGCGCGTCAGGCTGACGCCGTGGACGGCGAGCGGCTCGAGCAGCCGGAACAGCGAGCCCGGCGCATCGGTATCTTTCGCCGAGACCATGAGCGTGGTGCGGTCCGCGCCGCTCGGCCGCAGCAACTTGCGGCCGATGACGAGGAAGCGCGTCGTGTTGTCCTCGCGGTCCTCGATTTCGCGGGCGAGGATGTCGAGCCCGTAGATCTCCGCCGCGGTCTCGCCCGCCACCGCCGCGGTGCCGCGCTCGTCGCGCGCGCGTCGCGCGCCCTCCGCGTTGCTCGACACCGGCACGCGATCGGCGTTCGGCAGGTGCTCGTCGAGCCAGCCCCGGCACTGGCCGAGCGCCTGCGGATGCGCGCACACGCGCTCCACCTGGTCCAGCGTCTTCACGCGGCTCATGAGGTAGTGATGGATGCGCAGCTCCACCTCGCCGCAGATGTGCAGCGGCGAGGAGAGGAAGCGGTCGAGCGTGTTGCTGATCGTGCCCTCGGTGGAGTTCTCCACCGGCACGACGCCGAAATCGGCGCTACCGGCCTGCACTTCCTGGAACACCTCGTCGAGCGAGGTCAGCGACAGCGCACGCACCGAGTGCCCGAAATGCTTCAGCACCGCGGACTGCGTGAACGTGCCCTCGGGGCCGAGGTAGGCGACCTTGAGCGGCTGCTCCTGCGCGAGGCAGGCCGACATGATCTCGCGGAAGAGGCGCACGACGTCCTCGTCGCGCAGCGGCCCGTCGTTGCGCTCGCGCGCCCGCCTCAGCACCTGCGCCTCGCGCTCGGGGCGGTAGAAGTCGACCGTGTGCCCTTCGCGATGCTTCGAGATGCCCACCTGCTGCGCGAGGCGCGCGCGCTCGCTCAGCAGCTGGTGGATCTGCTCGTCCACCGAGTCGATGCGGCCGCGGATCTGCTCGAGCTCCGGCCGCACGTTCGCCGGCGCGCCTTTCGCGGCCGCCTTCGTCGGGCGCTTCTTCGCCTTGCCGCTGCCTTTGCGCGCCATCTCCCCTCCCCGGGCCATCAGACGATGCGCGCCGACAGCACGCCGCCGATGCCGCGGATCTTCTCGACGATGCCCGGATCGAGCGCCGAGTCGGTGTCGATGATCGTGTACGCGAACTCGCCGCGCGACTTGTTCAGGAGGTCCGCGATGTTGACGCTCGCGCTGGCGAGACAGGTGGAGATCTGGCCGACCATGTTCGGGACGTTGTCGTTGGTGACCGCGAGGCGCGTCGTGCCGGGCACGCGCGGCAGGACGGCCTCGGGATAGTTCACCGAGTTGCGCACGTTGCCGTTCTCCAGGAAGTCGCGCAGCTGCTCGGCCGCCATCACCGCGCAGTTCTCCTCCGCCTCGTTCGTCGAGGCGCCGAGGTGCGGCAGCGTGACGACGCGCGGGTGATCCTTCAGCGCATTCTTCGGGAAGTCGCACACGTAGGCGTGCAGGTGGCCCGCGTCGAGCGCCGCGATGGTGGCTGCCTCGTCCACGACGCCCGCGCGGGCGAAGTTGAGGATGACGCCGCCCTTGCGCATGAGCTGCAGCCGCGCGGCATTCACGAGCGCGCGCGTCTGGTCGTTCAGCGGCACGTGCACCGTCACGACGTCGGACCGCGCGAAGAGGTCGTCGAGCGAGAGCGCCTGCTGCACGTTCGAGGAGAGCTGCAGCGCGCGCTGCACCGTGAGCTGCGGGTCGTAGCCCAGCACGTTCATGCCGAGCGCCAGCGCGCTGTTGGCCACGGCCACGCCGATGGCGCCGAGACCGACGATGCCGAGCGTACGGCCCGGCAGCTCGAAGCCGACGAAGTTCTTCTTGCCCTTCTCCACCGCGACGTCGATGGCGGCATCGTCGCCCGAGAGGCCGCGCGCGAACTGCCACGCGGGGCCGAGGTTGCGCGCGGCGAGCAGCATGCCCGCGATGACGAGCTCCTTCACCGCGTTCGCGTTGGCGCCGGGCGTGTTGAGCACCGGGATGCCGCGCTTGGCGAGCGCGGCGACGGGGATGTTGTTGGTGCCCGCGCCCGCGCGCGCGACGGCCAGCACCGATTCCGGCAGCGTCATCTTGTGCATGTCGGCCGAGCGCACCAGCACCGCGTCCGGGCGACCGATGTCGGATGCGACCTCGTAGCGATCGCGCGGCAGGCGCTCGAGCCCGCGCGTGCTGATGTTGTTCAGCGTCAGGATGCGGAAGCGTTCAGCCATGGCGTCGTTCGAACTCCTGCATGAAGGCGATCAGCGCGTCCACGCCTTCCGGCGGCATCGCGTTGTAGAGGCTGGCACGCATGCCGCCCACCGAGCGATGGCCGTCGAGATGCGTGAGCCCCGCCTTCGACGCCTCGGCCACGAACGTCTTCTCGAGCGCAGGTGCCGCGATGGTGAAGGGCACGTTCATCCACGAGCGGCAGCTCGCGTCGATCGGGTTTCCGTAGAACGGCGAGCGGTCGATGGCGGCGTAGAGCTTCATCGCCTTGGCGCGGTTGCGCTCGGCCATCGCGGCGAGGCCGCCGTGTCGCTTCAGCCACTGGAACACGAGCCCCGCGACGTACCACGCGAACGTGGGCGGCGTGTTGCTCATGGAATCGGCCGCGGCCATCTCCTTGTACGAGAGCACCGCCGGCGTCTCGGCCCGAACGCGGTCGAGCAGGTCGTCGCGCACGATGACGATGCACAGGCCCGCCGGCCCGATGTTCTTCTGCGCGCCCGCGTAGATGACGCCGAACCGGCTGACGTCGAGCGGACGCGAGAGGATCGTCGAGGAGAAATCGGCCACGAGCGGCACGTCGCCGGTGCGCGGCACGTAGGGAAACTCGAGACCGCCGATCGTCTCGTTCGGCGTGTAGTGCACGTACGCCGCGCCCGCGGTGAGCTGCAGCTCGTCCTGCGCCGGCGCGATGTGGTTGCCGTTCGGCGCCGAATCGGCGGCGACGTTCACGCGGAGGTATTTCTTGCCCTCGGCCACCGCCTTCTTCGACCAGTTGCCCGTCACGACGTAGTCGGCGCCCTGGCCGGCGGACGAGAGGTTCAGGGGCACGCCCGCGAACTGCGCGCTCGCGCCGCCCTGCAGGAAGAGCACCTTGTAGTTCGACGGGATCGACAGCAGGTCGCGCAGGTCGGCCTCGGCCTGCGCGGCCACGGCGATGAACGCCTTGCTGCGATGACTGATCTCCATCACCGACATGCCGCTGCCGGACCAGTCGGTGAGCTCCGCCTTCACCTGTTCCAGGACTTCGAGCGGAAGGATCGCGGGACCCGCGGAGAAGTTGAAGACGCGCACCTTGGTGGAACCTGCCGCACGTCGCGGCGCGTGTGGAAAGCCGCGCAGTTTAACAGCCGCCCCGGCCGTTTCAGCGGATAACGATATGCGGAACGCGAGCCTCAGCGGCTCGCGGTGCGGATCGTGTGCGAGAGCGTGAATTCCACGGGCACGATGACGAGCGCGTTGCGCGCCACGCCGTGATCCACGTACGGGCGAAAGAGCCAGTGGCTCACCGCCTCGCGGGCGGCGGTGTCGAGCTCGTCGTGGCCACTGCTGCGGTGGACCGAGACCTCGCGCGCGTGCCCCTGGGTGTCCACGAGCACCTGGAGCAGCACCGTCCCTTCCGTGCCGGTGCGGCGCGCCTTGCGCGGATACACCGGCGGAACCTGTTTCAGGTAGTCCACCGCCGCGACGACGACCGGGGCGGCGGCGGCCGCGCGCGGCGGCGCGGCCGGCGGCGGGGACTCGACGGCAGCCGACACGGTGATCGCCGTCGGCGCCGGCACCTGGGCGACGACGGGCAGGTCGACCACGGGGACGTCGGGGAACACCGGCTTCACGTCGACGAGCTTGACGGTCGGGCGCTCCGGCGCGGGCGCGTCCTGCCGCGGGCCGTCGACGAACACGACCTCCACCGCCACCTGCTCCGGCGCGTCCTCGCGGACGGCGCGAACGTGCAGGAAGCCGGCGATGGCAACGGCATGGACGGCGAGCGCGACTCCGACTGCGACGGCACGTCGGGCCAGCGAAGTTCGGCGTTGCGCGAGATACATGCCATCACACTAACGTGAATGACAATGATTCGCAACAACGTTGCCGTTATGTCACCCCTCGTCCACGGGCGCGGGGGCCCGCTTCCGGCCGTCGACCATGGCGCGCACCAGGTTTTCCCGCTGGTGCCGGCTGGTGACCAGCACGCCGGCCACGTGCAGGGCGACGAGCCCGAGCAGGAGGTACGCGAGCGCCGCATGGGTGTTGGCGAGCCAGGCGTACCCCCAGAGCCAGTCGGTGGTGAAGAGCCACCCGGACAGACAGAGGGCGGCGAGCGTGCCGAGCAGCGCCAGCACCATCCAGCCGCCGAGCGGGTTGTGGCCGAGGTAACGCGGCGCCCGTCCCGCGAGCACCGCCCGGGCATAGGTACTCGTGGCCGCAGGGCCCCGGAGGAAATCCGCGAACCGCGCATGCCGACCGCCCAGGAAGCCCCACGCGATGCGCACCGCGACCACCGCGGCGACGCCGTACCCCAGCCACTCGTGCCAGGGTCCCCGCAGGTCGCGCGTGAACCAGGCCGCGGCGACGAGCGCGATCAGCGACCCGTGGAGCAGCCGGACGGCGCGATCCCAGACGCGACGCGAGGCGCCCTCCTCGCTACTCGACACGCTCGAAAGTCTTCGGATGGAAGAAGGCCTCGACGCGCTTGCCCTTCGGGTCCTTCGCGTAGACCTCGTAGCACGTGGTCGCCTGGACCATGCGGCGGATCACCCAACCCTCCTGCGTGAGCTTCCTGTGCAGGTCGTCGTGGGAGCGCCATTCGGTCCTGGGCACCTTCGGCTCGCACGTGACGTCGCCATGCGCCACGGCGCCGGTCGCGAACGAGGCCAGCACCGTACCGGCCAGCAGGATGACGATGCCTTTCATGCGGAAATCCCTCCGATGCTCACGTGACGGCCCAGCGCCGCAGCAGATTGTGATAGACGCCGGTCAGCGTCAGAAGGTTCGGATCGTCGACCGCGAGCGCGGGGGTGATCCCCTGGATCGCGCGATCGAGGTCGAACAGCAGGCTGCGCGCACCGTCGTCGGGCACGAGGCTCTGGATCCAGAAGAACGACGCGAGGCGGACGCCGCGGGTCACCGGCGTCACGCGATGCAGGCTGCTCGAGGGATACAGCACGAGGTCGCCCGCCTCGAGCTTCACCGCCTGCAGGCCGAACGGACCTTCGATCTGCAGCTCGCCGCCGTCGTACTCTTCGGGCGATGACAGGAACAGCGTCGCGGACAGGTCGCTGCGCAGCGTCGACTGCGTGCCGGGCATGGGCATCACCGCGCTGTCGACGTGCGCGCCGTAGGCGCCGCCCCCGCTGTAGCGGTTGAACCGCGGCGGATGGACGAGGCGCGGCAACGCGGCCGAGACGAACTGCGGATGGTGGCCCACCGCGCGCAGGATGCGCTGGCCGAGACTGACCGCGGGCTCCGTGCCGTCCGGCAGCTGCTCGTTGTGCTTGATCGCCCGCGCGAGCGTGCCCGCGGTGCGCGCGCCGTCTTCCCACGCCGCGGCGTCGAGCGCCTGCCGGAACTCGCGCACCTCGTCGGTGCCCAGCACCTTCCCGATCACGATCAGCATGTCGGGGCCCTCGCGTCGAGCAGCACGTCGCGCCCGATGTCGTCGAGCGTCGCGCAGCCGGTGAGCGCCATGCAGATCTCGAGCTCCTCGCGCAGCAGCTTGACGAGGTGCGCGACACCGAGTGCACTGGCAACGGCGAGCGCGTAGACCGGCAGGCGGCCGATCAGCACGGCGTCCGCGCCGAGCGCGAGCGCCTTGAACACGTCGGCGCCGCTGCGGATGCCGCCGTCGAAGAGCAGCGGCACCGCCGGCCCCACGGCCTTGCGTATCGCCGGCAGCATTCGCAGGCTCGCGGGCGCGCCGTCCAGTCCGCGTCCGCCGTGATTCGAGACGACGAGCCCCGCGACGCCGTGCTGCTGCAGCTCGCGCGCATCCGCCGGGTGCAGCACACCCTTGATGAAGACGGGCAATCGCGTCTGCGCCAGCAGCCAGTCGAGATCCGCCGCGGTCGGCGCCGCGCGCATCACGTTCCGGAAGATGCGGCTGTCGCCCGGGCCCGGCGCGTCGACCGGCACGTCAGCCGACGCGGCGCCGTTCCCCACGAGGTTCGCGGCCACGCAGTCCGCGGGCAGGCGGAAGCCCGCCTGCAACGCGTCGTGGCTCGCTACCTGGATCGCCGCATCCAGCGTCACGACGAGCGCGCCGTACCCCGCCGCCTCGGCGCGTCGCACGAGGTCCAGCGTGGCCGGGCGCGAGGGCTGGAAGTAGAGCTGGAACCATCGTCGCGGGCCTGCCCGATCGGCGATGTCCTCGAGCCGGACCGAGCTGAGCGTGCTGCACACCATGCCGCTCTGCGTGGCCTGTGCCGCGCGTGCCGTGGCGAGCTCACCTTCCGGGTGCACCAGTCTTTGATGGGCGACCGGCGCGAGCAGTATCGGGTGTTCGAAATCCTGGCCGACGACGGTGCGCCGCGTGTGGCCGTCGCGCACGTCGCGCAGGACCCGCGGCAGGACGCGCCAGTCGTCGAACGCGGCGAGATTCTCCGCCGCCGTGGCGCCGCGCGCAGCGCCACCGGCGATGTAGGCCATCGTCGCGTCCGGCAGGCGGCGCGCGGCGAGCGTCTCGTAATCCCGCGCGCAGCGCACCTCCGGCGGGATGACGGCAGTCGACGCGGCGGCGGGACTCGGACTCACGCCTTAGTTTTTCACAGGTCCAACTCGAGGGCGAGGCTGAAGCGCCGCGCATCGCCGCGGTAGAGGAAGAACCCGCCGCGATACACGGCGGTGTAGTACTCCTCGTCGGCGACGTTCTGCACGTTCGCGTGCAGCTCGAGCCGCTTGTTGAAGCGGTAGTTGGCGAAGAGATCGACCACGGTGAACGGCTCGACCGGCTGCGCGCAGAGGCCGGTGGTGGCGTCGTACGCGACGCCGGTATCCGGCTGCCCGCCGCACCGCTCGCTGTCGTGGCGCACGATCGCGCCGAAGTCGAAGTCGTTCGTCAGCCGGTACTTGCCCTGCAGCGAGTACGAGCGCTTCGCGAAGTTCGCGAGCGGGTGGCCGATGAGCCCGGCGTTCACCGCGTTCGCCGCCGTGATCTTCGATTCCATGAAGGCCGCGCCCGCCTGCACGGAGAACGCGTCGGTGATGTTGCCCACCAGGCCCAGCTCCAGGCCCTGCACGCGATTCGCGCCCGTGTTCGTCGTGCCTTCCAGCGCGAACTCGGCGGGGTTCGTGCTCTCCATCACGTCGCTCTTGGTCGTGCGGAACACCGCCGCGGTCGCGAGGAGTCGGTGGTCGAGCAGGTCCCACTTCGTACCGAGCTCCCAGTTCTTCGACGTCTCCGGATCGGCATTCGTCACGACGCCGATGCCGGTCACCGTGATGAGGCCGCCATAACCCGCCGACGTGCCCGAGTCCGGCTCGCCGCCGTTGATGTCCTGCCCGGTGCCGAACGACGCGTAGAGGATGCCGTCGGGCGCGACCTTGAAGCTCAGGCCTGCCCAACCGTTGAAGAGCGTGTCCTCGTAGTCGTAGTTGCCCGTCACCGCACCGGTGTTCGCGTTGAACGTCGTCGCGGTGAAATCGAGCACGCGGTCCACGCGGGCGCCCGCGAATGCGGTGAAGCGGTCCGTGAGATCCACGGTGTCCATCACGCTCGCGGCGAGCGTCTTCACGTTCCAGTCGTAGTTCTGCCCGCCGCGCGTCCACGTCGTGCGCGTGAGGCCGGAAGTCCCCGGCACCGCCGGGCCGTCGAAGCCGGCGCCCGGCTGCGTCACGCAGAACGCGTTGTCGGGCCCGGCGCCCGTGGCGGTCCGGCAGTTGAACGCGCCCGCGTTCGCAGCCGTGAACGTGCCCTGGTCCACGTGGTGATCGGTGTACTCGAGCGTGAACACGAGCTCGTTCTTGCGCCCGAACAGCGTCGTGTCCCAGCGCAGATTGTCCTGGTGCGCGAAGTACTGGATGTCCTGCCAGCGCGTGTGCGGCTGGATCTGCGCGGCCTGCGCGTTCGCGTTGTACTGCGAGGAGAAGAACGCGTAGCCGTTGTTGGTCTCCGCGTAGCGCGTACGGCTGGTGAGCGTGACGTCGGGCGCGATGTTCCAGTGCACGCGCACCGTGCCGGTGTCGGTGTCGGACTCGAGAAAATCGCCGTCCTGCGCACCGACGACGTTCGTGCGCGTGGGCCGGCGGTTCGGCTGGCTGTCGACGAGGTAGCTGCCGGTATCCGGACGTGCGTCCTTGCCGCGGAAGCCGTAGTAGTCGAGCGTGACGGAGAAGTCCTCGCTCGCCTCGTACACGCCCGACAGCGCGAGGCCCTTGCGGTTGCGGCTCGAGGGCTCGCGGTCCGGCACGTCCTGGTCGGCCCACAGCACGTTCGCGCGCACGACGAAGCTGTCGTTCAACGCCTTGTTCACGTCCGCGGTGTAGCGCTGGTAGGAGTCGGTGCCCACGCCCAGGCTGAAGCGGGTGAAATCGTAGTCGAGCGTCGCCTGCTTGGTGATGGCGTTGATCGCGCCGCCGGCGGAGCCGCGACCGGCGAACGTCGAGCTCGGCCCCTTGGTGATCTCCAGCTGCTCGATCGCGAAGCTCTCGCGAGAGTTCATGCCCGGATCGCGCAGGCCGTCGATGAAGACGTCGCTCTTGGCGCTCTGGCCGCGCACGACGTAGTTGTCACCGAACATGTTGCCGTTCTCGCCCGTGCCCAGCGTGATGCCCGGCTGCGAGCTCAGGATCTTCGCGAGGTCGGTCTGGCCCGAATCGGCGATGGCTTCGGAAGTGACGACCTGGATGGTCTGCGGCGTCTCCGCGAGCGGGCGCGTGTGGCGCTCGTCGCCGGAGGTCTTCGCCTTGTAAGGCACGCCCGTCTCGGCGTTCGGATTCGGATCGATCGGCGTGTCCTCGACCTTCACCGTCGAGAGCTGACGCACGGCCTCCTGGGCCAGCGTCGTTGCCGGCGCGAGCGCCAGCGCCGTGAGTCCCAGCGCGAGGCTGCCGCGTACGCTGCCGCGCACTCCCGTCCGCAGGCTTCCGGGACGCACCGTGTTCTTCGTCTGTTTCATGGATCGACCGACTCCTCGTCTTCCTGTCACCGGCCCTGGGCCGTTACGTGACGCGAATGTAGATGAGAACGATTCGCATTACAACAAAAGGTTTGTCGGAGACCTCAATGAAAAACGACCCGCGTCCGCGAGGACGCGAGGCGTTCGCTCACCCGCGGGATCCGCTCAGGCCGGCGCGTCGCTCTGCCCGGAGAGGTCGTCGGCCGACGGCAGCTCGCCGCCGAGGTCGCCTTCCTCCCCGTCGCCGCCCAGATCGTTGAGCGCATCGACCTGCTCGACGCCGATCAGCCGCTCGCCTTCGTCGAGGCGGATAAGCCGCACGCCCTGCGTGTTGCGCCCCTGGATCGAGACGTCGCCCACCGGCGTGCGCACCAGCGTGCCGTTGGAGCTGATCATCATCAGCTCCTGGTTCAGCTGCACCTGCAGCGCGCCCACCGTCGCGCCGTTGCGCTCGGTGGTCTGCAGCGCGATGACGCCCTGC
>Ga0182745_1004755_pt1 | contig 11260 bp, 9 predicted proteins | sample eDN3rd30CKraftBY_FD_128523 | JGI IMG/M metagenome (GOLD analysis project Ga0182745, IMG submission 128523) | Enriched backyard soil microbial communities from Emeryville, California, USA - eDNA 3rd pass 30_C Kraft BY (version 2) (version 2) | ecosystem: Environmental > Terrestrial > Soil >... | reverse complement strand
GTCCATCGGCTATGACCGCGACGTCATCTTTCCGCTCCGGGTCAAACCCCGCGACCCGGCCCGGCCGGTCCTGCTCCGGCTAACTGCGGATTACGGCGTGTGCGAGAAGCTGTGCATGCCGGCAAACGGCACCGCAGCCGTTCAAATTCCCGTGAAAAGCGTGGAATCCGGGTTCGATTTCAGCCTCGCCATGGCTGAACGGCGGGTCCCCCGCCCTCAGCCGGCGACGATGACGGCGGCGACGGGCGGCAGCGATGGCATCCTTGCGATCGGCCCCGTGCGGGCCGACCCGGACGGGCGGCCGGGCGCGTTTCTCGTCGACGTCACGGCGCCCACCGGCGGCGAGATCGACCTTTTCGCCGAGGGGCCCACGCCGGATTGGTCGCCCGCGATGCCAAAGCCGGTCCAAACCGTGGGAAACAGGACCGTCTTCTCCATCGTTTTCGATGGAGGAAGGAAGACCGTCCCGCTCCGACTCACGGCGAGCAACGGCCGGCAAGCCGTCGAAACCACCGTGCGGCCAGAGCCCTGAAGGCGGATGCCGGACGGTCCGCTGCTTCTGAATCGTTCCCCCGACACCGTCCGTATCCGGCGACACCAGACCCCGTTACCTCCTTATTTTAATTGAATTTTAGGTGTAATTTTCTGCTCTGGAAGTGTTGCAGATTTACACTAGTCCGATGCCGCCGATTGCGTGTATCAGCGGATCTACACTCACAAACGTCGGGGAAATCCCATGCGTCGTCTCATTGCTGCTACTGCTCTTCTCGCCGCCGCTGCCGCTCCGGCCGCCGCTGCCGACCTCGCCCGCGCTCCCGCCTACAAGGCGCCGGTTGTCGTCCAGACCGTCCACAACTGGACCGGTTTCTACCTCGGCGGCCACATCGGCTACGGCTGGTCCGGCAACAACAACTGGAACGTCGTCGGCATCACCCCGCCGGTCGCCGGCATCGGCGGCTCCGTGAACCCGGACGCTGACGGCTTCATCGGTGGTGCCCAGATCGGCGCCAACTATCAGGCCGGCATGTGGGTCCTCGGCCTGGAAGGTGACTTCACCTGGTCCGGCCAGCGTGGCAATGCCAACGGCATCGTCACCGTCGGCGGCGTTCCGCTGCCGGGCGTCGTGTCCAACGGCAGCACCCGCGTCGACTGGACCGCGACCATCACCGGCCGCGTCGGCGTCGCCTTCAACAACGTCCTGATCTACGCCAAGGGCGGTGTCGCCTTCGCCGAAATCGACCACACCTACGCGATCACCGCGCCGGGCTTCGTCGGCTTCACCAAGGCCGGCAACAACCGGACCGGCTACACGCTGGGTGCGGGCATCGAATACGCCCTCAACTACAACTGGTCGATCCGCGGCGAATACTCCTTCCTGGACTTCGGCCGTCGTGACTACACCTTCGTCACCCTGGCTCCGGCTGCTCCCGGCACGATCACCAACTCGATCCGTGACCAGATCCACCAGGTCAAGCTGGGCGTGAACTACCGCTTCTAATAGTTCAGCCTACAAGCGACGCAATCTGGCCCGCCTCTTCGGAGGCGGGCTTTTTTGTATTCCATGAGCCCGGCGCGGTCCCGCGAAGCCGGCCGGATGACCGGTCCGGACCGGCGGGAAGCAGGCGGAAGCGACTGGCCGGAAGTGTCGGACCGGAAACGACCGGCCGAAAGTCGTTCGACCCGAAAGCCGGCGCAATTGCCTTGATATTTCCCCACTTCGGGTGGACGATCGGCCGGCTTCGGGGAATGAGGGGTCTTCTATCCTCGCCATTCTGCATTGACGACCCGGCCGGGCCGGCTTAACCCGGCGTTCAGGGCCGCATGATGTAAGATCGATCCGGCTGACCACCGGCGCGAAGCGGCTCCGGTGGCTATCGCCGGACACGCCAGAGAATGCGGAGAGCTGTGTTGAAGCGTTCCCCCCTGTTCCGCACGTTGACGGCCACCGCAGCCCTGGCGGCTGCACTGGCCATTTCCGCCTGTTCCGTCGATACGGATAACACGCCCAACACCAAGGCGATGAAGCCGCTCTCCCCGAAGATCGTGGCGGAGATCGAACAGAAGGACATGACCAAGACCTCGCCGATCCTGGTCAGGATCTTCAAGGAAGAAGCCGAACTCGAGATCTGGAAGCAGGATCGCAGCGGCCGCATGGCGCTGCTCAAAAGCTATCCGATCTGCCGCTGGTCGGGCGAGCTGGGGCCCAAGATCAAGGAAGGCGACCGTCAGGCGCCGGAGGGATTCTATACGATCACACCGGGCCAGATGAACCCGCGGTCCAGTTATTACCTCTCCTTCAACATGGGCTATCCCAACGCCTATGACCGCTCCCTCGGCCGGACCGGCTCGGAGCTGATGGTCCATGGCGACTGCTCCTCGCGCGGCTGCTATGCCATGACCGACGAGCAGATCAGCGAGATTTACGGCCTCGCCCGCGAGGCTTTCTTCGGCGGCCAGAAATCGTTCCAGGTGCAGGCTTATCCGTTCCGGATGACGCCCACCAACATGGCGCGGCACCGTAACAGCCCGCATATGCCGTTCTGGAAGATGCTGAAGCAGGGCTACGACCATTTCGAGATCGCGCGCCGCGAACCGAAGGTGGACGTCTGCGAGCGGAGATATGTTTTCAACGCCAGCCCCGCGGACCCCTCCGCCCGGCTCCGCGCCGCCGAGGCCTGCCCGGCGCTCGCGCCGTCCGAACTCGCCCAGGCGGTCGCCCAGAAAACGGCGGCGGACGAAATGCAGGTCGCGACCCTGACAGGCTCCACCGCCGCCGCGCCGATCCGCAGCGGCCGCGATGGCGGCATGAATCCCGTCTTCCTCGCGAAATTCCGCCCCCCAGGGGCGAATCCCGAAAGCCTCGTGACGGCGCTTGCGCCAGCATCTCTGCCGGGCACTGTGCCCGAATACACCACCCCGCCGAGCGAGCGCGGGCCGACCCTCGCGCTGGCCTCCGCCGATCCTTCAACCGGTATCCCGTCCGGCGCCGTTGCGGCGGTCCCGGATACGGGTGCCGCAAACGCCGGCTCGATTTTCTCCGGTCTGACTCGCATGGTCGGCCTCGGCGGCAGCAGCGAAGAGCCTTCCGTCAAGGCTGCGATCAGGACGCCGGCATCGACCGCACGGCCCGCCGCACCCCGGCCCGCACAGGCCGCGGCAGCAGCACCCTCGCCGGCCCCGGTGTCCGCCGCGCGCGCCGCCGCTCCCCTGCCCGCGCCGAAGGCAGCCCCCGCCCCGGTTCGCTCCGAGACGGCAGCGGCAGCACCTGCTTCGGCTCCCGCGCGGCCTTCCGCCCTGGTCCAGTCGGCGAATGCCGAGCCTGCCCCGCGCGCGGCACCCACGCAGGCCATGGCCGGCGCTCAGCCGGTGCTGCCATCCAGCAGCTTCGCCAATCGCTTCAGCTTCCGCTGACAGCCCATCAAGCTGGTTCCACACTAGAAGGGGGCTGCACTCCCGGGTGCAGCCCTTTTTTTCATGTGGTGGGTGGCGGGGACATCGCGGCAAGCCGCATCGGATGAAAACAATCTCGGCCGGACCAGCCCGCCGGCCGAGAAGGGCCATGGCCATCACCGGGGAACGGATGAGCGGCCCGACCGGCTACTGGCGGCCGGGCGGGCGCGGTTCTCATCAACCTCTCAGGCGACGAGATCGAACGCGCGATGCCGCGGGGCGGTGCGGATGCCGGCCGAATTCCATTGGAGCACTTTCGGGCGAAGTGGAAACCGGCTCGCGTGAAGAAAACACCTCGAAACAAAAAACAGTGAGCTTTGGCTTCAATTCCATCAGAGCCAAAAACAGCCTGGCGCCGGCCGGCATGGGTGTGAGGGTCCCCTCGGAGCGCGTGGCGTTTCGCGGTCCCTTTCAGGTTCGGCCGACAATTCCAGCATATGGCAGAGCAGCGGTCAGCGCGCTGCCATGCAGTACGTTGCCGTGCGGCGCGGTGCCATCGAGGCCAACCAACCATGGCCACAACACCCGCCCGACGAGAAGGCGCCGTGGCGTCGCGGCGGCGGGACCGGATGCGCGGCCCGGACCGGGAAGGACGAACGCGCATGAACGATGAAGCCCGTCCCGCAAACAGCATTTCTCGGGCAGGCTTTCCGTCCTTCCGGCTTCCGGCCTTTCAGTTTCCGGCCGAAACGAAACCCTGAGATCGCCGGCCTTACACTATCGACCTTGCAATGATCGGCGTCATGGCCCGCCATCCCGGCGGCTTTCAACAGCGTCGCCATCGCACGAACTCGCACGCGCCTCGCTCAGAATCTGCATCGCGTCCGACAGTCCTGCGGTCCGACAGCCCCACCGTCCAGCCGACGCCTCCGCACTTGCGCCTATTGCGCCGTCTGGCCACCGGCGCGCGATCGCAGCCTGACTTTCTTCGCGGTCGGCCCGGTGTCTCCCATCTCCTCCACATAGGTCACTTCCGTTCCCGGACCGAATGTGTCGAAGTCGCCGTTCAGGACGCTGTTGCGGTGGAAATAGAGCAGGCCGCCTTCCTTGGTCACGACGAAGCCGAAATCCCTGTCGCGTACGATCTCGGCCACCTCGCCCGGATATTCGTGGACAGCCTCGTGCGCCAGTTCGCTGGTGTGGTCGCGCAACTGCTCCTTGAACGCCGTCAGGCGTCGCTCCGCGATGCGGAAAGCCTCATGAATGGCGTTGTGGATGTCCGGCGTCGCAAAGCGGCGCTGAAGATGCTCCGCTTCATGGGAGACGATCAGATTCCGGTGTCCCGGCACGCTCATCTCGATGCGCACAACGGGCGGAATCCTGTGCTGGCCATTGTCGTTGCGCTGGTCGACCCGGACGCGGCAGTTCAGAAGCCGGTCGAAAATCCGTGCCAGCTTGTCGATACGGGCGCGGATGTCCTTCTCCACGGCCTCGGTTGCTTCACAGTTATGAAAGGCGATCTCGACGGCAGTCTGCATGGCTTGCACCATCTCTGCTGAGGAACGTTGAGTTCAATTCAACGCGCAGCCGCAGTCAATGGTTGCCGGCAATGATGCTGCCGCGGATGCGGCATGAGCCCGCTCCGCGCCGGGTGTCTTCTCGGAATCCAGTCGGCAATGGCCGGCTCAAGGTCGGCCGGACCCGATCGGGAGCGCGGCAAGGAGCGGGGAAGCCGCGGCCGGGACCGCATCCTCTCCGCGGCACGCCGCTCAGGCGTAGCGGCCGTGGCAATGCTTGAACTTCTTGCCGGAGCCGCAGGGACAGACCTCGTTGCGCCCGACCTTGCCCCAGCTTGACGGATCGCGCGGGTCCCGCTGCGCCGCAGGCACGATGTTGCCGGCCACCGCCGGCTGCACGCCCGCGCCGGCATAGGCCATGTCGTCCTCGCCGGTGGAGGGATCGAGATGATGCGCCTCCATATAGGGAAGGTCCGGCGTCTGTTCGACCGGCGCCTGGGTGATTTCGACGCGCATGAGCTGCGCCGTCACCGCCTCGCGCAACTGCGAGCTCAGCGACTCGAACAGGTTGAAGGCTTCCGCCTTGTATTCGTTGAGCGGATCGCGCTGGGCATAGCCGCGCAGGCCGACAACCTGGCGCAGATGCTCCAGCATCAGGAGATGCTCGCGCCACAGGTGATCCAGCGTCTGGAGCAGGATCGACTTCTCCACATAACGGATGACGTCGGGGCCCCACTGGGCCGCCTTCGCCGCCATATGCTCGTCCACGCGGCGCTCGATCCGCGAGATGATCTCGTCCTCGGCGATGCCTTCTTCCTTGGCCCAGTCCTGCACCGGCAGATCGATGCCGTAGACGCGCGTCAGCTCGGCCTGAAGCTCGGTGGTGTTCCACTGCTCGGGATAGGCATTCGGGGGAATGAATTTGCGCACGAGATCGTCGGTCACCGTATGGCGCATGTCGGTGATGATCTCGGAGACGTCGTCCTTCATCCATTCGATGCGCTGGTCGAAGATGACCTTGCGCTGGTCGTTCATGACGTTGTCGAACTTCAGGATGTTCTTGCGCAGGTCGAAGTTGCGCGCCTCGACCTTGTGCTGGGCCTTTTCCAGCGCCTTGTTGATCCAGGGATGGACGATGGCCTCGTCCTCCTTCAGGCCCAGCTTCTGGAGCATGCCGTCCAGCTTTCCCGAACCGAAGATGCGCATCAGATCGTCTTCGAGGGACAGGAAGAATTTGGAGCGGCCGGGGTCGCCCTGACGGCCGGAACGGCCGCGAAGCTGGTTGTCGATACGGCGGCTCTCGTGCCGCTCGGTGCCGAGCACGAACAGGCCGCCGGCGGCCAGCGCCCGCTCCTTGAGCTGGGTCACCTGATCGCGGATCTCCTGCGCCCTCGCATCCCGCTCCGGCCCCTCCTCCATCTCACCCAGTTCCTGGCGGATGCGCATATCGGCATTGCCACCGAGCTGGATGTCGGTGCCGCGGCCGGCCATGTTGGTGGCGATGGTGATCGCGCCCGGCACGCCGGCCTGGGACACGATATAGGCTTCCTGCTCGTGATAGCGGGCGTTGAGCACGGCGAAGACCTTCTTCGACTTAGCGCCCCCGGTGCCGTCATAGAGCGAAGCGAAAGCGTTGGGGTCGCTGAGGTCGTGCTGCTTCCAGCCGGCCTTCACGAGCAGCTCCGCCAGACCTTCCGACTTCTCGATAGAGGTGGTGCCGACGAGGACCGGCTGGCCCTTCTCCCTGCATTCCTCCAGCAGCGTGATGATGGCGCGATATTTCTCCGCCGCCGTGCGATAGACTTCGTCGTCCTCGTCCAGGCGGGCGAGCGGGCGATTCGTCGGCACCTCGACGACCTCGAGATTGTAGATATCGAGGAACTCGTCCGCTTCCGTCAGCGCGGTGCCGGTCATGCCGGCGAGCTTGCTGTACATGCGGAAATAATTCTGGAACGTGATCGAGGCCAGCGTCTGGTTTTCCGGCTGGATCGGCTGGTGCTCCTTGGCCTCCAGCGCCTGATGCAGACCTTCGGAATAGCGCCGGCCCGGCATCATGCGGCCGGTGAATTCGTCGATGATCACGACTTCGCCGTTGCGGACGATGTAATCCTTGTCGCGCTGGAACAGCTTGTGGGCGCGCAGCGCCTGGTTGACGTGGTGAACGACGGAGACGTTCTCGACATCGTAGAGCGAGTCGGCTTTCAGCAGGCCCGCCTCGCGCAGCCGGCCCTCCAGCTTCTCCATGCCGGCTTCGGTCAGCGTCACGGTGCGCTGCTTCTCGTCCACCTCGTAATCGGCGGGGTCGAGGCCGGGAATGAAAGTGTCGATGGTGTTGTAGAAGTCGGAGCGGTCCTCCAGCGGACCGGAGATGATGAGCGGCGTGCGCGCCTCGTCGATCAGGATGGAGTCGACTTCGTCGACGATGGCGAAGGCATGGCCGCGCTGGGTCATGTCCTCCAGCCGGTACTTCATGTTGTCGCGGAGATAGTCGAAGCCCAGTTCGTTATTGGTGGCGTAGGTGATGTCGCATTCATAGGCGGCCTTGCGCTCCGCATCGTCGATGCCATGGACGATGATGCCCGTGGTCAGCCCGAGGAAGCCATAGACCTGCGCCATCCACTCCGCGTCGCGGCGGGCGAGATAGTCGTTCACGGTCACGACATGGACGCCCTTGCCCGCCAGCGCATTGAGATAGACCGGCAGGGTCGCGACCAGCGTCTTGCCCTCGCCGGTTTTCATCTCGGAGATGCCGCCTTCGTGCAGGATCATGCCGCCGATCATCTGCACGTCGAAATGGCGCTGGCCCAGCGCCCGCTTGGCGGCCTCGCGCACGGTGGCGAAGGCCGGAACGAGAATGTCGTCCAGAGTCTTGCCGGCGGCGAGCTGGGCCTTGAAGTCCGCCGTCCGCGCCCGCAGGGCCTCGTCCGAGAGCGCGATGAGTTCAGGCTCCAGCGCGTTGATGGCGGCGACCTTCGGGCGGAAACCCTTGATCCGACGTTCGTTGGAAGAACCAAAAATCTTACGGGCGACGGCGCCGAACATGCGGAATTCCCTTGAGGTCGCAGAGAGCCTGCACGGGGCTGCGCAGGGTGCCGCCCGGCGGTTTCGAGGCGGCTCGCCATATCGCCGGCACAAACCGGCTCTTTCTATGGCCCACGCGCCCAAGCGCCCGCAGCACCGGCCTCCGCGACGGCTCCGGAGAGATAGGAGTGGGTCCGAGCCTTGTCAATTGTGCCGGCCGGGCGCACATCCTGCCGCAATGCCGACGATTCGGCGCTTTAGAAGCAGGCCACGACATATCCCGGCATCCGGACCGCGCCGCCGCTCGCCCCCGCCAACCTCGTTCCCGTTCGTCCAACCAGCAAGGACCGACACCCCCATGATCCGTCCCCTTTCCATTGCCGCCGCTGCTGATGCCGCTATCCTGCCGGTTCCCCCGCGCTCCCGCCTGCTGCGCACCGTGGCCGCACTTCTCCTTGCGGGACCGCTGGTGATCGGCTGTTCCGAGCAGCAGCAGCCGGCCGCCAAGCAGCCGGCGGACACGCTGACGACCGCGCCCCGCGCGGCCGATCCCAATGACAAGGTCGTCGCGCGGGTCGCCGGCACCGACATCCGGGAAAGCGACGTCGCCACCGCGGAGGAGGATCTCGGCTCGGAACTGGAGAATGTCGCCCCCGACCAGAAGCGCGAGCAGGTCGTCGCCTATCTGGCGGATGTCATCACCGCCGCCAGGGCCGCCGAAGCCGCGAAACTGGCTGAAACCGAGGGTTTCCGCCGGCGGATGGAACTCCAGCGCAACAAGCTGCTGATGGGCCTCCAGCTTCAGGCGGTCGGCAAGGAAGCGCTGACCGACGAAGCGCTGCGCAAGGTCTATGACGACGCCACCAAGACGCTTCGCAACGAAGAGGAGGTCCGGGCCCGCCATATCCTGGTCGAGACCGAGGACGAGGCCAAGGCGATCGCCGAGCAGATCAAGGGCGGGGCGGATTTCGCGGCCCTCGCCAAGGAGAAATCCAAGGACCCCGGCGCGGCCGATGGCGGCGATCTCGGCTATTTCGGCAAGGAGCAGATGGTGCCGGAATTCTCGACCGTCGCCTTCCAGATGTATCCCGGCCAGGTCTCCAACCCGGTCAAGACCCAGTTCGGCTGGCACATCATCAAGCTGGAGGACAAGCGCCAGAAGGTGGTGCCGGAATTCGAGCAGGTGCGCGACCAGGTCGAGGCTTTCGTGACCCGCAAGGCGCAGACCGACTATATCGCCAAGCTGCGGGCGGAGAACAAGATCGAACGGCTCGACCAGCCGACGACGCCGCCGGCGGAGAAATCCGCGCCTGAAGCGGCTCCCAAGGCCGCTCCGGACGCACAGAAGTAACGTCAGCGAGAAAAACCCGGCCGGAGCCTCAGCCGGCCGGGACAATCTCGTCGAGGCGCTCCACAGGCCGGCACAGGCGGGTGCCGCTAGACGCCCGCACGACCGGCCGTTCGATCAGGATCGGATGTTCGGCCATCGCCGCCACCAGCGCGGCCTCGTCCACGCCGGGCGCGTCGAGGCCCAGTTCGCGAAACAGCGGCTCCTTGCGCCGCACGAGATCGCGGGCCTTGAGCCCGGCCTCCGCCAGCACCTGCCGGATGTCCGCCACGCCGGGCGGCGTCTTCAGATATTCCACGATCTCGGGCTCGACGCCGCGCGCGCGCAGCAGGCCGAGGACCGCCCGCGAGGTCGAGCATTTCGGGTTGTGCCAGATGGTGATCCGGCTCGCCGGGTCCGGCATCCCCGTCACGCCGCCCGCGGCCCGCAGCGGACGTAGACGCTGTTGCCGTAGCGGCCCTGCACTTCCGGATCCATCCAGCGCAGAATCAGCACCCGGCCGTCGAAACTGACGACTTCGCGGTCGCCCAGGTCCTCGGGGGACGGCGCCGGGCCGATATAGGTCTTGCCGTTGGGCGAACCCTTCACCAGCATCTCGACCTGCTGCGGCTGGTCCGCCGGATGCATCATGATGCCGCCTGTCGTGCCCCGGCCGATCACATAGGGCTTGCTGCACTGGCCGGCGGCCGCCCGCTCGGTGCGCGCCCGGTCTTCCTCGCGATGATAGGAGGTGAAGCCCCAGCGGCCCACGAGCTCCTCGGGCGCGAAAGGCGGCGGCAAGGCCGGAATCGCAGGCGGAGCGGCCGGCACTTCCGGTTCGCGGGGGGTGCTGGCGCAGGCGGCGAGCAGGCCGCCGGCAACCACGACCAGCGCGGCGCGCAGCGCCAGCCGGCGCGCAGATCCGAGTGCCATTCCGCCTGTTGCCTGATCAGCCATCGCCACGCCGTCTCCAGATTGAAAACTTTCTACCGGCGGGACCTTGCGGCCTGGACGCGGCAATCGCAAGGCAAATCCTCCCCGATACGGCCGCCGCGCCGGCGCGCGGCCATGCAGCAGGCCGGACTCACCGCCACCGCGCCGCCGACCGCCTCGCGCCGTCAGCCTTAACCGGTTCGAAATCTTGACTCCTTGCAGGGCAGACCGTATCTCCGCCCAGTCGCTGGCACTCTCCTACCTTGAGTGCTAACGCCCGATCTGGAGTGACGGCGCGGCCGCGCCGCGAGGACGACCCCCGAAAGATCACGAGAGGATCACAGAGGATCTCATGGCAAAATCCACTTTCCGCCCCCTTCATGACCGCGTTGTCGTGCGCCGCATCGATGCCGAGGAAAAGACCAAGGGCGGCATCATCATCCCCGACACCGCCAAGGAAAAGCCGAGCGAAGGCGAAGTGATCGCCGTCGGCCCCGGCGCGCGTGACGAAGCCGGCAAGCTGGTTCCGCTGGATGTCAAGGTCGGCAACCGCGTCCTGTTCGGTAAGTGGTCCGGCACCGAAGTGAAGCTCGATGGCGTCGATCTCCTGATCATGAAGGAGAGCGACATCATGGGCGTGATCGGCTGAGCCGGCACCGCCACCCAACCTATTCGCGCCGTCGCAGGCCGCCCGTTCCGGGCGGCCCCGCCTGTGGGACCCCAACCCGTGAAACTCTTTCGGTGAGGCCACGGGCCGGCGCGCAACCTGTTCAGGAGTTCATTCAATGTCCGCCAAAGACGTGAAATTTTCCTCCGACGCGCGCGACAAGATGCTGCGCGGCGTCGATATCCTCGCCAATGCCGTGAAGGTCACGCTCGGCCCGAAGGGCCGCAACGTCGTCATCGACAAGTCCTTCGGCGCCCCGCGCATCACCAAGGACGGCGTCACCGTCGCCAAGGAAATCGAGCTTGAGGACAAGTTCGAGAATATGGGCGCGCAGATGGTGCGCGAAGTCGCCTCCAAGACCAACGATCTCGCCGGCGACGGCACCACCACCGCCACCGTGCTGGC
>Ga0182745_1004754_pt1 | contig 11261 bp, 7 predicted proteins | sample eDN3rd30CKraftBY_FD_128523 | JGI IMG/M metagenome (GOLD analysis project Ga0182745, IMG submission 128523) | Enriched backyard soil microbial communities from Emeryville, California, USA - eDNA 3rd pass 30_C Kraft BY (version 2) (version 2) | ecosystem: Environmental > Terrestrial > Soil >... | reverse complement strand
TGCTGGCGCGGCAGGTGCTGCGCGCCGCCGGCTCGCTGGATGCGGTGGTGGCCAGCTCCTTTGGGGGCATGGTGGCCGCGCACCTCGCGGCGGCGGGAGCGGTGCGGGGCGTGGCCTTCCTGGGCGCCTTCACCCGCACCGAGCAGCTGGGCGTGCGCGGGCTCGCCATTGGCATGATGGGGCCCATTGCCCGGTGGGCGCGTCCGGGCGCCGTGGCGGCCGGGCTCGCGGCGTGGACGCCGGTGCCCTTCGCCCGCGTGCCCGAGGTCGTCCCCACCACGGCGCTGGAGCGCAGCACTACCTGGCACCGCGCGCTGGCGATTCGGGGAGAGGCTCCGCCGCCGGAGCTGCGGAAGCTGCCGGTGGCGTGTGTCTGCGTCCAGGGGACGCGTGACGTGCTGGTGCCCCCCGCCACGCTGGAGCGGCTGGCCGCGTCACTGCCGCCGGGCACGCCCCTGCACCTGCTGCGGGGCGCGGGGCATGTGCCGTACTTCACGCACCCGGACGCCTGCGCGCGGCTCCTCCAGCCCTGGCTGGAGTCCCTAGGGCCGGCGGCGGTTCCACCCGGGGTGCGACCTGCTCGCACCGGGGTGGAGAGCAGCGCCGCCTGAGGCCCCTGCCCCGTGAGGAGGGCGGGCGGGCGAGGAGGGGGATGTACGGACGGCCCCGGGGTCGCTACGGTGCGGCCGCCAATGCAGAACCGTCTCACGCGATTGCTCGTCACCCTCTTCTTCGTTCTCTCCGCGGCGCCCGCGCTGTCGGCCCCCGCGCAGCCGCCCGAGGCCGTCACGCCCGCGCCGGTCGCGCCCGCCGCCGCGCCGCCACAGCCCGCCCCTTCCGCGCCCGAGGTGGCGCGCAAGCACAAGGTGCTGCTGCTGGGCGACAGCCTCATCGCCACCGGCTTCGGCGAGTACCTCCAAGCGCAGCTGGACGCGCACCCGCGCATCGAGTCGGCTCGGCGCGCCAAGTCCTCCACGGGCCTGGCCCGCCCCGACTTCTTCGACTGGATGGACGTGGGCCGCGAGGAGGTGGAGCGCCACCGGCCGGACGTCGTCGTCGTCATCCTCGGCGGCAACGACGGGCAGTCCATCCAGGACACCAAGGGGGGCAAGCCCATCCCGTGGGGCAAGGCGGAGTGGGAGGTGGCCTACCGCCAGCGCATGGAGGAGTTCCTGGGCGTGCTCGCCTCACCGGGCCGGAAGATTGTCTGGCTGGAGCTGCCCGCCACCGGCCTCACGCGCTTCGAGCAGAAGCTGCGCCTCATCCGGGCCGTCCAGCGCGAGGTCATCTCCTCCCGCGAGGACGCGTTGCACCTGGACACGCGCCCGTTCTTCACCGACGCGAAGGGGCGCGCGCTGCGGCAGGCCCGGGTGGATGGCTTCCGCAAGCCCATGCGCCTGCGCATGGAGGACGGCGTCCACTTCACCATCGCGGGGGGCCGCTACTTCGCCAGCAAGGTCTATCCCGAGGTGCTGGGCGTGCTGGGCCTGCTCCAGCAGGGCTAGCGGCTGGGGGCCGCGGGGTCCGGGGTGCCGCGATGGCCCGAGAGCGCGTGGGGCCTCAGCCGGCGGACGGCGCGCAGGAGGAGCTGCTCATCGTGCGGGCTGGCCAGGAAGCCGCGAGCGCCGAGCTGCCGGGCCCTGTCGAAGCCGTCGTCGGCCGATTCGCCATGGACGATGAGGGCGCCCGCGATGTGGACCTCGCCCGCGAGCAGGCCCTCCATGGCCTGGAGGGGCGCGAGCAACACGTCCTCTGGCCCGGTGTGCAGCACCTCCAGCGGTGAGGCGATTCGGGCCTGTAACCCGTTTCGTGCGAGGAGCCGGGAGATGACCACCGCCGTGACGGGCGGCCAGCCATAGAGGAGCAGGGGCCCGCCGGGCACGGGCGCGACGGGCACGGGCGGCTCGGCGGGGGGCTCGATGCGATAGAGGCGCCAGAGGGCGCGCGCCAGCGCGGTGTCCGATGCGATATGCGCCTCGACGCGCGGTAGGCCGGCCACGGCGCGCACGGCGTCCACGGCCTCCAGGGACACGGGGGCGGGCAGCGCGATGTGGAGCACCTCCCGCTCTCCCGGGTCCAGCAACACCTCCAGGTACAGCGGCACGACGCGGTACTGCCGCGCCACCCGGGCGGGGATGTGGGGCACCAGCGCGGCGTCGGGAGGAGTGCGCTCCAGGTCCACGGCGTCCACGCCGAGCTGCTCGGAGAGGCCCCGCAGCACGTCGGCGTCGGAGCAGAGGCCCTCGCGCACCAGCGCCCGGCCGAGCGGCACGTGCGCCTCGTGGTGGTGCACCAGTCCCACCCGGAGCTGAGCGCGGTTGAGCACTCCCCTTTCCAGGAGAATCTCTCCGAGCGGACGTCGCGAGCCAGGCTCCATAGAAGACATGAAGTCGTCACGCGGAGCCCCTCATGGCGAGAGGGGATGGGCCGTGCGCCCGCCGGGCCGGCCGCCCTGAAGCCGGACGCTCAGCCTCGCGAGGCGAAGAGCTGCTCGTACGCCTCGGGCTTGAAGCCCACGAGGACGCTGTCGCCAGTGACGAGCACGGGGCGCTTCACGAGCTTCCCATCCGCGGCCAGCCACTCGAACAGCTCCTCGTCGCTGGCGGCATCCACCTTGGCCTTGCCGAGCGCGCGGTAGCTCTGACCGCTGGTGTTGAGCCACTTGCGCACGGATACGCCGCTGCGGGCGACCCACTGCTTCAGCTCCGCCACGGTGGGGGGCATGTCCACGATGGGGCGCACCTGGTGGGCAACCCCTTGTTCCTGCAACCACTTCAGCGCCTTCTTGCAGGTGCCGCAGCCCGAATATGAGAGCACGAGGACGTCTTTCGCCATGCGCGCGCTTGTAACAGGGCGCCCGCGTCCGGCCCAGCGAAGTGTCCCCGGCCATCGGCCATGAACGTCACGGGAATCCGTGGCGCGGTCGCCGCCTTGTCAGGGACTGGCGAAGCGGAGACCCGCGCGGCTCAGCAGCGGGTCCTCCGCGAGCTGCCACAGCGCGATGGCGTGGTTCTCCTGCCGGGTGCCGCCAAAGTGCAGGCCGAGCACGGCGTGGGTCTCCAGGTCCACGATGGGAGAGCCCGAGTTACCACCCAGGGTGGAGCAGTCGTGGGTGAGCTGCTGCCGGGCCGCGTCCATTGAGAGCAGCTCACCCGGCTGGAGCCGCTTCACCCCCAGCGCTTCCTCGAAGATGCGCAGCAGCACCTCCGGTGGTGTCCGCGTGTGGTCCTTCATGGGATAGCCCACGCAGTACAGCGCGCGGGAGTCCTTCTCCTCGGGCGCGTGCGCTGCGAGGCGCAGCGGGGCGGGGCGCAGCGCCGTGCCCTTCGGTGAGCCCAGGCGAAGCAGCGCCAGGTCATGGACGGGGTGGATGGCCGCGACTCCCTGGATGGGGAAGGTGGCCTGGGCGTCGCGCTGGTGTTCCCCCAGCCAGTCCACCCTCGGCACCACGCCGAGCCGCAGCACCCACCTGTCCGCCGCCTGCCGGCAGAACTGCTGCGCCACGTGGCGATTGGTCATCACCAGGTCCTCTGTGACGAGGAAGCCCGTGCCGAGCATGCCGCTTCCGGCCAGCTCGACGCGCCCGGTGGCGTCGATGGTGCGCTCGATGGCCTCGCGGTGTTCCTCCAGCGCTTCCCATCCCACGGGCGGCGTACCGAAGCTGCCGTTGCGGATGGCGAGGGCCGGGCGCCCGAAGAAGGCCACCACCGCCTCCAGCGCCGCCTGCTCCGGCCCGGTGAGGGCGGCGTCCTCACCCTGGTGCTCCAGCCGCGCCAGGACCTGGGCGCCCGTCGTCAGGAGCGAGCGCAGCTCGTCGCGCAGCGAGTCGCCGCTGGCCTTGCCGACGACGGAGGTGGGCACCCGCCGGGACTGCGGAAGGTGCGCGGCGACGAGCGCCTCCACGCCCTCGGGGAGCAGGGCCTCGCGGACCTTCGACACGTCGCGGAGGGTGCGGAGCGCCCGGCGCAGCGGCTCACGGCCTTGCTCGGCTTCCGTCATGACGAGGTCGTGCTTCACGGCGCCGGGGGGCCCGCCAGCGCGGACGCAGGGGTGGGGGAGGTGTCGCAGACGGCCTGGACGCGAGCGGCCTCACGCCGTCCGCGCACGAGCGCGCAGGCTTGTCGCAGCAGCGCGTCCGTCCGCAGGGAGAAGACATAGGCACCGTCCGCGTCGAAGGTGGCGACGCGTGTGCCCTCCGCGTCGGGCGTCACGTCCAGCCGGGAGCGGTGGGCGTTGTGGAGCTCGCCCACGTGCTGACCATCGGCGGTCCGCCAGAAGTGGAGCATGCCCGAGGCGTCCGTGACGCCGAAGCGCTCGCGTGCCTGGAGCACCTGGACGGCGGCGCCCGTGCTCACGTCGATTCTACGCACGAGCGCTCCGGTCCCCGGGTCGAACAGGTGGATGCCGTCGTCCGTCACCGCGATGAGGCGTGACGCACCGGGAGAGAAGGAGAGCGCCTTGACCTTCCCGTCGATGGCGTCCAGGTGCAGCGGCGCGCCGTTGGCGGCGTCGAAGAGGTAGGCCTGCCCCATCCAGTACACGTCGGGGTGGTTGGCGACCGCGAGGTACTTCGAATCCGGTGAGAAGGCCATGACTGTCGCGCCCAAGGTCGTGGGCAGCCACGCCAGGGGCTTGCCGGTCGCGCTCTCCCAGAGCGCGGAGGACTCACGGACCTCGGACAGGGTGACGAAGCGCTCGCCATCCGGGGAGAACGCGCCCCCCGTCGAGACAATCGTCGAGGTGGCCAGCGGCGCTTCATGGACGAGCCGACAGTCACGCGCGGAGCCCAGGTAGACGGCGCGCGCATCGGTGATGGCGAAGTGCTCGCCGTTGGGGGCGAACTCGACGACGGCACCCTGCGAGAAGCTCTTCTGCGTCTGACACGCCCCCGCGCCAGGGCCGCCAGTCCGCTGGAGGTGCGCCAGGGCGGGCGCCGAGGCCGTACCGGCGCGCCAGCGCCAGTGGGCGGGGAGCGAGGTCAGGTTGACTCCCGCTTCGAGGGGCGGGGGCAGCGCGCGCGGTCCCCGGGTGGCGTGGGCCACGTCCCAGAACCGGACCTGCGCGCCGCAGCGGACGGCGAGGAACTGGCCGTCCCCGGAGAAGGCGCCCTCCAGCGGTGGAAGCACGTCGCCCAGGTCGCAGTCGCCCAGCGCCGTCCGGCGCGAGGTCTCCATGTCGAGGAGTGAGAGCTGGCCACTCCGGGGCTCCCGCACCACCATCCAGCGCAGGTCCCTGGACGCAGCGAAGCCGCCTGGGATGTGGTGGGTCCAGGTCGTGATGCCGAGCCTCTTGAGCGTGAGGCCGGGCACCTCATGCACCACCAGCGTTCGTCCGTCAGGCGCGACCAGGGCGCGGTTCGGCCGGGGCTCCAGGGGGCTCGTGCGAAGCATCCAGCGCGCGGTGGCCTGGGGGACCCGGACGAAGGGGTTGGCGCTCACCGGCGCCGGGGTGAGGTCGACGCCGCGCCGCCCGTTTTCGCGGACGTGCCCCTGGAGGGAGATGGGCTGCCAGAAGGTTCGCTTCTTCGTGGGCGCCGTGCTCCCCGGAGCGTTGCCGGGCCCCTTGTCACAGAAGCGCAGGGTGAGCGCCGAGGAGAAGACCTCGTTGAAGGCCGAGAGGCTGCATTCGTCCTCGAAGGTCGGCATGAGGGCGTGCCCGTCGAGGCCGGTGAGCGTGAGCCGCTTCCGGCCCGAGGGGAGGTCCACCAGGGCGATGCTCCCGTCACCGCGCCGGTCGCCGAGGGCCGCGAGCCTGCCCGACGGTGAGAACGCGAGCGTGGGGCCCGGGTCATTTGTGTTGAAGCATTGAACGGGCGGGGCGCTGGCGGTCAGGTCGAAGAGGCAGGTCTCCCGCTCGCCGCCGACCCACGCGTGGCGGGCGTCGCCGGAGAGCACGGCCTGAGTACAGGGCTCCGAATGGCGCAGCGTCTTCAGCAGGCGTCCGGTGCGCGCGTCCCAGAGCCGCGCCGTGCCGTCCTGGCTGGCGGAGAGCACGGCATCTCCCTTCTCCGAGAACGAGAGGGCGGTGACCCGGGCCTCGTGGGCGGCCGGTATCGAATGCACGGGCCCGGGCGGGCTCCACCGCAGCAGGGCACCCTGGAAGCCTCCCAGCCAGAGTTCACCCGTGTCGGGCGCGAACCCGAAGGCGTGGGTGTCCTCGCCGCCGATGTCGGCGTGGAGCATGTCCGTGCAGGCCGTGAGCGAGCCCTCCGGACACAGCTCGACGGACTCTAGCTCGTGCAGCAGGCCCCCGTTCCGCACGTCCCAGAGCCGGCTGACGAACCGCATGGTGGGGGACAGCAGGATGCCGCGGGTGACGAGGTAGCGAGAGTCCGGAGAGAACGCGGCGACGGTGCGCGCCTCCAGCTCCGTGGACAAGGGCGCGGAGTCGAGGAACGCGGCCATGGCCTCGGTCAGGGCTTCGGTCACCTCCTCCTTCGCGACGTCCGGGCCCTGCAAGGGACTCCCCGCGAGCTGGATGGCGCGGGTGAGCGCCTCCACCTCGCGGCCAGGGACGCGCGACAGGCCGACCACGGCGTTGGCTTCGGAGACGCGATGCCGCCAGAAGAGCTGGCTCGCGGAGTGGGCGGCTTCGGTCCTGGCGGCCAGGGCCTGCCGCTCCGAGTCCAGCGTCCGGAGGTAGAGCCAGCTCAAGGCCAGCAACGCAGTGACGGAGGCGCCCAGCGCGAGCCACAGGTTCCTGCGCGCCCGGACATGCCGCCGCCGCTCCGCCTCGTGGCCGCGGAGGAGGTACCGCTGGACCCGCGCACTCGCCTGATGGGGATGTCGCGCGGCCATCTGCTGCGCGCGAGCCAGGGCCTCGCCCCGTAGCAGGCGGTCTTCGGCCTCCTGTGGCGTGTGTGCGCGCTCCGCTTCCCACCAGCGCTCGGCGTCGGCCTGCGCGGCCTCGTGCCAGCGGTGGAAGGCCCGGTCCTCGGTGCGCAGCTTCACGAAGCGCTGCCAGTGCGTGAGGAGCGCGTCGTGGACCAGCTCCACCGTCTCCCGCTGCCGGTGGCCGTCCTGGGACGTCACCAGCAGCCGTCCGTTGACGAGCACCTGGAGCACCGCGTCCACCTCGGCCTGCTCGCCCAGGCGCTCGCGCAGCACGTCCAGCGGCACCCGGCGCCCCTTGTCCTCCAGGCCGCTGTCCGCTTCACCCAACTGCACCAGCGCCAGCAGCAGCCGGTCCGCCAGCTTGCGCTCCGCGGGCTTCAGGGGCTCGTAGACGCCATCCGCCCAGCGGGCCAGCGAGCCGAGGAGCCCCGCGCTCGCGTTGAAGGACTCCAGCGTGATGGCGCCGTCCCGCGACGCCTGCCACAGCTGCGTCAGCGCGACCTCCAGCAGCGGAAGCACCGTGACGCGGGCCCCGGCGCCGGCCTCCACGCGGAACTCCTCCTGCGCGGCCAGCGCGATGGAGTCCACCACCTCGGGCGGGTCGAAGCGCAGGCCCACCTCCCGGGCGGGCCCGGCGATGATGTCCCGCAGCTCCGAGGGCGTCAGCACCGACGGCACCTGGACGCGGTGCTCGCCGAGCAGCGAGCGGAGCCTCGGCGCGCGCTGGGACAGCTCCGCGTCGAAGCCCTCGCGCAGCGCCACCACGCACGTCACCGGCAGGGCCTCGTCCGCGAGCGCGGAGAGCTGCTGGAGGAACTGCTGCTGCTCCGCCGCCTCGGCGCCTCCGCCGCGCAGGAGCACGTCCTCCAACTGGTCGATGACCAGCACCAGCCGGCGGTCCGGCTCCGGGTGCGCGGCGCGCCACGCCTGGACGCGCGCGACGAGGCTGGGACCCGCTGGCAGTCCCGCCGCGTCCATCGCGGAGGCGGGCGCCAGCCCCGGCCGGAAGGCCCGCACCTCCCAGTGCTGGCTGCCCGGAATGGACGCGCCGCTCCGCAGCGCGGGAATCAGCCCCGCGTGGAGCAGCGACGACTTGCCGCTGCCCGAGGGCCCCGAGACCTCCACGAACCGGGGCAGCCTCGCGAGCAGCGGCAGGAGCTGCTCATCCAGCACCCGCCCGCGCCCCTTCCAGAAGCGCGCGTCCGACTCGCGGAAGGAGGCCAGGTCCCGGTAGGGGCAGTCCTCGGAGGCGCGCAGCTCCGGGCAGCGCGCGAGCAGCTGCTCCGACGGGGTGGCATACGCCTCGCGCGACTCGGGGGACACGGCCTTGAAGCGCACCACGCCCACCACGCGCCGCGTCTGCTCGTCGAAGAGGGGACCGCCGCTGAAGCCTTCCCGGATGTCCGCGCCGTGCAACAACAGCTTGCGGAAGTCGCCGTCACCCGTCGCATAGCCGATGGTGCCGCGGGCCCAGGTGCCGGTGTCATCGAAGCCGCGCGGGAACCCGAACGTGGCGAAGCGGTGGTCCGCGCTCCGCCCGGCGCTCCCCAGGGGCAGCGGGGTGTACGGACCGCGCAGAGGGCGCGTCAGCTCCAGCAACGCGAGGTCCGCGATGTCCGTGGGACTGGACGCCTCCACGCGGAGGCGCGCGGTGGCCTTCTCGTGGCTCTGGAGCACCTCCAGGCAGACGGCGTCGCGCTCGGCGTCGCGGAGCGCGTCGAGCACATGCCAGCACGTCACCACCAGGCGCTCGGTGACGAAGAAGCCCGCTCCGAGGACGCGCTGCCGGTCCCGGCTCAACACGCGTACAATGCCTTCTCGGAGATCGCTGCCTTTCATGGTGAGCGCGGGAAGCTAGCACGCGCGCTCGGGGGCGCGTCAGGCACGCTCAGACGCTGGATTCCGCCTCGGTGAGCGCCTTCACGAGCCGGCGGGCCGCCCGCCCCAGCGTCACGCCCGCGCGGTGGTGGAGCTGCGGGTGGAACGCGTGCGTGGCGCCACCCGGCAGCTTCAGGACCTTCAGCTCCCCCCGGCGCAGCTCGCGGGACACCATGTACTCGGGCATCCACCCGTAGCCCAGGCCCTCCAGGATGGCGGTCTTCTTGGCGGCGAAGTCGTTGAGGTGCACGGTGGAGAGCGTCTCCAGCACATTGGTGCTGAGCTGGAGCCGGGGGTCCGAGCCGCGCACGGTGAGCACCAGGTGCTCGGCCAGCTCCTCGTCCTTCAGGAGGCCCCGCCGCCGCGCCAGCGGGTGCTCGCGCTGGGCCACCAGGACGGCCTTGAGCGCGGGCAGCCGGTAGGTGCGCAGCCCCGGAACCGTGGGAGGCAGCAGGGACACCATGAGGTCCGCCTCGTCACGCACGAAGGCGGTCTCCACGCCGGAGAGGAACTCCGCGGAGATGTGGAAGCGGGTGCTGGCGCCCTCGGCGTGAAGCGCCTTCACCACGCGCAGCAGGGGCTCGGCGGGGAAGATGCCGTCGAAGACGATGCACAGCGCGGGCTCCCAGCCGGCGCGAATCTCCGCGCACGCGGCCTCCAGCTCGCGCTCGGCGGCCAGCAGCTTGCGGCAGTGCTCCAGGATGCGCTCCCCGGCGGGGGTGAGCCGGGTGCGGTAGCCGCGCCGGTCCAGCAGCGTCAGCTCCGTCTGGGCCTCCAGCGTCCGCAGCGCGTACAGCACCGCCGTGTGCCCCTTGTGCAGCGCCTCCGCCGCGGCCGTGAAGGTGCCATGGCGGGCGAGGGCGTCCAGGGCGCGGGCTTGCTCCAAGGTGACGTTCATGCCCGACATTGTGCAATCTCCTGACAGCCCGGGGCACGTCTTCGTGCGCACAGTGTTGGCCCGCGAAACAGGGTTTTTTCATGGCTCATGACGCGACGCGCCCGATGTCGCTCATTCCGCTACAGCCGAGTCATGCATTTGTCTTCAAGGGGTGTCGTCGTTCGGGATGTCCAAGGCCGGCTGGCTGCGTAGAGTGCAGGCAGAGTCCTTCATCTCGTGGAGACGTCCATGTTTCGGAGCTGGCAGCGGTGGAGCGCGTGTGGAGTCGTGGGAGGGTTGGCGCTGTTGGGTCTTCCCCAGGTCTCGCTCGCGAAGGCGCCCCCGATGTGGAGCTCCGCCAGCTGGGTGCAGCAGGCCGGCTCCGCGCAGGACGACCTGGCGCTGGCGGTGACCACCTCGGCAGACGCTGTCTACATCGCGGGCTACACGAATGGGGCGCCTGGCCCGGAAGGCTCGGCGGGAGGGCAGGACGCCTTCGTCTCGAAGTACGACGCCACGGGGACGCTGCTGTGGACGCGCCAGCTGGGGACGCCGGCGAACGACCGCGCGCTGGCGGTGTCCACGGACCTGCTCGGCAATGTCTATATTGCCGGCTACACCTGGGGCAGCTTCGGCTACTACGTCAACGCCGGAGGCACGGACCAGTTCGTGGCGAAGTACGACGCGGACGGCGTGCTGCATTGGGTCCGGCAGTTCGGTACCGCCACGGACGACTTCGCGACGGGCGTCACCGCCACGAGGCAGCAAGGGCAGGACGCCGTCTTCGTCGCGGGTTACTCGCTGGGCCGCTTCGACGGTGGCGCGCCGCAGGGCAACTACGACGTGGTGGTGGCGAAGTTCGACACGGGCGGCAATTCCTACTGGCTGCGCCAGTTCGGCTCCCCGCGCAGCGACGTGGCGCTGGGCGTGGCCGTGAGCCCCAACCAGGACGTCTATGTCACGGGCTACACCTACGGCAGCCTCGATGGGGTGACGGACCCGGGCAACACGGTGGACCTCTTCCTGGCGAAGTACAGCGTGCGGGGGGACCCCTGCTGGGTGCGGCAGCTCGGCTCCGCGAACGATGAGTTCGGCACCGGGGTCGCCGTGGCGGAGGATGGGGGCGTCTATGTCTCCGGCTACACGTCGGGCGCGCTGGATGGGAACATCCGGCTGGGCTCCTACGACGCCGTGCTGGTGAAGTACGACGTCGACGGCAACCGGCACTGGACGCGGCAGATGGGCACCGCGACCACGGACTACGCGCAGGCCGTGGCGGTGGGGCCGGACGGCCGCGTCCACGTCGCGGGCTTCACGACGGGCGCGATGGGAGGCGCGGCGCCGCTGGGCGGCTCCGACATGTTCCTGGCGACCTACGATGGCAAGGGCACATGGCTGGAGATGCGGCAGGTGGGCTCGCCGGCGGCGGACCGCGGCCAGGGCGTGGCCACCTCGGCGGACGGCTCTGTGTACCTGGTGGGCTACACCGCGGGGCAGGTGTCCGACATCCCGAGCGCGGGCGGCTACGACACGGTGCTCTACCGCTTTCTGGACGGACTCGACGCCCCCCAGGACCCCGGGCCCTGGTCGCCGCGGTGGGGCGTCAAGGGACGTTGAGGCGTCCGGCACGGGACATCCCGCGCCAGTGCTCGGTGACGCCGCGCGCCGCCACG
>Ga0182745_1004753_pt1 | contig 11262 bp, 10 predicted proteins | sample eDN3rd30CKraftBY_FD_128523 | JGI IMG/M metagenome (GOLD analysis project Ga0182745, IMG submission 128523) | Enriched backyard soil microbial communities from Emeryville, California, USA - eDNA 3rd pass 30_C Kraft BY (version 2) (version 2) | ecosystem: Environmental > Terrestrial > Soil >... | reverse complement strand
CTCGCCACCATGGACCCGCTCGCCCCGGCGGACGAACTCGCCGTGGTGACGTCCGCAGAGTTGTTCACGGCCTATCTGCGCGCCTGCCGGGACGAGCGTTACGCCATGAGCATGCTGCCGCCCGGCCGCTTCCTCATGCCTGGGGACCTTGCCGGATCGCCGGCTTTGACCTTCGCGCCGCTGGCCTTGCCGGATGGCGGCGACGCGCCCAAGGGCTCGGTCTGGGCCATGATGCGGCGGCGCTTCGAAGCCTATAAATCCGTGCTGGTGCGGCCGTTCTTCCGCGAGCATTTCGCCCGGCTCGACCGGCAGATCGTCGTGGTGGACGCGCTCGCCGCTTTCAATGCGGGGCCGGAGGCGCTGCGGGATCTGGAAGGCGCTCTCGCTTCCATCCTCGCCTGTTTCCGCGTCGGGCGGCGCACGATCCTCGGCAGCATGTTCAACCCCAAGATCGAGAAGATCCTGTTCGCGGCCACCAAGGCCGACCATCTGCATCACATCAACCACGACCGGCTGGAATCCATCGTCCGGCGCATGGTGATGCGCGCCGCCGAACGGGCGGAATTCGCGGGCAGCGAAGTGGATGTCATCGCGCTGGCGGCCGTCCGCGCCACGCGCGAGGCCACCGTGCGGCGGAACGGCGAGAGCCTCGCCACCATCGTCGGCGTGCCCGCAGCCGGGCAGACGCTGGGGTCCGAGACCTTCGACGGCGAAGCCGAAGTGGCCCTTTTTCCCGGCGATCTGCCCGCCGACGCGGAAACCCTGTTCGACCAGGCGGGCAGAAGCGCCTTTCAGGGCTTGAGCGACACCACCGCGCAGGAGGCCGATTATCGCTTCCTGAAACTGCGGCCGCCGAAAATCCCGCGAGACGGCGACGGCAGCGTCATCCTGCCCCACATCCGGCTCGACCGCGCACTGCAATTCCTGATGGGGGACCGGCTGCAATGACCACTGGCCCCTCTCCCCGCCGGCCGGCGGCCTTTCGGCTGGACGATCCGGACGTCACGGTTTCCGCGGAGGATCAGGCCACCGGCCGAAGCCGGAGCGGCACGACGATCCTGCTCGCGCCGGAGCCGGAGCCTTCGCTTCCCGTCGCGACCGCCTTCCTTCCGCCGCAGCGGCGCTTCCGCTGGGGCCGGATGTTCTGGATCGCGCTGGGCGGCCTCGTGTCGCTCGCCATCGGCCTCGGCATCGCGCAGCTCATCGAAAGCCTGTTCGCGCGCAGCGCAAGCCTCGGCTGGCTCGGTGCGGGCCTTGCCGCGCTGACCGTGCTGGCGCTGGTCGTCGTCATCGGCCGCGAGGTCCGTAGCCTGATGAAGCTTGCCGCCGTCGAGAGCCTGCGCGAGCGCGCCGCCGCCATCATCGCCAGCGACGACCGCGACGCCGGCCGCGCCGTGCTGCGCGACCTGCTGAAGCTGTTTCACAACGCGCCGGCGATGGCGCGCAGCCGCACCAATCTCGAAACCCATCTCGACGAGATCATCGACGGCGCGGACCTGATCCGGCTCGCCGAACGCGAATTGATGTCGCCGCTGGACCGCGAGGCGCGCCGGCTCGTCAGCGCCGCCGCCAAGCGCGTCTCCGTCGTCACCGCCGTCAGTCCCCGCGCGGCGGTGGATATGCTGTTCGTGCTCATCAGCGCCGCGCAGATGATCCGCCGCCTCGCCCAGCTCTATGGCGCGCGCCCCGGCACCCTCGGCCTGTTCCGGCTGATCCGGCTGGTGATCTCCCATCTCGCGGTCACGGGCAGCATGGCGGTGGGGGACAGCCTGCTCCAGCAGGTCGTCGGCCAGGGCCTCGCGGCGCGGCTGTCCGCGCGTCTTGGCGAAGGGGTGCTCAACGGCTTGCTGACCGCTCGGCTCGGCCTCGCCGCCATCGACATGACCCGTCCCATGCCCTTCGTCGCGCTGCCGCGGCCGGCCCTGAGCGATCTCGCGGGTGACCTGCTGCGGCGGAGCGAAGACCCCGCCGCAACAGGCAAGCCGGCCCGTCCCGACGAGGACACGGACCGGCCGCCGACCTGAACGGCGTTACCTGCTATTTGTTCTTGGGCAGTTGCGCGATCTCGACATAGCTCTCCCATGCCTTGACGCTGTCCGCGAGGAACTTCTGCGCCTCATCCGGCGAACTGATGAAAGGTTCCGCACCGTTGTCGTTGAGGAACTTCACCGCCTCGTCCGTCGCCAGAATCTGGTTGAACCAGCCGTTGAGCTTGTCGACGATCGGCCGTGGCGTTCCCTGCGCCACGCCGGCCGCCCACCAGCCGGTGAGGTCCATGTCGAGGCCGAGACTCTTGAAGGTCGGCACCCCCGGCAGCGACTTCATCGCCTCCGGCGTGCTCAGCGCCAGGATACGGATCGCGCCCTTGCGCTGCTGCGACAGCGCCAGCAGCGGATCGATCATCACATAGTCGATCTGGCCGCCATCGAGATCCCGCAGGCTGTCGCCATTCGACCGGTAGTTCACCAGCGTCACGTTGAGGCCGGCAACCTTCTTGAACATCTCGCCCGTGATCGTGCCGGACGTGGAGGATGTGCCGTATTTGGCCTCGCCCTTGGCCTTCAGCGCCTTGATGAGATCGGGCAGGGTCTTGTGTTCGCTCTTGGACGAGACCACGAGCAGCGTGCCCTGACGGTTGATGGTTCCGACCAGTTGCACATCCTTGATGACATCCACGGCCGAATTATAGAGGTGCATATTGCCGGCCATGCCGCTGCCGGCATGGACCAGCACGGTGTAGCCGTTCGGCTTGGAGCGGGCGACATATTCGGTCGCGATATTGCCGGTCGCGCCGGGCTTGTTCTCCACAACGACCGTCGCGCCGGAGAGCTTGGACACCCGGTCCGCGAAGAAGCGCACGATGACATCGGCGCCGCTGCCCACGGTGTAGCCTGAAATGAAGTGGATGTTGTCGTTGGGATAGTTCTGCTGCGCACCGGCGGATGAAAGGCCAACACCCCCGGCTATGAGAAATCCAAGTAACGCCCCTTTTAATTTCCCTATCCGTCTCATGCGCTCCCTCCTTCATATTGTTGATAGGCAATAATCCCTTGCATGCACCCTAAAAAGTTCTAAATCAAGAATGAATGCGTAGCTGGGTTGAGGAGACGAGCCGTGGCTGAGCCAATCGCAAAACTACTGGCTCAGGAGGCCATCGCCTGCCGGTTCGAGCATTTGCCGCCCGAGGCCATTCATCAGGCCAAGCGGCTGCTGCTGGACACCTTGGCCTGCGCCATCGGCGCTTATGCCGATGAGCCGTGCCGCATCGTGCGTGATATCGCGAAGGAGACCCAGGCCCTTCCCGAAGCCACGCTGATCGGCGAAACGGCGAAAGTCTCGGTTGCGGCGGCGATCGTCGCCAACGAATCCATGGTCCGCTATCTCGATTTCAACGACGTTCTGTATTTTCCGAAAAGCCCCGGAAAAATCGGCGGCGCCCATCCCAGCGACGCGATACCCGCCGTGCTGGCGCTGGGCGAGAAACACCGCCTCAGTGGACGCGCGGCGATCGAAGCCATGGTCGCCGCCTATGATGTCGTCGGCCGCATCGTCGACGCCATGGCGGAAGGGCTTTCGACCAACGGCTTCCATAACGGCTGCGTGATGCCTTACGCCGGCGCGGTCATCGCGGGAAAATATCTGGGGCTCACCGCGGAGCAACTGACCCACGCCATGGGCATCGGCGGCTCCACCGCCGTTGCGCTCGGCGTCAACGACGCCGAAGGCGAGGAATACAACAATACCAAGAACATCACCGATGGCCTGATGGTGGAGCGCGGGGTCTATGCGGCGCTGCTCGCGCAGCGCGGCTTCACGGGGCCCGAACGCATCATCGAAGGCAACAAGGGCTTCGCCCATTCGGTGCTGCGCGGGACGCAGAACTACATCGTCAAGCCGCGGCCCAACCAGCCCTATATCCTGCAAGCCCGCACGAAATACTATCCCACGGAATCCACCAACCAGGGCCATCTCGCCGCCACCGGCCTGCTGATCAACGAACACGACCTGCGCCCGGAGGATATCGACGCCATCACCCTGCGCATGAGCAAGCGGACGGTGGAGCACAATGGCGATCCCGCCAAGAAATATCCCAACAACAAGGAAACGGCCGACCACAGCGCCTATTTCATCACCGCGCTGGGCATCGTGACGCGCGGCCGGGTCACGCCGGCGTCCTTCAACGATGCGGCCTATCGCGACCCGACGATCCTCGAACTGACGGACAAGGTCATTCTGGAGCACGTTCCGGAATTCGACCCCATCCCGCCGGCGGCGGAGGTCGAGATCCGCACAAAGGATGGGCGTGTGCTCACAAAGCGCGTGGACCATCCCAAAGGGAATGCAAACAACCGGATGACCGATGACGACATCCGGCAGAAATTCATCGACTGCGCCGATGGCCGCATGTCGGACGACCAGATCGAGCGGGTGGTCGATGCCTGTTTCAATTTCGAAAAGCTGGCGGATATCGGCGAACTGATGCCGCTGCTCGCGCTCGATGCCGAGGCATAGAGCGACCGATAACAAAACGGCCCCGGGAAGCGGCGCTCCCCGAGGCCGTCAGGACATCCGTCCACTCAGTTCTCGGTGACGCCAGCCTGTTTCACATAGTCCTTGTAGTCGGCATTGGCCTTGAGATACATCGCCTGCCCTTCGTCCGGCGACACGATGAACGGCACGCCGCCGGCGGAAGCCAGGAATTTGCGAGTTTCTTCCGTGGCGAGGATTTCGTTGAACCACTTGTTCAGCTTGTCCACGACCGGCCGCGGCGTCGCGGCGGGCACCATGGTCGAGAACCAGCTCCGCATGTCCATGTCCGGCACGCCGCCCTCGATCATGGTCGGCACATCCGGGCTGATCGGCATCCGTTCGCTGGAGCTGATGCCGAGAATCCGCAGACGTCCCTCGCGCTCCTGCGCCATCGCGAAAGTCGGGTCGACCACGGCATAATCGAGCGCGCCGCTGTTCAGATCGTTCATGTATTGCGCTGCCGTGCGATACTGGACGATGCTGGCGGTGAGACCGGTTCTGATCCTGTAGAGCTCGCCGACGATCTGCGCAAAGATATTGGAGACGCCGTAGCTCGCGGCCGCTCCCTTCTTTTTCATCAGGGCGGTCAGTTCGGGAAGCGTCTTCGCCGGGCTGTTCGGCGCCACCGCGATCATGAAAGCCTGGCTCTGCACGTTTGAAACCACCTGCATGTCCTGCGCCTTGAACGGCGGATTCTTCAGGCGGTTCAGGTTGGCGGCGATCGTATTCGCGCCATGGAGATAGATCGTGTAGCCATCCGGCTTGGAGCGCGCGACATATTCAGCCGCGATGTTTCCCGAGGCGCCCGCCTTGTTCTCGACGATCACCGAAACCGGCACTTTCTTGGCAAGCTGATCGGCAAAGTAGCGCACGATGACGTCCGCCCCGCTGCCCGGCGGCAATGCGCAGATGAGCGTGATGTTATGGGTGGGGTATTCGTCTGCGGCCGTGGCCGGCCCGGCAAGGCCAACGGACGCGACCGCCACCGCCAGCGCGGCGGCGAGATGGATACGCAATCGTCTCATAATCGCTCCCTCCTGATGCCCTGTGCGGGCTTTCAACGTTTTTCCGACCGCTCCAGCGGCCGCAACGTCACGATCTCTCCCAGCGTGGCATAGTTCGGGCCACCCAGACGGGCGACCGGCTTCAGCTCCGCTGTCTCGATTTTACCATTGCGCATCAGCCCGTCCCGGATGCGAAACCGCAGCACCTCGCCGATCATGAGATAGGTGTTGCGCGCACCAAACTGGAGATGCTGGTCCAGGCGGCATTCCATCTGCACGGGGCAGCGGCGGATGCCGGGCGGCTTGACCGAAAGACTTTCAACGGTTTCGAGACCCAGCAACTCGGCCTCGCTGACCTCGGGAGGATGCTCCACCGCGCTCTCATGCACCTCGTTGAGCAGCGCCATGTCCGCGATGTTCACGACAAACTCGCCGGTCGCGAGAATGTTGTTGGCGGTATCCTTGTAGGTCGCGCCCTTGCGCCCCATGCTGACGGCGAGCATCGGCGGCTTGGCCGAGACAAAGGTGAAGTGGCTGAACGGCGCAAGATTGAGGATGCCATCCGGCGACAGGGTCGAGACCCAGGCCACCGGCCGCGGCACCACCACGCCGGTCAGGAGGCGATAAGCTTGTTCCGCACTCAGCCCGGCGGCGTCGATATCCATGTTAACGTCCGCCCTCGGTCATTTTATTGACTTTGTCATATAACATAATCCAGGCCCGCCGCAAGGCGTCACAACGACGCTTTCAGGTCGGGTCGGCCGCCGCGACACAGGCCGCGGCGAATTCCGCAACGGCCGGGCCGAGCTGGTCGCGCGGCAGACCGAGATGCAGCATTCCCGAGAGGTGATTGTGCCCGAGAAGCTGGAGCAGCGGCGGCAACGTCCGCCGTTTGGCGAATGCGGCGTCGATCAGACCCAAAGCCTGGCGCTGGAAATGGGACGGGTCGTGCTCCGCCATTCCCACCAGCCAGGGAATGGCACATTCGAGCAGCCGGGCCTGGGACGAGCGTTCCGCGAACAGGGCAGCGTCGCTGCCGTAATAGGCCGCCGAAACCGCTTTCGGATTCGCAGCGGTGAGATCGTAGACGCCGGACAGCAGCACCGCGCCGCGGACACCGGCGCCCTTCAGCCGCGCCTCATGCAGCGCCAGCGCGGCGGCCACATGGGCCGCGCCGGCGGACTGTCCGAGCAACAGAATATGGTCGATTCCCAGGGCGGCCGCCTGTCCGGACAGCCACTCCGCGGCGGCAGCCACGTCGTCCGCGCCCGCCGGCCACGGCGCGCCGGGCGCAAGCCGGTAGGTCATGTTGACGCCGACGAAGCCCTGGCGGACGGCCCACACTCCCACGTTGTCGTAGAACGGGCTGCCGGGCTTGGACTTGTCGCCACCGACGAACCCGCCCCCATGGACGAAAACAACGGCAGTGCGCCGGACGGACGGTGCTTCAGGCCGGAAGAGGTCGAGCCGGTGGCGCGCATCCGCGCCATAGGCCGCATCACGGGTGATGAGGATGTCCTCCGGCGCAGCGGCGGCATGCAGCGGCGCATAGATCGCCGTGGTCCTGTCCAGCAGTTCGGCCGTGAGCGCGCTTCCCAGCGCGGCGACAGCGCGCCGCGCCGCATCCAGCCCGGTGTCGTCGAGGCTGTTCCCGTTCATGAGGTCTCTTTCGCAAGTAGCGCCGCGACGCGGTCGATCAGATCCTTTTTCATGACCTTGCCGGAGCCGGTCAGCGGAAACGTGTCGAAAAAGATGACGTTCTTCGGCCGCTTGTGCGGCGCGAACCGGGCCCGGCAATAGGCCAGCACATCGGCTTCCGGAATCTCCCGGGTGGCGACAAGGCAGGCCACGACACGCTCGCCCCACTCCACATCCGGCACGCCGATGACGGCGGCCTCGGTCACGCCGGGATACTGCACCAGCAGCGGCTCGATCTCGGCGGGATACACGTTGAGGCCGCCGGTGCGGATCATGTCCCGCTTGCGGCCGCGCAGATAGAGATAGCCGGCGTCGTCCTTCTCGGCGAGATCGCCGGTCAGCAGCCAGCCGTCGCGCAGCACCTTGGCGGTTTCCTCGGGCCGCTCCCAATATCCGCCGAACACCGTCGGCCCCCGGATGGCCAGTTCACCGACGGTGTTGGGCGGGAGCGGCCGCATGTTCTCGTCCATACATTCGATCTGATGCAGGCGGCCGGGGCGGCCGTTGGAATGCCCCGGCTTGTAGTCCGGATCGGCGGCGACGCGGCGGAATTCCGCCGGCGTCTTGAAGGTCACGAGACCGCCCGCCTCCGACGACGCATAGCCGGCCGTGACCCCGCCCTTGAACGTGCCCTGCGCATAGATCGGAACCAGCGAACCGAGCTGGTTGATGCCGTGAAGGATGCGGATGGACGACAGGTCGCGCTGTGGAAAGGACGGATGCGCGCTGATGCGCCGCGCCATCCAGTCCATCGCCGCGGCATGGGTGACGCGCTCGCTCTCCACGAGGTCGAGATATTTTCCGGCATCGAACTGCGGCAGCACCACCATCCGTACGCCTTTGAAGACATACATCGTCAGCAGCGACACCGCCATGCCGGCGGCGAAGGGCTGGGCGATCAGGCCGACATCGTCGTCGCGCAACGGCGTTTCGATCTGCACGGCGACGGACGCCATCGTGAAATTGACATGGCTGCGGACGCAGCCCTTCGGCGTGCCGGTGGTGCCGCTGGTGAACTTGACCGTCAGCGGCGCGGAAGGATCGACATCGACGCCGGGATCGTCCGCCGGCGCGGCGGCGCGCAAGGTGTCGAAATCCAGCGGCAGGCCATGGCCCGCCCCGAAACCGATCGCCGCCTCGACGCTCGGAACCTTGTCAGCCACCTCGCGCCACAGGCCGGCAGCGGCCGCCTCCACGATGGCGAAACGGGCGCGCAGCGTATTGGCGATGAAGGTCACATCCGTGCCGGTCAGGGTCGGCATCACCGGCGCGCTGATGCAGCCGATGCGGGCCAGGGCATAATAAGTCTCGATGAAAGCCACCGAGTTCTGCATCAGCAGGATGACCCGGTCGCCCGGTTGCGCGCCCAACGCCAACAACGCATTGGCGACGCGATTCACGCCTGCGTCGAGGTCACGCCACGAAAAGCGGCTGCCTTCGAAAAGCAGCGCCTCGCTGTCGCCCTGGGTCACCGCCTGATATCTGAGCGCCCCGTCCAGCCGCATCGCACCATATCCACCATCAAAGCCGAATTCCGGCTGTTCAGCCGACCGTCATCCGCCGCTTCTTCAACACTCCGCCACGGTCCACCCGCGTGCGCAACACTTCAAGCTCCCAGTCGGTCGGCGGCGTCGTCTCCGGCACGTTGTCGGGAATGACCAGCTCGAAGCCGGTATTCTCGACCACCTCCTCCACGGTGTGGCCGGGATGGACGGAGACGAGGCGCATGCGATGATCGTCCTCGGTGAAGTCGCAGACGCAGATCGGGCTCCAGACGAGCTGCGGCCCATCGCGGCCGTTCAGCGTCTCGAAGCGCTCGTTCCCGCCGTTCATCCAGCCGGCGGCGCTGCGATAATCCACACGCTCGACGAAAATCTTCTTGTTGTGATGCTCGACGTAAAGGTTGTTGGGGCCGGAGCAGAGCCACAGCGTGCCGACCGTTCCGGGGCCGCGCACCTTCATCTTCGGATACGGCCCGCCGATGCCGATCATGTTGATGTTGCCGTATTTATCGATCTGCAAGCCGCCATAGCCGGCGCCGCCGCGCGAGATGCGGTCGCCCTCATAACGGCCCTTGGTGCCGTTATCGACCACGTCCGCGAGCAGGATCTTGCACTCCGCATGGTGGCTCGCGCGCGGGTCCCAGGTGCTGATCGGCAGCGTGTCGAACTTGCTGTTGTAGACGCCGGCGCCGCCCGAAAACAGCCAGAGATTGGGAGCGACGGTGAGCTGCGCCAGGCGGCTCGCCGCCAGCGACACGACCTGATTGGCGCCGCCGCTGCCGAGCAGCTCGCGATCGCCGCCGCAATAGCGGGCGATGAGGATGGCCATGAATTCGGCCGTCGAATAGCGGTCCGTTCCGGGAGTTGCGATTTGTGACATGATCTGGTTTCCCGGATATCAGATGCCGGACAGCATGCGGCGCAGCGCGGTGGTGCGCGTCAGCCCGCCGATGCGTTCGAGATAGTCCATGTGGTCCTTCGGGCCGAAGACGAAGCGCTCAAGATATTCCTCGGCCTTGCCGTTCTTCACGAGGTCCAGATAGAGCTTGAGGTGATCCTCATCGACCGCATAGGAGCCGGACGAGAATGTCGGATGCGCGCCATAAGGCACATGCACGACATGATCCACCCAGAGGCCCGGAATGGTGGTCTTGGCAGGATCGCGGGTGATGACGTCCTCGCCGACGATCTCGTCGGCCTGCACGATGACCAGATCGGCCGCCTTGGCCTTGTCGCGTTCCTGCCCGGTGCCGCCCCAGCACTGCGCGTTGCCATAAGCATCCGCCGCCTGGGCATGCATGATGAAGACATCGGACTTCAGCGGCGGGATGGCATAGACCTCGCGGCCGCTGAAGGGGTCCACGACCTTCTTCAGTTCCGGATTGAGTTCCGGGATCGACAGCGCCTCATAAAGATACTGCACCGGCGCGAAGGGCCGCCCGCCGGCCGCCGCCTGGGTGCCGAGAATGATGAAGGGCTCGTCGGCCTCGACGATATCCAGCGAACCGTCTGCCGCCGCTTTCCGGAAGGCCGGTGCAAGACCGAGATATTCGAAGCCGACGTAAGAGAGATACAGCTTCTTCAGCATGCCGGCCGCGATCGGCAGATCGGCGGCGATCGACGCCGTCACCGGCGGGATCATCGTCATGTCCTTCGCACCGGCCTTGATGGCGGCGCGGATCAGCGCCATCGCCGCATCCGCCGAATGGGACCCCGCGAGCGACACCGTGCGCTTCGATGCGATGATGCGGCCGGCTTCGTCCAACGGGATGATCTTGCTGCGCCGCTCCAGCTTCTCCGGCGCCTGCGCGTCGAGCGGGATCATGTGCTTGTAGTGTCTGGCGGAGCTATCGCCCATAGTAATTCCTGCAAGATGCGATTCTGCTGAAAACTGGGAATTCAGTTATATGACTTTGTCATGTAAGTCAACAAGGTCCGTCTGCCCCGCGCAGGTGGCGGCATGAGCACCAGAAACGCCTCTGTCCCGGTGGCGGCCGCTGACGGTGATCCAGACGACACCCGTCCGCATGTCACCGAATTGTTTGCGCAGAAGCTCGCCAGCCTCAACCGCGCTCTGGACCGACAGGCGGAGGAGGCCGTGGCGGCCCGAACCGACATGTCGCTGCTGGAATGCCGTGTGCTCGGCTATGTGGCCGCCCATGCGCCCGTGGCGGTGAGCGATCTCGCCAACGGCATGTTTCTCGATGGCGGACAGACCAGCCGTCTGGCCTCCCGGCTGGTCAGCCTCGGCTATGTCCGCCGCGACCGCAACGCGGAGGATCAGCGCAGCACGTTGCTCTCGCTGACACGGGAAGGCACCGAAGCTTATCGGCGCATGCAGCGCAGCGTCCTGAACTGGAACAGGATCCTGATGGAACAGATTCCATCGGCGGATTTCGAGGCCGCGAATCGCGTGATCGACAGCCTCACGGCCTTCGTGGCCCGCCCGGCCAAGCTCTGAACTGCGCGATCTAAACTGCGGGCGAATGCGGCGCGCGTCGCAACATCCCGGCCATCCGCATCCGGTG
>Ga0182745_1004750_pt1 | contig 11267 bp, 10 predicted proteins | sample eDN3rd30CKraftBY_FD_128523 | JGI IMG/M metagenome (GOLD analysis project Ga0182745, IMG submission 128523) | Enriched backyard soil microbial communities from Emeryville, California, USA - eDNA 3rd pass 30_C Kraft BY (version 2) (version 2) | ecosystem: Environmental > Terrestrial > Soil >... | reverse complement strand
GCCGATCTGGTAGAGAAGCAGACGCCCCTGCGCGGCGTCGGCGCGTTCGCGCAATTTCCACAGCAGGTCGGACCAGCGCGCTTCGTTGCCGACCGGGTCGCCCATCACGATCCAGTTCACCCCCTCCACCCGGTACATCAGAAAGGCGTCGCCCTCATCGGCGAGCAGGAAGCGCTTGTCGCCGGTGAAGGCGAGGAAGGCGTCGGTGTGATCGGCGAGCGCGAGCGCGGGCGCAAGCTGGTCGAAGCCGACCGCGGCTGTTCGCGCCGCGCGCGGCGACGGCGCGAACAGCCGCCAGAGCGCCAGCCCCGCTAGCAGCACCGCGATGCCGAACAGCGCGCGCAGGAAGCGCGGCGCGTCGCCCCGCAGGCTGAACTGCCACCACAGGCTGCTGTCGTAGGCGACATGCTTATAGGCGAAAAAGCCCGCGAAGACCGATGCGAGGATCGCGGTCAGCGCGGCCGTGATCCAGCCGGTGGAGAGCGGCGCGTCGATCAGCGACGTCTGGCGATAGAAGGCCGGACGGCTCCATTGCAGCGCCGTCGCGATGCCGGAGAGGATCAGCGCCTCTTCATAATCGAACCCCTTGGCGAGCGAAAAGAGAATCGCTGCGACCAGCAGCGCGCGTGTCGCGACGAAAGCGCCGTCGAGCCGGCGAAGCAGCCCCGGCGCCAGGAAGAGGAGCAAGGTGCCCGACAGGCTGGCGGCGAAATGCGACGCCTCGACGAACGGCAGGGGCACGAGATGTTTGAGGGCGTGCATCCGCGCCGCGTCGCCGGGGGTCGACCCCGACAGGAGCAGGATCAGCCCGCCCGCGAAGACGAGCGCGGCGAGCAGCGGCGGCGCCAGTTCGCGCAGCAGCGACTGGCCGGCGGCCGCAAGTTCCCTTGCCGGCTCGTGCCACGCGCGGCTTTCGTGCCACGCGAGGAGCAGCGCGGCGAGCAGCAGCGGGAGAAGATAATAAAGTACGCGATAGGCGAGCAGCGCCGCGAGCAGCTCGGCCTTGTCGCCGGGGACGGTGGCGATCACCACCGCCTCGAACACCCCGAGCCCGCCGGGGACGTGGCTGACGAGCGCCGCGACGATCGCGATCGCATAGCCGAGGAAGAAGAGCGGCCACGCCGAGGGATCGGGGGCGGGGAGGAGGATATAGAGCGCCGCGCTCGCCGCGGCGAGATCGAGCGCGGCGACGAGGGTCATCGCCGCGCTCATCGCCGGGCCGGGTAGCGGGGTGCGCCAGCCGCCGACCTCGATCGCTTCGATGCCGAACGCGCGCAGCAGCGGCGGGATGCAGCAGAGCGCGACAATGACCATCCCCGCGACGTGAAGCGAAGACAGCGACAGGCCCCAATGCAGGATCGGCGATATGTGCGTGCTCGTCGCGGCGGCGAGCCCCGCGAGCAGGATCACGCCGCTCCAGAAGGCGAGGCTCGCGAGCGCGATGACGCTGCCGATTTCGCCGCCGCCGAGCCCCGCGGCGCGATAGACGCGGTAGCGCGCCGAGCCGCCGGTGAGCAGCGCGAGCCCCAGATTGTGGCTGAGCGCATAGCTGGTGAAGGAAGCGAGCGCGGCGGTGCGCCACGGCAACCGCTTGTCGAGCACGCGGAGCGCGAAACAGTCGTAGAGGGTGAGGAGCAGATAGCTTGCGGCGGTGAGCGCGAGCGCGCCGAGAATCTGCGCCGCCGATAGTGCGTCGAAGGCGTGACGGATCGCGCGCGGGCGCACCGAATGGAGCAGGCCGAACAGTGCCGAAAGGCCGAGCATCGCGACGCCGAGCGCGGCGAGGATCGACAGCAGCCGCTTGTTCGCGCGGCTCCACGCCATGGCGCGCGCGCCGATCCGCGCCCAATCCTCCTTCGGCGTCATTGCCGGGTCCAGTCCTGCCGCTTGCAGAGCAGCCCGCCGAGGATGCAGCCCGAGATGCGGAGGCCGTTCGGCCCCTTCTGCTCGATCGTCGAATAGAAGCGGCGGCCCTGGTCGGGAACATAGACCTGCCCGGTCCAGCGCGCGCTGCCGGTGCGGCGATAGCCGACGAGCAATTCGGTGCCGATCAGCGAATTCACTCCGGCATCGCGCGCGTCGGCCATCGCCTGCGGGCTCGCCCAGACGATATTGCCGCACAGCAGTTCGCCGCACGGCCGAGTGCGGACGCGGACCGTGCCCTTCGGATTCTGCCAGACGCCGATCGGCGAAAGCGCCGGCTGCGGTTGCGCCAGCCCAGCCGATACCGCCAGCAGAAGCGCCATTGCCATCGTCTTCATCGCGAACTCCTCATCATCGGGCGTCTCCGATCGCGCGCAGGATCGCTCCGGCGAGCGCGGCATCGTCGTCGTGAAGCCGATGGCCGCCGGGCAGTACGACCCGGTGGACATTCGGCATCGCCAGTTCGGGACACAGGCTGCCGCGCTCCTCGGCGCCGCGGATGCAGGTGACCGGCGCCCAGGTCAGCCGCGATGCCGTGGGCCAGGCAAGTGCGTCGGGGATTTCCCATCCCGCCAGCTCGACCGGCGAGGCGCGGAAGACGATGTCGTGACCGGGGACGACGAGGATGACCGCGCGGATCGGGCGCCGCGCGGCGGGCGAAAATTCGGCGAGCCCGGCGTGGAGCATGTCGGCACCGAACGACTGGCCGATCAGCACGACCCGGCCGGTCTTGCCGAGCGCCATCGCGCGGCGCATCGCCTCCGCGACCAGCGCCGCCGCTTCGGCCGCCGTGCGGCGCGGCGAGAAATAGGCGAGGCTGTTGACGGTGACGACCGCATAGCCGTGCGCGTGCAGCCGCGCCGCGACCTTTGGCGTCATGCCGACGCGGTCGCCCATGTCGCCCGACAGCATGACGATCGCGGGACGACCGGCATCGGCTGTGGCGGATGGCAGGTCGTGAAAGACGCCGCGCCGATACCAGCCGGCGTGGGCATAATAGGCGCCCGCGCCGAGCAGGACGAGCAGCAGCGCGAGGGCGGCCGCCCATGCCCTGATCCGCGGTCGCCGCGCGTTGGTCGTGTCGTTGGCCATGCGCCACTTTTAAGCGCCCGGGCCGCTCCGCAAGCTGACACGCGGATTACGATATTGTCATCTGGCGGTCATGCCGTGGATGGGCGGCGGCGCCTAGCAAGGGGGCGTCCGGGTTTGATTGCGTTCCCGGACGACCCTGACCGCAGGAGGGCGCGGGTTTCACCCGGCACCCGCTAGCCCGCGCCCGCCTGCATCCGGCCAGCCCTCGCCCCTGGGGGCTGGCCGCTTTTCGTCGGCCGATGGCCGATGGATAAATCGGCGTGGCTATGCTTTACTTGCGCGTCGAAACGATTGCCGGAATGCGCGATGGCCGAGGATAAACCCCGCTACAAGACCTACAACAGCCCCGCCGGCGGCTGGGGCGCGGCGGCGGCGACCGCGAAGGTGCTGCTCGAACAGAGCGTCGTCACCAAGGGGTCGCGCGCGCTGCTGTCGATGAACCAGCCCGGCGGCTTCAAATGTCCGAGCTGCGCCTTTCCCGACGCGGTCTGCACCAAGAAGCTCGAATTTTGCGAGAATGGCGCGAAGGCGCTCGCGCACGAGGCGACGAAATTCCGCGTCACGCGCGATTTCTTTGCGGCGCACAGCGTGACCGAGCTGATGGACCAGTCGGACTACTGGCTCGAGATGCAGGGGCGGCTCACCGAGCCGATGCGCTACGACGCCGCGAGCGACCATTATGTGCCGGTCAGCTGGGACGAAGCGTTCGCGACGATCGGCCGCCATCTTCGCGGCCTCGACAGCCCGCACCACGCCGAATTCTACACCTCGGGCCGCACGCCGAATGAGGCGGCCTTCCTCTATTCGATCTTCGTGCGCGAGTACGGGACCAACAATTTCCCTGACTGCTCGAACATGTGCCACGAACCGACGAGCCGCGGCCTGCCGCCCGCGATCGGGGTCGGCAAGGGCACGGTGGTGCTCGACGATTTCGACCATGCCGAGGCGATCTTCGTCATCGGGCAGAATCCCGGCACCAATGCGCCGCGGATGATGACCAGCCTCGTCGAGGCGCGCAAACGCGGGGTGCCGATCGTCGCGGTCAACCCGATGCCCGAACGCGCGCTGATCCGCTTCACCGAGCCGCAGGACGTCGTGCAGATGGCGACCTTCGGCTCGACCCCGATCGCCAGCGAGTTCGTCCACATCCGCATCGGCGGCGACCTCGCTTTCCTCAAAGGCATGATGCGCGCGATGTTCGAACGCGAGGCGGCGGGCGAGACGATCTTCGACCGGGCCTTCATCGCCGAGCATACCGAGGGCTTCGCGGCGCTCGAGGCGGATATATGGGCGCAGGACTGGGCCGCGATGGTCGAGGCGTCGGGCATTTCGGAGGAGCAGATCCGCCGCTGCGCCGACATTTATATCCGCTCGAAGGCGACGATCATCTGCTACGGCATGGGGATCACCCAGCACCAGCTCGGGTCGAGCCTCGTCCAGCAGATCGCGAACATCCTGCTGCTCAAGGGCAATTTCGGCCGGCCGGGCGCGGGCATCTCGCCGATCCGCGGCCATTCGAACGTCCAGGGCGACCGCACCGTCGGCATCGACGAAAAGCCGACGCAGGCCTATCTCGACCGCGTTCGCGACGTTTTCGGCTTCGATCCGCCGCGCGAGCACGGCCACCACACCGTCGAATCGGTCGAGGCGATGGAGCAGGGGATGGCGCGCGTCTTCATCGGGCTCGGCGGCAATTTCGTGCGTGCGATTCCCGATACGGACCGCGCCTATGACGCGATGCGAAAGCTCGACCTGACCGTCGGCATCGCGACCAAGCTCAACCGCGGGCATCTGGTGCATGGGCGTGAGGCGCTGATCCTGCCGGTGATCGCGCGCTCGGAACGGATCGAGACCGCGGCGGGCGAGCAGTTCGTGACGATCGAGGATTCGATGTCGAACGTCACCGCCTCGCGCGGCGTCCTCGATCCCGCGAGCGCCGACTGCAAGCCCGAGGTCGAGATCGTCTGCCGCATGGCGATGGCGGCGCTGCCCGAAAGCCGCACCGGCTGGGCGCGCTACATCGACGATTATGGCGCGATCCGCGACAAGATCGCCGAGGTTTATCCGGCGCTCTACGAAGGCTTTGCAGAGCGCATCGCGGCGCCGACGGGCTTTCACCTCGACGTCGCGCCGCGGCGGCGGGTGTGGCTGACTCCGAACGGCAAGGCGAATTTCCTGATCCTGCCGGGGCTCGCGGCCAATGCGCCCGTCGACGACCCCGACATGCTGCGGCTCGCGACGGTGCGCTCGCACGACCAGTTCAACACCACCATCTACAGCTACAACGACCGCTATCGCGGCGTCTACAACGACCGGATGATCCTGTTCGTCAATGCCGAGGACCGCGCGGCGCGCGGGCTCGATCCGGGCGCGAAGATCGCGCTCGAAACGATCGCCGCCGACGGGTTCGCGCGGCGTGTCGAGGATTTGACGCTGATCGACTATCCGATGCCGCGCGGCGCGGTCGCGGGCTATTATCCCGAGCTCAACCCGTTGCTGCCGCTCGAACTGTTCGACCGGGTCAGCGGCTGCCCCGCCGCCAAGTCGATCCCGGTGCGGATCGTCGCCGCGCCGGTGGCCGCCTGACATCGATGGGAGCGCGGCGCTTCGCTCCCGGCCGGCATCTGGCGCCGACGCGCTTCCTGTTGTTTGCGGCGGTGCTGCTCCTCGCGAGCGGCGCGGCGGCAGCATTCGGGCAGAATCCGCGCGCCGCGCTGCTGATCGGCTTCGACCTCGCCGCGCTGGTCTTTCTCGCGGCAGAGGCGCCACTGCTGCGATCGACCACGGCCGAGATGCGCCGCCGGTCGGAGGATAATGACGCGAACCGTGCCGGGCTGCTCGCGATCTCGGTGCTGCTGTCGCTGGTGATCCTGTTCGCGGTGGGCACGTTGATCGCGAGCCCCGGCCCGCTCGATCGCGAACAGATCGTGCTGATCGTCGCGACGCTGATCCTTGCCTGGCTCTTTGCGAACACCGTCTTCACCCTCCACTACGCCCATCTCTATTACCGGCAGACGGGCGACCGCGATCGCGGGGGGATCGAGGTGCCGGGAGTGAAGGAGCCCGGATATTGGGATTTCCTCTATTTCAGCTTCACGCTCGGCATGACCTTCCAGACGTCGGACGTCACCATATCGGGCGGGCATATGCGGCGCGTGGTGCTCGGCCATTGCATGGCGGCGTTCGTCTTCAACATGGGGATATTGGCGTTCACCGTGAACGCGATCGGCGGGTCGTAGCGGCTTGAATATGATCCGCATGCTGAAATCGCGGAATTCGGTGCGGGGGCGGCCACTCCCCCTCTTCGTCATTCCCGCGAAAGCGGGAACCCAGAGCGTGCGTCGGCTGACTCCACTCTGGGTTCCCGCTTTCGCGGGAATGACGAAATTATGAGACCCAGCCCGTCGCGTTCAGCCTAGGCGACATCGCCGCTGATCAGCAGCGCCGAATCCGGGCGCGCCAGCGATACCAGCGTCAGGCCGGCGGCGGCGGCGCGGTCAGCGGCGAGGCTGGTCGGCGCCGAAATGGTGACGAGCAGCGGGCAGCCCGCGCGTACGGTCTTTTCGACCAGCTCGTAGCTGCAGCGCGCCGACAACAGGATGAAGCCGGTGGCGGGATCGGTCCCGGCCCACGCCAGCGCCCCGATCAGCTTGTCGAGCGCATTGTGGCGCCCGACATCCTCGCGCACGCATAATATGTCGCCTGCCGGAGTACAAAAGGCGGCGGCGTGAACGGCGCCGGTCATGCGACCGAGCGGCTGATGCGCTGGAAGCGCCGCGAGCGCGGCGGCGATCGCCTCGCGCCCTATCGTCAGCTGCGCGGTGACGGGGGGCAGCGGGCGCAGCACCTCCTCGATATTCTCGATCCCGCAAAGGCCACAGCTGCTTTCGCCGACCCGTCGCCGCGCACGCTCGAGCGCCAGCCCGGCGCGCTCGGGCGCCAGCCAGAGCCGCAGCGCCCATCCCCCTTCGATCGGATGCGCGTCGGCACGGACCAGTTGCGCGGGCATGTCGACCAGCCCCTCGGCCAGCGCAAAGCCAAGCGCATAATCCTCAAGATCGGCAGGAGTCGCCATCATCACGGCATAGCCGATGCCGCACACCTCGACCGACACCGGCGCTTCGACCGGCAGAGCGCGGATCAGTTCGGCGTCGCCGGGGGTGGCGAGACCAAGGCGCCGGACCGGCCGGTCCGTGGTTGCGGCATCCTCCGGCGCCGGTGGATCGCTGTCGATCGTCATCTCCGTCAGCCTATCGCGTGCGGGACAATGTTGTCCACCGGATCGCTGCCGTCGGGGTGACGGAAGGCCATGTCGCGAAAGAATCGGGTAACATGAATGCGAATCCCTTAGGTACGTAACTTGATTTCGACTCGTGATGCTCTATGCCCTCACGCGTGCAGGGTGACCCAGACAATTACATCAGTCTCCTTTCGGCCGCGCAAATCGAAACGTTGCGGCACGTTTTCGAGCATAAAAATTCCAAGGAAATTGCTCGCATTATGGATGTGTCCCCGCACACGGTCGACGAACGCGTCCGCAGAGTGTTAAAAAAACTTAATGTTTCTAACAGAATAGAAGCCGCAACAGTGCTCGCTCGTCACGGTGTATTCGGCCAAGTTACTCCCTATCAGCCTTTGACATATCAATTGATCGACCTAGGCGAGGCCGCTTCCGCCGATGAAGCCGGACCGGGGCAAGGTCCGATCCGGCGGTTTTTCGACATCGGTTCGCCATTTCCGACCGCGTCCCAGCCGGCCAACCGGCACGGATTGATGGAAAGGATCATCTGGCCGATCCTGATCGCCTTTGCGACCATATTGGCTTTTTCCGCTCTCTATTCGATCCTTGTCGGTCTCGGTCGTGTTTTGACCTGAGTGCTGCGGGGGGGAAACCGTCGGCATTCGCTTTCAAGGACCGGAAAACATGCTGAACGAACGACTTTCTGCGGCGAAGATGATCGCCAGCGAACTTCACCATGCCGAAGATGCCATCGACGAGACCATGATCCGTATCGCGCACCTCGCCGCGGCGCTTCCCGTCGCGCGCCGCGACACCAACATGTCGGCGATCGTCGGCCAGGAAGCGGTGGCGAAGGTAGCGCACGCGCTGGCCGCCGCCGGCGAGGTTCGTCAGCTGCTCACCGACGCCCATATCGCGCTGACCGCTACGCAGAAGCAGGTCGGCCTCGGCACCCGCATGTTCGGAGCCGGCGTCAAGCCGCCCGCGAGCGCGTCGCTGGCCGAGGATAGCGGCGCCGACGTCGTGCCGCTTCCGCTCGCGCGCGTTTCCTGAACCCGCGGACAGGACGATCCGGATGTGGACCGTGGCGAGCTATTATGCGGTATTGTTGCTCACGGTGGCCGTCGCGATGTGGCGCGGCGGCCCCCTGGAACGCTGGGCGGCCTATACCGCGCTGCTCGCCTCGGTCTGCACCACGGTCCTGGCACCCCAACCGAATTGGTCGCATATTGAATATAATATCTTCGCGATCGACATCGTCGCCTTGGCGAGTTTTTGGTTTATTGCCCTGAAAACAAATCGTTTCTGGCCTTACTGGATTACCGGATGGCAGTTGATCGCGATTTTCGGGCATGTTCAGAAGCTGATGTTTTCGGAGATATTGGCGCGCCCCTATGCGCTGCTTTCAATGTATATTTCCTACCCGATCCTTTTCTTGATCCTCTACGCATCGGGTTCGACCAATCGGCGAAGGGAAGCCGCGGCCTGACAATGAAAGGCAGCCGGGGGGCTCCATGCAACAATTCGCAGATCATGACATTGCCGAGATCCGGTCGCGAATCGACCAGATTCACGACATGCTGGCGAAAAGCGCCGGCGACGACCAGCCGAGACCCGACGCGGCGATCGGCCCCGATGAAGCGCCGCCGCGGCTGATCGATCAGCTGTCGCTCAGCATCCAGCTTCGACGGATGCGCAAGAGCCATTTCGGCACCGCCCAGATGTCGGGCGCCGTCTGGGACATGATGCTCGACCTGATGCTGGCGAACGCCAACGGCCGCACGCTGAGCGCCAGCGACCTGGCGACCGGCGCCGGGGTGCCGCTGTCGTCGGGGCTGCGCATGATCGCGGCGATCGAAGGCGCGGGGCTCGCCAGGCGGACGATCGACGAGCGCGACCGGCGCCGCACGATCGTCCGGCTCACCGAAGCGGGGGCCGAGAAGATGGCAAGCTATTTCGACAAGATGAACGCGGCGGTGCGCAGCGGATACAGCCGCGCGGCTTGAGCGCGCCCGGTGCCTGCCTTGGCGATTGTGGGGGTGATCGTTCATGGCCCGTTATGGCGTGCCGATATATTTCCTGCGCGCGGAAGGGAGTTCGCCGTGAAACAGTTTCTCGCTGCCGTCATTCTGGCTGCCGTCGCCATGCCGTCGGCTTCCGCCTGGGCCGATCCGCCGCCATGGGCTCCCGCCCATGGCAAGCGTGCCAAGGACCGCGGCCTTTATGACCATTCCGGCCGTTATTATGAACCACGCCGTCTGTCGCGTGGCGATCGCGTCTGGCGCGGGAATGACGGACGGTATCATTGCCACCGCGACAATGGCACGATAGGCCTGATCATCGGCGCCGCCGCCGGAGCGCTGCTCGGTCGCGAACTGGATGGTGGGCGCGACCGGACGGTCGGGACGATCATCGGCGCCGCGGGCGGCGGCCTGCTCGGTCGGGCGATCGATCGCGGCGAACTCAAATGCCGTTGAACGGGCCAGGGGCGCACGAAACGGCTTAACGCGCCAGTGATCTTTGGCCATTAGGCTTCCTTGCACATCGCCCAGGGAAGATAGGCTTCATGCGCTCTCCATTATTGCTGATCGTGCCCGCGTTGGCATTTCTTGCCGCCTGCCAACCGGCGCGCGACGCGAGTCTGGCCGAGGCGCAGAGCCTCCATGCGCGGGGACAATGGGCGGATGCCCGCATCGAACTGGTGAATCTGCTGAAGGTCGAGCCCGCCAACATCCGGGCGCGGTTGTTGCTGGCGCGCATCCAGATCGCCAGCGGCGATGGTGAAGGGGCGGCCGCCACCCTTGCGCGGATCGACGGCAAGGCCGGAGCGGCCGAACTGAATGATATGCGGATCGAGGCCGACATGCTGCGCGGCCGATGCCGACAGTTGCTGGCCATCGCGCCGGGAAAGGCGCCGATGTCGGCGACGCTGCGGCGGGTGCGAGCGCTCTGTGCGGTCGATGGCGGCGATATGGCGGCGGCGGACAAGGAGGTCGCCGCCGGCATGGCGGACCATCCTGACGACGTCGGGCTGCAAATCGTGGCCGCGCGCCTTGCCATCCTGCGCGGCGATCTGAACGAGGCCGAGCGGCTGATTGCGACCGCGCGCAAAGGCAGCAGCGACGGCTTCGAAGTCGAGATGGCGGCGGGCGCGCTCGAACAGCGGCGCGCCAATGTGAGCGGCGCGCTGGCGCATTATCGGGCGGCCGAAAAACGGAATCCGCTGAACAGCGGGCCGCTTGCGGCACAAGCCGAACTGCTGGCGGCGGCGAAGGACAAGGATCGTCTGGCTGCGGTCGTCGATCGGCTGCGCCGGATGGCGCCGCAATCCCCGGCAGCGGCGATCGCTTCGGCGCGACTGGCCTTGCTAAGCGGCGATCCGCGGGCGGCGCAGGAACAATTGCTGGCCGCGCGGCAACCGGCCGGCGACCGGCCAGCGATCCAGCTTTTGGCCGGACAGGTCGCGATGGCGCTGGGCAATCACGATATCGCGATTACCGAGCTTTCGCGTTATCTTGGCAGCGGCGTACGCGACGAAGAGGCGGTGATGGCACTTGCCGCCGCCTTCGCGGCGGCGGGGGATCCAGAACGCGCGATGGCGACACTGAAGCCGCTCGCCGACCGTCCCGATCCGTCGCGTTCGGTCCTCGCCGCGCTCGCGAAATATGCGAAGGCGGCGGGGCAGGCCAAAGCGGCTGCCGGCTATGCCGCCGCGGCTGCGAAACCATCGCCGACGCGAACGGCCAACCTGCTCGTCCAGGCCGACCGGGCGCTCGCGGCGAAGGACTGGAAGGGGGCAATCGTCGCTTATCAGCAGCTGATCGAACGCGAAGGCGTGCGGCCCAACGCGATGATCCTCAATAATCTGGGCTGGGCGCATTTTCAGGACGGGCAGGTCGATCGGGCGATCACGCTGCTCAAGGACGCACTGAAGCAGGCCCCCGCCAATGCGTCGGTGCTCGACAGTCTGGGCTGGGTGCTCTGGTCGTCGGGCAAGGATCGTACGGCGGCG
>Ga0182745_1004747_pt1 | contig 11271 bp, 10 predicted proteins | sample eDN3rd30CKraftBY_FD_128523 | JGI IMG/M metagenome (GOLD analysis project Ga0182745, IMG submission 128523) | Enriched backyard soil microbial communities from Emeryville, California, USA - eDNA 3rd pass 30_C Kraft BY (version 2) (version 2) | ecosystem: Environmental > Terrestrial > Soil >... | reverse complement strand
GACTCCTGCTTAGAAAAGCGCGTCTAGGGGAGACCCCGCAGGCGAAAGCCGAGGGCCGACCGCCCGTGGAAATGCGAGTGCCCTACGTTCCAATCAACGTCCAAATTGTACAAGCCATAAAAATAGACAAACTCGATTTTCATCGAGTTTGTCTACATTCAAGGGAATCCCTTTGGAATAGGGGGCTTTTCTTGATTTGATTCATTGGTTATTTATCCGACGTTCATATGAAACGGCATACGCACTATGGCGAAAATGCAAGATCCGGTCTTCCGAGCATTCGATTCCTTCAGGAATATTGGTTGGATCAAACAATAATGTATCTTTACACACTTCCGATTTTTTGGAGATCATTAAATGCCCTATCGTGATTACCTGTTTATCTTCCGACCAAGCAATAGTCGGATCGTCAGTCGGGTCATTTTCCCCTCCTATTTGGATGTTCAATTTAAAGCCCACCGGTCCTTCTTTAAGCCTCTTTTCCATTTCTTCATCCAGATACTCCGGCGAATGCTCGGCCACCTCTCCTTTTTCTAACATACTAAGGCCGGCATCTGGCACCCACTCATACTTGATTGCCTGCCGCCTTCCTTCCTTGTTAATGAAATAGAATGCGTGAATGGAGTAATATTGGCACGTTGAAAAACTGGCTGGAGAACGCATTTCTTTAAGCATTTGCAAGCTTGCCTTGCTTTCAGGGTATTTCCACAGGATTTTTGCAAGCTCTTTCAGATTGGGGAAACCTTCCTTTACAGATTGGAAAAAGCCAGCAATATCAACAAACGCTTGCGGTGTTTTCGCAAAGAATAACGGAATGGTCACAGTAATAAGATCTGACACCTTTCCATTCGGCAAATGAAACTTGACTGCCATGCCCTTTACAGGGGAAATGGCATCAGGATGGCTTGGAATCGGTGAGCTATTTGAAAACCGAATGATCACCGGCACGGCTTCATCCTGAAGATGCGAAGCCACCGTTAATGGGGACGCTTTTCCGTTTGGGGTAAAAACCCCCTCATAAACATATCCCCTTGCATGCACACGCCGATAACCAGGATGTGTTCCTGCTACATTTTCAATCACATTTACTGCTTCCCTGGCCAGTTCAGGTTTGTAGTCGTCGGTTCCTTCCATGATACTCACCCCACCTTTTCAGATTATTATCCATTATTACATGTACCCCTTATTCCATTAGCTTATTCTTTCTTGAATCACCGAAAGCATTGATTGCAAAAAAACACCTGGCGCTGCAAACATATGTCATATCTTTATGGACACGTGATTTTATCCTTTAATTCTAGAACCATTCAAAATGATCGGGATCTCTTTTTCTTCCACTATAAAAATACTCATTCCTGTTCCGGCTCCACCTGTGAAAGGATCACATGGGTAACCGTTGCTGCAAAAGGAATGGTCCGATTGATGAATTCCTCCACTTCTTCAAGGCTCCGAGTGTGGATTTTCAGCATAAAGCAAGCCTGCCCGGCAATGCGATAACAAAAGTCAACATTCGGCACCTTGGAGATATACTTTTTGAATTTCTCATATTCCCCATTTTTTATCGTAGCTTCCACGATACACTCAATTGGAAAACCGATCTTTTTATGATCAATCTCGGCAACATACCCTTTAATGATTCCGAACGACTCCATTTGCCGAATCCGATCGGCAACGGTGGGGGCCGAGAGGTTTACTTTCTTTGCCAATTCCCTCATGGAGATTCGGCTATTCAACGTTAATTCGGCAAGGATGCTCTGGTCTTTCTCATCTATTTTCATTTTTAAATTATTCCCCTTCTTCTCTTTACATTCGTTCATTATTAAACCACATTTCTTTACAAATGGAATTAAAATTCCTGGATTTTTATATTAGGATTATCTCAAAGGAGAGATGTTCATGACAAGAATAAAAAAATCATCACAGGGCTCCAGTCCATTTCAAAGATTATTTCATTCTGAAGAGATTTCGCATAAATGGTCGGACCTCTCAGATTGCATATCTGCGGATGGGAAACTTTCGGAGAAATTGAAGGAAAACGTCAGAAGGGTGCTGGCATACGGTAATGGCTGCTCATACTGCCAGGCAAAAGGGACTCCGCTAAAGCCGGAAGATATGAAAGAAAGCTATGCAATTGCCTTTGCGGAAGTATTTCTCTTGCAACGTGAAAAAACGGAGGAAAAGTTTTTCCAAGTATTGAAGGAAGTGTTCAGTGATGAAGAAATTTCTGAACTATTGGCATTCATTTGTTTTACAACCGCCCAGCAATATTTCGGGGCTTTGATGGATTTAAAATAACACAAAAAAAGGAACAGGCCTTCCGCCTCGTTCCTTTCTGTAAAAAACCTGCATTCTACCCTTCATTAGTTTGAACGATACCGAACCCCTTTACCAGCATCAGTTGAATGACCGCCTAGGATTTCGCACCATGATCCTCCATTTCATTGATCCTTGGAAGAATGGAGCGGGAAGGTACCGGGGATGTCAAAACCACAGATGTATTCAGATGTCCATAGGGTATTAATCGATCTATCAGTAATCTCATGCTGTCCATATCAGCTAAAGCCGCTTTCAAAAAATATCCAACTGTTCCTGTAACACGGTGGCACTCGATAATGTCTAAATCATTTTTCACTAATTGCTCAAAATCGGAAACAGGAACCTTAAGTTCACTCACCTGAATGAACACAAGTACACCCCTTCCTATTGCCAAAGGGGAAACCCTTGCGCTGAACCCCTCAATGATCCCCTTTTCTTGAAGTCGGTACATTCGTTCAGAGATGCTAGGTCGACTGAGAGCCAATTTCTTCGATAGTTCACTAATCGTAATGCGTCCATCTTTTTGTAAAAGTTCCAGTAAACTGACATCTATTTCATCCATGAAGCAACCGCCTTTCATAATGAAGGAATATAAGCATATATTTCTTTAAAATGTTGTATGGATAGCGAAAAATACGTTCTTTTTTGTATGTAATTTTAACAGTTAATATTCTATCATTAAAATAATCAAATAGAAAAAGAAAATTCAGAACTTTACCAAAGGGAGGAACCTGCATTGACCTTTACGAAAATCCCGGTTCGACAAAACATCGAAAGCATTAGCCCATATGTTTCCGGCAAACCAATTGAAGAAGTGCAACGTGAACTTGGTCTTGAAACGATCGTTAAATTGGCATCCAATGAGAACCCATTCGGTTACTCACCTCTAGCAAAAGAAGCCATGCTTAACGAAATGGAGCAAACCTCCTTTTATCCTGAAGGCATGGCGCCTGCATTAGCTGAAAAACTGGCAAGAAACTTGAATATCAATAAAGATCATATCATTTTGGGCAATGGATCTGATGAAGTGATACGTTTGTTGACACGAACCTATATCCAACAAAATGATGAGGTCATCATGGCTGATGTGACATTTCCACGCTATGAAACGAATGTATTGATTGACGGCGGCACACCTGTAAAGATTCCTCTTACCAATGGTGTACATGACCTTCAGGGTATGTATGAAGCCATAACAGAAAAAACGAGAATGATATTCGTCTGTAATCCCAATAATCCGACAGGAACGATCGTTCAAAAAGAAAAGTTACGCTCTTTCATCGAGAAGGTGCCGAAGCATATTTTACTGATCGTTGATGAAGCATACTATGAATATGTCGATGATGCAGAATATTTAGAAACCCTACCACTTCTCAATATGCATTCAAATCTGGTTATCTTACGCACTTTTTCAAAGATTTATGGACTGGCTGCTTTAAGGATCGGATACGGTTTAATGGATGCTTCCATCATACAAGAGCTAGTTAAAGTGAAGGAACCCTTCAATACCAATCGTTTGGCACAGGCTGCGGCATTCGCTTCCCTCGATGACCATCCATTTGTTGAGAATTGTGTTCGTAAGAATGAGGAAGGAAGAAGATATTTAGAAAATGAACTAAGCAAGATGGGTTTGACATTCTTCCCTTCACATGCCAACTTCTTGATGGTTAAATTGAACCAGCCTGGCAAGGACATTTTTGAGAAGTTATTAATTCAGGGTGTCATCATCCGTTCAGGTCATTTGCTAGGCTATGAAAATACCATCCGCGTGACAATCGGCACTCCGCTTGAGAACGAAAGATTCATAGCATCCTTACAACATATAATCAAGAAAACATCTGGAGATGACCAATCGAAATGAAGTTGCAGAATATCAGTGATCAGTAATGAAAGATACGACATGGACGCCTTTGCCCATGTCGTATCTTTTATGCGGATTTATTTAGCGATATTTTTTTCTATTATAGGTGTTTCCTGTTTGTCCACTCTTTTAAATTTAAAAATTGAAATCAAGATTAAGGCAGCCAACACAATCAGGCAAGTAATGATACTGATTCGATTCTGATCACTGAATACGAACGTGACACAAATGATGCTTAACGTGATTACGGTAAACAAGGTTATATATGGAAATCCCCACAATTTAAAACTGGGAGCTTTGGGATATGAATTGCGAAGTTTAAGCTGCGCTAAACAGATGCTGATCCATACAAGTGATACTACAAAACCCGGAAACGCCATTAATAGAGTAAATGCCTTGTCCTGTGCAACGAAAGTAATCATGGAGCCGACGACCAATACACCTGCACTTAATAGCAAACTGTACAAGGGAACGCCATTTTTTGATACATAAGAGAACGACTTGGGAGCTTCCCCTTCTGCAGCTAAAGAATGCAGCATTCGGGTACACCCATATATTCCAGAGTTAGCGGCTGATAAGACGGCCGTAATCAAAATGAAATTCATGATATGTGCAGATCCCTGAAAACCTGACATTGACAAAACCTGTACAAACGGACTTGCCTGGTCGCCAATTTCATTCCACGGAATCAAACCGCAGATTACAAGTATCGGTAAGGTGAAGAATAATACAACTCTCCAAATATAGTTTTTAATGACCTTAGGTAAAATGCGTTCTGCATCCTTTGCTTCCGTTACCGTCACCCCTATTAACTCGGAACCGCCATAGGAGAACATGACGATCAGTAATGCCGAAAAGATGGACATCCACCCATTCGGGAAAAATCCTCCATGCCCTGTGAAGTTTTGCAGATAATTAGATCCGCCGCTTGGGATCACACCAAATAAAATACAGGCTCCCAATATGATGAATAAGATGATCATTGTAATTTTAATGCCGGCAAACCAAAATTCGAATTCACCATAATTTTTGACATTCATCATGTTAATCCCAATGATGAAGGCCGCACACCCTAAACTTAATATCCATAGCGGGATTGCCGGGAGCCAATACTGCAAAAAGCTTCCTGCCACCACTACCTCAATGACACAAACGGACAGCCACATAAAACAATACATCCAGCCTACGATGAAGGAAAGGCGCTTACCGAATGCTTTCTGAACGAAGCCTTTCATATTCGTATTTGGATAGACAATTGCCATTTCCGCTATGGCACCCATGACTACTAGCAATAACAATCCTGCAAAAATATAAGTGAATATGACTCCTGGCCCTGCTAACGATATGGTTTCGGCACTTCCTTTAAAAATCCCAGTACCTATTGCCCCTCCCATTGCCATCATGCTAATATGCCTCGGCAATAATTTCTTTTGCAATGACCCACCATTTGACTCCATTACATTTGCCTCCTTCATTCCATAATTTTCTCGTATAAATTAAACCCATTTAATCGTTGAATGGCGAATAGATTTGTTATCTCATCAACCGTTATGGTTTAGGAGTGGAAGGATCCAAAGCTTATTGAAAACTCTATACTTCCCCAAAGTAAAAATGATATCAATATGCCCATGGTTTTACAAGAGGGAATCATTGCAGGCCAATACGGCCCCTGTTTGGTCAAACGCCGGGACATAATTCCAAATGGAGTGAATTTACTGATAGCCTTGCCTTTCGGGTCTTTGACTCCATTAAGATAAAACATTCTAATCGGGGACTACATTGGTAATCCCCATGAATTTACCTTTTCCTATTTATTTACGATGTGAATTGCATGTCCCAAAACTGCTTCAGCCGCTTCCAGCCACCCCTCGGTCAAGGTCGGATGAGGATGCATGCTGAGGGCTATATCTTCGACCCGAGCCGCCAGCTCAAGGGCAAGGACCCCTTCACCTATAAGGTTGGAAGCATCAGCACCTACCATATGCATTCCAAGCAATATATGACTATTGGCATCCACGATGACTTCTGCAAACCCCTCCGTTTCATTCGTTGCAAGCGCCCTTCCGTTGGCACTGAACGGAAATTTGCCAACCTTGACGCTGTATCCCTGCTGTTCAGCTTCTTCACGGTTTAAACCAACACCAGCTATTTGTGGTTCCGAGAAGATTACATAGGGAACATAAGGCGAGTCAACGGCACTTGGCAGCCCCGCTATCACTTCAGCTGCCACGATTCCCTGTTTGGACGCTCGATGGGCAAGAGCCGGACCAGGCGTAGTATCACCGATGGCAAAGATGTGCGGCACATTTGTACGGCATTCCATATCCACTGCTATATGGCCTTTCTCACCAACCGTCACTCCAGCCCGATTCAGGCCAATTTCTTCCGTGTTAGGAATCCTTCCAATTGTAACCAGGGTCTTTTCGCTCACGACCGCTTCCGTACCCTGTTCTTCCGAGGAAACAAGAAGATGCACTTGACCATCCACTACACTCGCTTTCTCTACCCTCGAGGATGTTTTGATATTGATCCCGAGCTTCTTGGCATTCCGGGTGACGTCCTTTACCAGGTTTTCAGCAACTTGAGGGAGTATGCGATTGGCCATCTCAATGATGGTCACTTTAGTCCCTAACTTTGCAAATGCCATACCCAGCTCGATTCCAATATATCCTCCGCCAATGATCGACAAGCTCGCTGGAACTTCATTCAGCTGCAAAGATGATGTTGAATCCAATATATATTCCCCATCGACTTTTATGAAGGATGGAATGAAAGGCCTGGACCCTGTCGCAATAATTGCCTGTTCAAACTTGTAGGTTTCAAAATCGCCACCGGTTTCAACTCCAATGCGGTCATCAGATAAAAAAGTTGCTTGGCCTTTAACCACCGTCACTCCGTTTTCCTTACACAAATGGGCAATACCATGCCCCAACTGGGATATGATGCCCCCTTTCCAATCCTGCCAAACCCCCAAGTCCATAGTGGTTCTTTCCTGAGGCAGCCGGATTCCCATTTTCCCTAAATCGTTAAGCCCATGGTATTGATCAGCTGCGTGAATCAATGCTTTTGAAGGTATACAGCCCCGATTAAGGCAGACCCCGCCCAACTTATCCTTTTCAACCAGCACGACAGATTTACCTAACTGGCCGAGACGGATAGCCGCAGCATATCCTCCCGGACCTCCTCCCATGATGACAACATCCGTCTCAACAGCAACTTCCCCTACTACCATTTATCTCATCTCCACAACTAAACGAATTGGATTTTCCAGCAATTCCTTGATTTTATTGGTAAAGTGCACCGCTGTTACCCCATCAATCAAACGATGATCGAAAGAAAGAGACATATTCATCATTAAACGGATAACACCTTCCAAATCGCGAACGACCATGCGATGTTCCATTTTATGCAAAGCTAATATGGCAGCTTCCGGATAGTTTATGATCGGGGTAGCGTGCATCCCTCCGATCGGTCCTACATTGCTGATGGTAAATGTACTGCCTGTGATTTGGTTTATACTCAACTTCCCTTCACGGGCTTGGGTTGCCAATTGCCTGATTTCATCAGCCAGTTGGAAAATGGTTTTTTGATCGGCATGTTTGATCACAGGAACAATGAGACCCTCTTTTGTATTCGTCGCAATCCCAATATGATAATAATTTTTCAGGATGATTTCATTGGTTCTTTCATCAATTGAAGCATTTAATGTTTTGAACTCCTTTAAAGCGATGACAATGGCTTTAACGAAAAACGGCAAAAAAGTCAATTTTATATCCTTATCATCTGAGTACTCCTTTAATTGACTTTTAAATTCCTTCAATCGGTCCATTTCCAATTCATCTACATGCGTTACATGAGGAATGGTCGAAACGGACTTTACCATATGTTCAGCGATTTTTTTACGAATGCCTTTAAGCGGAATCCGCTCTTCCCGCTCATTTTCCAAACCATTTGCCAGTACGGCATCCTTCATCGGCGCCATCTCTTGACCAGTCTTGTCATCATGCTGTTTGGCATCTTCCCGTGTAATCGAATCATTTTCTTTAAACTGCTTCAGGTCACTTTCGGTAATTCGCCCAGCTGGACCGGAACCTTTAACCTTCTCGATATCAATCTTCATTTCCCTGGCCATTTGACGCACGAATGGGGTTGCCAACGCACGCACTGCCTGATGGTGCTGTTTAGTCGTAATATGCTCCGCATTTACTTTTACATCACCGGATTGCCCGACTTGGTTTTCTTCTTCACTAATGTTTGTATCCGGAACTGGCACATCGTTCTCTTCCTGAATTGTGAATATAGTGGTTCCCACTTCCACGATATCCCCAACGGAAAAAAATATTTTCTTGACCACTCCCGCTGCCGGGGCTGTCAATTCCGCATTGACTTTATCCGTTTGCACCTCAACAATGGGTTGGTCCTGTTTTACCGCATCCCCTTCTTTGATGAGCCATTGGATAATTTCCCCTTCATGCATCCCTTCCCCTACATCAGGAAGTTTAAATTCCATCATGCGTCATCCTCCTTCTCTTTCTCCCTAAATCAATTAAAATGATAACGTTTCGACAATTCCTTGTTTTACACGGTCAACAGTCGGTAAATAATGATCTTCTATTGTAAACGGCGGAACCGGTACATCAAATCCTGTTACACGCTTAATCGGCGCTTTCAGGTAAATAAGAGCTTCATCATTAATGATGGAGATAATTTCCGCACCTAATCCGGCCGTCTTATGGGCTTCATGGACGATCAATGCACGACCTGTCTTTTTAATGGATTGCACGATCGCATCCCTATCTAAAGGGTATAAAGTTCTAAGATCGACCACTTCACACTTCCAGCCTTTTTCTGCTTCAATCTTTTTCGCGGCATTCAATGCCTCCCTTAACATGGCCCCCCATGCAAAAATGGTCAGGTCGCTTCCCTCCTGGACCACTTTTGCCTGACCGATTGGTATTCGGTACATTTCATCGGGAACTTCTTCCTTGAAGGCCCGATACAATTTAGTCGGTTCCAAAAAAATCACTGGATCTGGATCTTCGAGCGCTGAAATGAGCAGCCCTTTTGCGTCATATGGATTACTGGGTGCAACCACCTTTAAACCCGGAGTATGGGCAAAGAAGGTTTCGACACTTTCGGAATGAAGTTCAGGACCCCTGATTCCGGCACCATATGGCGTACGGATTACGAGGGGCACCCCAAATTGCCCACGAGTACGATACCTCATACGGGCAGCATGGGAAATGAGCTGCTCGAACCCCGGATAAATAAAGGCGAGAAACTGGATCTCCACTATGGGCAGCATTCCGTTAAGAGCCAAACCAATGGCAGAGCCGATGATTCCGGATTCAGCTAATGGCGTATCCACAACTCGATCTTTTCCATACTTCTCATAAAGTCCTTCCGTCGCTCGAAAAACCCCGCCATTCACACCAATATCCTCACCCAAGATCATCACGCGATCATCATGATCCAGCATTTGGTCCAGCGCTTCCGTAATAGCCTGGAGCATCGTTAAATTTTTGCCCATCATTTCCTCCCGCCTTTCCTTAAGATTTGGTTTAATTCCTGCTTCTGTTCCTTAAGTTGCCATGTCTCCTCAGCATATACATGGTTAAACATTTCGAGCGGGTCGGATTTCGGATACGCTTCGGCCCTTTTAAGGTGAGCATCGATCAGTTCGTTGAATTGCTTTAACACCAATTCTTCCTGCTCTTCATTCCAATGACCCTCTTTATTCAAATACTTTCTAAGGCGTGTAATAGGATCGCGGTTTTCCCTCCAGAACGTTGAAATTTCGTCCTGATCGCGATATATGTTCGGATTGTCTGCAGTAGTATGGGCGCCATAGCGAAAGGTAATGGCTTCGATTAATGTAGGCCCTTCCCCTTTAAGCGCTCTTTCGACAGCCTCCTTTACAGTCATCCATACGGCAAAAATATCATTTCCATCCACCCGCACCCCATGGATGTCATAAGCAGCAGCACGCTGTGATATTGTTTTTGATGCCGATTGCTTTTCAAAAGGGACACTGATTGCGTAGCCATTATTTTGGCAGAAAAAGATTGTCGGGGTTTTATAAACACCGGCAAAATTCAGTGCTTCATGAAAGTCCCCTTCAGAAGTCGCTCCATCGCCAAAATAGGCGATGCTAACATTCTTTTCGCCTTTAAGCTTACTTGCCCAAGCCGTTCCAACTGCATGAACCATTTGAGTGGCAATTGGAACACTTGGAGGCAATATCCTTTTTCCTTCTGGACAAATCGAACCATCAAAATGCGCCATCCAGTATAGGAAAACACGGTATAATTCCTGTCCATGAATGATTGCCGCTCCATGATCACGGTATGTGGGAAACATCCAGTCCCCTGCCGACAATGCTAAAGCGCTTCCTGCTTGGGACGCTTCCTGCCCTTCGAAAGGTGCATAAGTCCCAATCCTGCCTTGGCGCTGGAGATTTATTGATTTTCGGTCAAATGTTCTGAGCAGGAGCATGCTCTCATACATCTTTAACATAAGTGATTTATCGATTTTTCCATCAATCGCTTCAATTATTTCCCCATCAGGAGTCAATACACGAAACATATCCGGCTCAACTCCGCTTGAATGCGCTTTCATTATTGGGTTTCCCGTCTTTTCCATTTCATTTCTCCCCTTAAGATAGATTTGTTTCGCAAACTTACCTAGGTTTTGAACAGTCATGAAATAACAGCCCAAAATGTTTTTATTGGTCTTTCTGTCTGTGATTAAATGCTGTTTCATAAACTTCATTTCCTTATATAAAAGGATAATACATCCATGTTTTTAATAATATGTTAAATAGAATGAATTTTTTACATATTACCTTTATTTAGAAGATGTTTTCTGATACTTCGCCTTCATTTTGAAAATGAGAACCTTTAATGGGAAATTTCATAATGATTACCTTCAAAATGTGATATGCTCCCGAAAGATTTAGAACCTTCATCAAAAAAAATCCAGCACAAAAAAGACCCATTATATAATATATGGGTCTTAGCCTGTATAAAAACTCCAAGAAATCAGTTGCCTACGTTTTTTCAACCGACAGTTGATTTCAGAAATCCGCATTCCTT
>Ga0182745_1004745_pt1 | contig 11275 bp, 10 predicted proteins | sample eDN3rd30CKraftBY_FD_128523 | JGI IMG/M metagenome (GOLD analysis project Ga0182745, IMG submission 128523) | Enriched backyard soil microbial communities from Emeryville, California, USA - eDNA 3rd pass 30_C Kraft BY (version 2) (version 2) | ecosystem: Environmental > Terrestrial > Soil >... | reverse complement strand
TTATGCCGCTCTCGGCGGCTACGACGCACGCAGCCGCGCCGGGCGCCTGCTTCACGGCCTGGGATTTTCGCCCGAGGACGAGACTCGTGCAGTTCGCGCATTCTCTGGCGGCTGGCGCGTGCGTCTCAATGTCGCACAGGCGCTGATGTGCCGCTCCGACCTGCTGCTGCTCGACGAGCCGACCAACCACCTGGATCTCGACGCCGTGATCTGGCTGGAGGAATGGCTGCGCAACTATCCGGGCACCTTGCTGATGATCGCGCACGATCGCGAGTTCCTGGATCGCACGGTCGACCGCATCGTGCATATCGAGCAGGGCGGCGCGCGCATCTATACCGGCAACTATTCGAAGTTCGAGGAACAGCGCGCCGAACAGCTCGCGCAACAGCAGGCGATGTACGAACGCCAGCAACGCGAGATCGGCCACATGATGAGCTTCGTCGAGCGTTTCCGCGCCCAGGCCACCAAGGCACGGCAGGCACAAAGCCGTCTGAAGGCATTGGAACGGATGCAGCGCATCGCACCGGCGCACGTCGACTCGGAGTTCGAGTTCAGCTTCCTGCCGCCGGACAAGCTGCCGCAGCCGCTGCTCAGCATCGAGAATCAATCCATCGGCTACGGCGACCGGGTGATCCTGAGTTCGCTGAGCATGACCATCGCACCCGGCAGCCGTATTGCGCTGCTCGGACGCAACGGCGCAGGCAAGTCGACATTGATGAAAATGCTGGCCGGCGAGTTGGCGCCGCTTGCGGGCAAACGCGTGGAAGCCCGCGATCTGCGCATCGGATATTTCGCGCAGCATCAACTGGAGCAGCTGTCCGTCAACGACTCGCCGCTGGCGCATTTCAGACGGCTCGATGGCCGCGCCACGGAACAGGAGCTGCGCAACTTCCTCGGCAAATTCGGCTTCGGCGGCGATCGCGTGTTCGAGCCGGTCGGACCCTTCTCCGGCGGCGAGAAGGCACGGCTGGTGCTGGCACTGGTGAGCTACATGCGGCCGAACCTGCTGCTGCTCGACGAGCCGACCAACCACCTGGACCTGGAAATGCGCCAGGCCCTGGCGGTGGCCTTGCAGGATTTCGATGCGGCGGTCGTGCTGGTGTCGCACGATCGGCATCTGCTGCGCGCCGTTGCCGACGAGCTGGTGCTCGTAGACCAGGGACGCGCCAAGCCTTTCGATGGCGATCTGGACGATTACGCCCGCTGGTTCACCACCCGCGAACAACAGGAAGAAAAGGAAATCGAAGCGCGCGGCAACACGAACACCGCTGAACAGAAGAAGCAGCGCAAGCGAGAAGAAGCCGAACAGCGCAATCGATTGAGCGGTCTGCGCGCCGAAATCGCACGACTCGAGAAGGAAATGACCAAGCTGCAGCGCGAACTATCGGAGATCGAAACCGCACTGGCAGCACCGGAGATCTACCAGGAAGCGTCGAAGCCGCGGCTGCGCGAGCTGCTCGATTCGCAGACCCGGCTCAAGCGCCAGCTGGACGCGGCCGAATCGAAGTGGCTGGAGAATACCGAGATCCTCGAAAAGGAAATGGCTTCGCCAGCCGCCTGAGACAGCCCTTCGCCGCTTCGGACCACCTTGGCTCGCGGAGCGGATTCGCCATTCGTTGAGGCCGACGATGTCGTACCCGATCGATCGTCGATGCGCCGGGCCGGTCGAAGAGCATTGAGTGGAAACAACGCTCTCAACAGCTGGCACGCGCCAGGTCCGGCATGCCTGCTCCTACGCTTTCTTCAACTGCGCTTCAATCAAAGCCTCGGCGGCGGCCAGCAGAAACTTCTGCGGCCCCTGCCTGCCCATGGCCTGGGCGCTGGAGAATGCACCGTCGACCAGCAGCACCAGTTGGTCGGTGAGCTCGACCGGGTCGCGAACGTCGAGCTGGTCGATCAAACCGCGGATGCGGCGGCGCAGCTCTTCCGTCACCTCGATCGCGAGCTTGCGCGCGGGATGCTCGGGATCGGGAAACTCGGTAATCACGTTCATGAAGGGACAGCCGCGGAACTTCGAGCTGCTCACGTAGCGTGCGATGCCTTTGAACTCGGCCCGCAGCTGCTCGCGCGGATCGGTAGAGCCGGCATTCGCAAGGTTGTAATCCCAACCGTCCCAGCGATCCTTGGCCTCCGCTTCCAGCACGGCTGCGATCAGTACGTCCTTGGATGAAAACCAGCGATACAGGCTGGTCTTGGCCACGCCGGACTGGGCAACGACAGTATCCACGCCGACGGCCCGCACGCCCTCGCGATAAAACAGCTCGCGCGCAGTGTTCAGAATCCGGTCGCGCACGCTCTCCGTGCCCCCGGCTTCTTCAGTGGTTTTACCGGAACCCGTTGTGCTCATTGCCTCACCCGCTCCGCAACCCCAGCCGTACCTTGACACGCTACAGACCTGTACGTAGCATCGCGAACAGACAGGTCTGTAGCGTCTTGCAATCTATATCCCGAACCCGGCCGGTTCAAGGATATCCGCAAGTGCGCAGCATCGTCGGCCCGTCGCAGAGGTCGAGCATCCCCCCGCAACACTTTCTGCGACGGCCTTTTTTTCCGGTTTGGGAGAGGTCCCCATGAACATCCGGATGTCCCTGCTGGCCGCGACTTCCCTGCCCTTGTTCCTGCCCACGCTCGCAACCGCGGATGCCGCCTGCGATCCACACGTTCTGCACAGCCCCACCAAGTTTCCGATGCGCTCGCAGCTGCGCGGCCACAGTGGCGTCGTTCATCTGAACGTCACGGTCGACGAAAACGGCCGCGCCACCCGCACAGTGCTGGAGCGCTCCAGCGGTCATCGCCTGCTCGACCACGCGGCGCGCGAAAGCGTGCTGAACGATTGGCGCTTCGATGTTTCCGCCTGCATCCGCAACGATCTGCCGGCCACGCATGTCGTCTCGGTCGAATACCGGAACGAGGAATATCGGTAGCTACGTGCGACTAGCTGCGTAGCCGCTGTCGTGATGCCGACTCGACGAACCGTCGGAGCGCAGCCTGCTCGATAGCTGGTAACGCGCGATGGAAATCGGCCGAAGGCGCGTACCGTCAGATCGTACCGTTCGCCCGCAAGCGATCGAGTTCCTCGTCGCTCAACTCGAGCCGCTCACGCAATACTTCGCGAGTGTGCTGACCGAGTAGCGGCGGCGGCGCCTCGTACGACGGCGGCGTTGCCGACATCTTGATCGGACTGGCCACCTGCGGCACCGATCCCGACAAGGGATGCGGCAGGTCGAGCCGCATGCCGCGGTGTTGCACCTGCGGATGCGCGAACACCTGGGCGAGATCGTTGATCGGCCCGACAGGAATGCCCAGCGGTTCGAGCAATGTCACCCACTCGGCTACCGGGCGCTTGCGCAGTACGTCTGCCAGCAACGGCACGAGAATGGCGCGATGGCGCACGCGATCTGCGTTCTTTCCGAAGCGTGGATCGGCATGGAACGAGCAGCCGGCGGCTTCGCAGAATTTCGCGAACTGGCTGTCGTTGCCTACCGCCAGCACGAACTGGCCGTCGGCGGCGTCGAACACCTGGTAAGGAACGATGTTGGCGTGCGCATTGCCCTGCCGGTGCGGCACCTTGCCCGACACCAGGTAGTTCATGTTCATGTTGGCGAGGGTCGCGACCTGCACGTCCAGCAACGCCATGTCGATGTACTGCCCCTCGCCGGTCTGCGTGCGATGGGCGAGCGCCGCGAGCACCGCAATCGTCGAATACAAGCCCGTCATGATGTCGGCCGCCGCCACGCCGACTTTCTGCGGTCCCCCGCCCGCCCGTTCGTCGCGCTCTCCGGTGATGCTCATCAACCCGCCCATGGCCTGGATGATGAAATCGTAGCCGGCCACGTGACGCATCGGACCGCTCTGGCCGAAGCCGGTGATGGAGCAGTAGATGAGGCCGGGATTGAGGACCTTGAGATCCTCATAGCCCAGGCCATAGCGGGCCAGATCGCCGGCCTTGTAATTCTCCAGCAGCACGTCGCACTGTGCCGCGAGTCTGCGGACCAGCGCCTGCCCTTCGGGGCGCGAGATATCCAGCGTCACCGACTTCTTGCCGCGATTGGCAGCGAGGAAATAAGCCGCCTCGTGCGTGTCGTTGCCTGCCGTGTCCTTTAGATAAGGAGGCCCCCAGGCACGCGTGTCATCTCCGCTGCCCGGCCGCTCGATCTTGATCACCTCGGCGCCCAGGTCGGCGAAAACCTGGCCCGCCCAGGGACCGGCGAGCACACGGCTCATGTCGAGCACGCGCAGGTGCGACAAGGCGCCGCGGGATCTGCTGTCAATCTGGGAATTCATGCATGACGGCCGTCAGGAAGATGCGGGAGTGTACTGGCAAAATCGCGGGTCGGCCGACCCTGGACCCTCGTGCATCGAAAACACCAGGAAGCGAGAATCACCGGTGCGCCGAACCCGAACGAAATGTAATCTGCCGACGACCGCAACTGGTGCGGGAATTTCCGCGCAATGGATCTACGGTCGATGACGACACGGAACGAACGTGTCAGCGGTCACTCTTAAATAGTGTGGGGATGCCAACGACTCGCGCCTTTCCAAGGACCTGAAAATGGCTCATCGGATCACCCATCGCCCGATCGTCGCGCTCCTGCTGCTGCCCCTGGCGCAGGTCGCGCTGGCGGCCGAGCCTGCCGGCAGCCACGCCGGCACTGCGAACGATCCGCCCCGGACCGAAGCCAGCCCGGTGAGAAAGCCGCTGGACCTGCGGCCGCCCGACATCACTACGCTGCTGTCACAGGCCGAGCTGGACCGGATCCTGAGCCGGATCGTCGAGGAGAACATCGAGGAAGTGGAGGTGCAGCGCGAGCGCACCAAAGCGCCCAACCTCGGAACACCGGCCGTACCGCTCGGCATTGCCTCGCCCTTCTGGGCAATCGCGCATCCGCTGCAGGCGTGGCGTATCTTTACCCCCATTCCGCCGGACCGCGCGCAGTACATCAGCGCGCCGGCGGACGCAACGGATGCATATCGTCGGCCGATATTTTTCCCGCCCTGATCTCTTTGCACGGTGGCTGGCCGGCACGGTAAATTGACGCCGATCCCGGGCCGTTTCCATTCTCGCCGCGCCGATTCATCGACGTCGGGCGCGTCCCAAAGGCCGATGATGCTCGACGACGAAATCTGCGCCTTTCTCGCCAGCGGCGTATCGATCACGATCGCCTCCCGCAACGCTTCCATGCAGCCTTCGATTTCGCGCGCCAAGGGCTGCCGGGTTCTGCCCGGCCCGCAACCGAAGCTACGTATTTATGTATCGGTGTCTCACGCCGGGGAATTGCTCGACGACGTTCGCGCAACCGGCATGATTGCCGCAGCCTTCAATCTTCCGGATACGCACCGCTCGTTGCAGCTCAAGGGTAGCGACGCTCGTATCGCAACTCTCGATGAGGCAGACCGCGCAGCAATCGACCGCTGCATCCTCGCCTTCTCTGCTTCGCTGACGACGCTGGGGTTCTCCAACGATTTCATCCGCGCCTTCTTCGAGGCGCCGCAGGATGAAACCGCCATCGAGTTCACGCCTGCCGATGCGTTCCAGCAGACGCCCGGTCCCTCGGCCGGAGCGCGGCTGCCATGACGCAGCTGACACTGGAATCCATCCGCGATTGTCTGGACGGAGAAGTCCCCGGCGTCATTGCCACCTGTTCGCCCGACGGCGTGCCGAACATCAGCTACGTCTCGCAGGTGCACTACGTCGACGGCGAGCACATCGCCCTGTCATTCCAGTTCTTCAGCAAGACCCGCGACAATATCCGCGCCAATCCGGTGGCGAACGTGATGGTGGTCAATCCGGAGACCGCCGCCCGCTATCGTTTGCAAGCGCAATATCTGCGGACCGAGGACACCGGCGCCACCTTCGAGAACATGAAGGCGAAACTGGCCGGCATCGCTTCGCACACCGGCATGAGCGGCGTGTTCCGGCTGCAAGGCGCGGACATTTACCGCGTCACATCCGTCACTGCAGTGGCTGGTCAGACCGTGCTGCCGACACCACCGCGCAAAAGCCTGCTTGCCGCTGTCCGCACCTTCTCGCAATCCACTGAGCGGTGGAATGAACTGAGCGAGCTGCTCGACGGTGCACTGGCGCAGATCGAGCAGCAGCTGGGTGTGCGCCACTCCATGATTCACTGGCTGGACGAAAGCGGCGAACGTCTCTACCTGGTGGCCAGCCGGGGCTACGCCCAGTCAGGCATCGGCTCGGAGATTCAGTTGGGGCAAGGTGTGATTGGCGTTGCTGCACGCGCGCGAACTTCGATTCGTGTCACGCATGCAACCTCCGAGTACACCTACAGCCGCGCCGCCCGCGAAAGCGTCCGCACCACCCAGCTTGCCGATCGCCTCGAAGCCGAGATTCCCCTGCCGGGCCTGCCGGCACCTGGCAGCCAGCTCGCGGTGCCGATAACGGCCCGGACGCGACTGCTCGGCGTCCTGTATCTCGAAGATGCCGATGAATCGCAATTCGGCTACGACGAGGAAGACGCCGTGGTCGCGATCGCCCAGCATCTGGGACTGGCGGCGCAAATGCTCAGCCAGACGAGTGAACGCAACGCCGACCGGCCACGCACCGTGCAGAACGAACCTGCGCCGGCAGGCCAGCCGCTGGTCGTTCGTCACTACGCGGCGGACGATACGATCTTCATCGGCGATGACTACCTGATCAAAGGCGTAGCCGGCGCGATTCTCTGGAAGCTGCTGCATGAGTTCACGGCGCGCGGACGCAGCGAGTTCACCAATCGCGAGCTGCGCCTGGATTCGACGTTGCCGCTGCCGGACGTGTCGAGCAATCTGGAGGCGCGCCTGATCCTGCTGCAGCGTCGGCTGGCCGAGCGTTGTCCCAGCCTGGGCATCGAAAAGACAGGACGCGGCCGTTTCCGTCTGCGCATTGCCCGACCGTTGTGCCTTCTGGAAGCGACCTGAGCCAGGCGTCGAGCAGGTCTGCGGGGCTGGTCGCCATTGCGGCAAACATGGTTGATCCTCCGGCGCTTCAGTTCAGCGCCATCTCGAGCTTGTAGAAATCGCGCTGGCTCAGAACCTGCCGCGCGAGCTCGAGCACGCCGCTGAACACCTCCGGCGGTGCATTGCGCTTCATGCCACCGAGCAGCGCGGCACGCTCGCCGGCATTGCTGTGCGCCAGCATCCAGCGCAGCCCCTGAACCGATTCTTCCGGGGCCAGCGAAGCGACGATCCGGTGCTCGATCTCGAAGACCTGCTCCTCGGTGCAGGCCTGGATCAGCGCGCGGTGATTCTCCGTTTCCTCGACGATCATGTGCGTGAAGTTCTCCGCGACGAACGCACTGACGTTCAGATATAGCTTGCGTGCCAGCGCAGCATCTCGATCCGGGTCAGCGGACTCGAGCTGCGCGATCTGCCGCTCCAATGCATCGATCTGGGTTACGTGCTCGATATGCTCATGCGCAGTGCGCGACGAAAGCTGCGCATCCGAGCGGGCGATGGCCGGATGCACGAAATCGTTCTCGTGTTGCAGATGACCGCGACACATGGCCAGCAGGCCGCGCAGCTGCTGCAGAACCTGGTCCCGCTCGCAGGCATCGGTCACGTCCATGCGACCCAGCTTCAGCAGCACGTCGGTCATGAAGCCCCGCAGCCCTTTGTGGACCACGGCATAGATGTTGTAGCGGTCCTCGCTGGGCTGCTCCTGGGAAACGTGGACCGGGCTGAGTGCGGCCATGGAAAACTCCGGCAATGGGGTGAACCGCGACGGCGGCGATGGCGCACACGTTAGTGGAATCGCCCAAACCGGCTCGCTAAAAGCGCCGTAAGGAAACACTAAAAAGATGCTAACGCCGCGGGGCGTCGCTGCTTTACGTCACCGGCAGTGAACGGCGAGGTATGCGAGAATCCGCCCTCGATCCCGTCCGAGCGACCGATCCGCCGATGAATGCACAAACCAACGCCGCACCCATGCCTTGCCGTCACCTGAAATTCGAAGGTGGCTGCAATTTCCGCGACATCGGCGGCTATGCCGCCGCCGGCGGGCGCGCCGTGAAATGGGGGCAGGTGTATCGCACCGGCGTGCTGAGCTATTTCACCGGCAACGATCACTCTTCACTTCTCAAACTCGGCGTACGCGCCATCTGCGATCTGCGGCGTGAAGAAGAACGCGAACGTGAGCCAACGCGCTGGCCCGATGCTTCGATTCAGGCTCTGGCATGGAAGGACGACGCGAACACACCAACCGTGCGCGGCTTCGCCGCCAAGCGGCCACGCACTGCCGCCGGAATGCGTGATGCAATGATCGATGTCTATCGTGCGCTACCCGCCTGGATGGCGCCACGCATTCGCGGCTTGTTCGAGTGCATCGCCACCGGCAAGGCACCGGTCGTCGTCCACTGCGCGGCGGGCAAGGATCGCACCGGCGTCGCCATTGCAGTGTTGCTCGGCGCGTTGGGCGTATCCGGCGACAGCATCATCGAGGACTATCTGCTGACCAACGCCGGCGGCAATTTCGAGCACTTCATCCTGGCGCATCAGCACAGCCAGCTCGGCCTGGCCGATGCGCATCAGCCGCTGCTGTCCATGCCGCCGGAGATGCGACGCATGCTGTTCGTCGCCGATCCCGACTACCTGCAGGCGGCGCTGGAACAGATCGAGCGTGCGCATGGCGGGCTGGAAACCTACCTTAAGACTTCGGTGCAACTCGAGCCGGCAACTTTGCAGCAAGTTCGCGATTCGCTGCTCGCGTGACGCAGAAAATGTCCTGAAAGCATCGTTCGAGTCTTGCTCCGACCGCAACGTCGCCGCACAATCGACCGCGCTACTGACTCAACGAGCAGACTGCAGTTACGCAGATCCTCATGCCGATCGGGCCCGCACAGAACGAAGAATCGCTGGTCGCGCGCGTACTCGCGCAAGGGTATGGCCGGCTGCATTTCCCCGAACCGCTGGAAAGCGAATTCCGCGCCGATCACATGCTGGCGTCGGTGCGCTGGGTGCGCATGTGCCTGTTCGTGGCGGTCGGCACCAGCGTCGGCTTCGCCCTGATCGACCACTGGGTCATTCATGCCAACAACCCGATGCCCGACGTGGTGCGCTTCGGGTTGCAGTTGCCGGTATTGTTCGCGGCGCTGCTCGCGACCTTCAAGCCGTTCTACGTGAACTGGTACGAGCGTGCCATCCAGGTCGGCGGTCCGTTGTTCGGCATCGGCACCGTGCTGCTCGCGGTCTATGCCCAGCCGCAGCACACCGCGCTGGTCGGCTCGCGCATCCTGCTGGTCGCGTTTTTCTACTATTTCATGTCCGGCCTGCGAATGACGCAGGCATTGCGCGGCAATCTGATCATCCTGGCTGCACTGATAGTCGCAGGTGTCGGCGGGTTCCTGCCATCCGACGCCGCGACTTATCTCTCGTTCGCGCTGATCTGCGCCAATGTCATCGGTGTCGCCGGCGCGTACGCGCTCGAATATGCGAATCGGACTTCATTCCTGGAACGCAAGCTGCTGGTGGAGATCGCCGAGCTGGACGGCCTTACACGCCTGCTCAACCGGCAAACCTTCGAAGCACGCGTCCGTGATTCCTGGCGCCGTGCCGTGGCGGAACATCGCGCGGTGACGGTGCTCATGGTCGATGTCGATCATTTCAAGCTGTACAACGATCACTACGGCCACCAGGCGGGCGACGACTGTCTGCGACGCGTCGCCACCGCCGTTCGCACCGCAGTGGCAACACGGCCGGACGATTTCGTCGCACGCTACGGCGGCGAAGAGATCATTGCAGTGCTGATCGATTGCGACGACTCTAATGCGCAGGAGATCGCACGGCGCGTGGTGGCGGAAGTCGCCGCACTCGACATTCCGCATGCTTCCTCGATCGAATGCAGACGCGTCAGTGTCAGCGTCGGAGCGGCAACCCAGATGCCACCGATCGCCTCTTCCTACGATTCCATCGTGAGACTGGCCGATGGCGCTCTCTACGCAGCCAAACGCCAGGGCCGCGATCGCAGCATCGCGGTCGAAGCACAAACCGCCGCGGTCGCCTAGCGCAAAAATCTCTGTACGAGCAGATCCGGACTAGAAACCTCGTCCTCTCACTCTGAGAGGCTGGACCTGCGGAGAAAACAGGACCGACGCCGTTGCGCCGCGCGTCCGAAGATGCGACGAGTAGCCTGCGACTGCCAAATCTCAAAGGAGAATTCGCAGGACGCATCGGCAATGGCGCCGGATTCACGCGCCCGGCGCACTTTGCGCACGCCACATTGGACCCCAGGAGATTCGAATGTACCAAGGCAGCTGTCTCTGCGGCGAAGTGAAGTATGAGTTGACGGGCGAAATCGGCTCCGGCCTGTTCTGTCATTGCTCGCGTTGCCGCAAGGCCAACGGCTCGGCCTTCGCCGCGAATGCGCCCATTGCCACTGCGGATCTGCGGATCGTCAGCGGCGCCGCATTGCTCAAGCGCTTCAGCACCGCCGAAGGTGTCCACCGGGTCTTCTGTTCGAACTGCGGCTCGCCGCTGTTCAGCCGTCGCGACCATGCGCCGGAAACCCTGCGCCTTCGTCTTGGAACGCTCGATACCCCGCTCACCCGTGGACCGCAGGCTCACATATTCACGGCCTCCAAGGCCGAGTGGTTCGAGATCAACGATTCACTGCCGCAGTTCCCGCAGCGGCCGGAGTGATCGTTCGAGCTGGTCTCTGGCGATGGCCGACCCGCGCACTTGGCCAGACTCCGTCTGCCAGGCCACATCGAAATAATTCTTTTGCGAATGCGCTGTGAAGCTGACCGCGCGGCATTCACGGCATGACCGGCGGCCGATACTCCAGCGTCAGCCCGAACAGCCATAGCAGGAACAGCACCAGCGGCACGTGCGCGACGAACTGCACGATGGTGAAGCCAACCACGTCGCGCGCCTTCAGGCCCAGAATGCCCAGTAGCGGCAACATCCAGAACGGATTGATCAGGTTGGGCAGCGCCTCGGCGGCGTTGTAGACCTGTACCGCCCAACCCAGGTGCACGTGCAGATCGTTGGCCGCCTGCATCACGTACGGCGCTTCGATGATCCACTTGCCGCCGCCGGAAGGAATGAAGAAGCCGAGCACAGCGGAGTAGACGCCCATGACGACCGGGAAGCTCTCGCGCGAAGCGGCTTCCGTGAAGAATATGGACAAGTGATGCGCGATGCTGACGCCGTCGCTACCGTTAGCGCCGGTAATGATGGCGGCGATGCCGCCATACAGCGGAAACTGGATCAGTACACCCGTAATACTCGGCACGCCGCGAGCCACCGCATCCAGGAACACGCGTGGCCGCCAGCACAGCAGCAG
>Ga0182745_1004744_pt1 | contig 11275 bp, 5 predicted proteins | sample eDN3rd30CKraftBY_FD_128523 | JGI IMG/M metagenome (GOLD analysis project Ga0182745, IMG submission 128523) | Enriched backyard soil microbial communities from Emeryville, California, USA - eDNA 3rd pass 30_C Kraft BY (version 2) (version 2) | ecosystem: Environmental > Terrestrial > Soil >... | reverse complement strand
CGCGGCCGTGCGCACGGGCCGCTGGTGCTGGCGCACCAGTGCGATGGCCTCGATCAGCGTCAGGTACTTCGCGTGATCGCGCCGTGTGCGCGTGCGGTCGTCCAGGAACGTGAGGGATTCAGCGTAGGGATTGACGACGGCCAACGGGCGCAGCAGACGTTGAGCATTGCGATGCAACTCCCGCACGGTGCCGGCTTCACTGGTGGCCATCAGCCCGGACAACGTGCGCGCCGCGCGCTGGCGCTGCTGGATCGCGCGCGTCTGCTCCCGGCTCTCGTTGATCGTCAGCACCAGGCACCGATTCACCAGCTCCTCGTCCACGTCGATCGCGGTCGTCGTCAGGCACAACATCACCGGCCCTTCCACCCGGTACTGCTGCGTGACCAGCATGCCCGTCGCCGGGTCTTTCCCCGTGCTGGCGATGGTCAGCTCGCCTTGGGATTGCAGCACCTTCAACGCATAGGCGGCCTGTCGCACGCCTTCTTCCTCCGCGATGGCCAGGATCTTGTGTTTCAGATCCTGCTCACCGAGGTAGAACAGCGATTGACCCGTCATCGCCGAGTACTGCACGCGATCCTCCTCCGGCACCAGCGACAGGATCGCTTCCATCAACGTGCTCTTGCCGGCCGCGCTGGTGGACTGGATCAGCACCGCCAGCGGCGCCGCGAGCTTGCGACTCACGCAAGCCAGGTATGCAGTCAACGCATTGGCCGGTTCACCGACCAAGCCGATCTTCTCCACGTCCTCGATGATCCGTTCCACCAGCTGCGGATCACGCAACAGGGCAAGCGCGGCCGCGCGCTCGGCTTCACTCATCGCCGCCGGCGCCGGCGTCGAGGCCTGCGCCGCGTTCGCGCGCTGCTCGATCATCGTCTCCAGCTTCAACAACAACCGGCCCAGGTCGTGCTGGATCACCGATTCCTCGGCGCCGAGCTCCACGGCCGCGCACTTGGCGAACGCCGCGCGCTGCTTCGCCTGGTACAGGTCCAGCGTATCCACGTGCAACGCCTCGGCACTGACACCTTCCGCACCGCTGCCACTGACCAGCACGTTGACCTTCAGTGCCTCGCTCAACTGCTTGGGCCAGCCGCGCACCCGGTAGCGCCGCGCGCCGTACACCACCACCAGCTGCTGCTCACCTTCCTCGGATAACGGCTCGGCCGCTGCACCTTCCGGCATCGCCGCGGCCGGGGGCTCGTGCAGTTCTTCAACGGGCCGCGCTGCATCGGCAGGCGACGGCGACACATCGAGCGCCGCAGGTTCGGCGACTAAAGGGGCGATGGGCTCGGGCTCCGGTGCTGCCGTCGCCGGCACAGATTCCACCGGCGGCCTCGATGGCAACACGGCCGTCTGCAAGACGGCCGTCGGCACGACTTCCTCGCCATCCACCCACTGATGCACGCTGTTGAAGCAGCGCGTGGTGAGGGTGGGTTTCGCACCATTGCCCAACCACTGCGCGCTGCGGATCACCACACCCAGGGACTTCTCCGGCGGCTTCACCGCACGCGCGTAGCTGTTCGCATCCTCGCCCTTCGGGAACAGCAGCCGGAACGCATCCAGGCCCGCAGCCTGCAGCTGCTTGGCAACCGCCTCCGCGCCGCGATCCCCGGCCTCGTCCCGGTCGAACGCGATCAGCACGCGCTCGGCGCCGCAGGCCTTGAGCGCGGCCAGGATCTCGTCCGTCATGCCGTGCACGCCATAGCAGCTCGTGACGTTGCGATACCCCGCGCTCCAGAACGTCAGCGCATCGAGCAACGCCTCGCACAGGATCACTTCCTTGGCGCCCTCGATGCCCTCGCGGTTCAGCACGCCGCGGTGCGGGCCAGGCAGGTACAGGTGTTTGGGTGTGCCGGCACGCAGGTTCTCCAGCACCTTGCGGCCGTAGGCCCCGACCACATGCCGCTCGCCAGTCTCGTCGGTCTGGAACAGCGGGATCACGATTGAGCCATTCAGATGCTCATGCCCGGAGTCGCGCAGGATGCCGACCCGTTGCAGGGCAGAGCGGGATTCCGCGCCGGCCTTGTACTGCTTCGGCGCCAGGCGATACGCCAGCGTCCGGTTCGCATAGCCCAACCGGAACCGCTCGATCAGCTCCATGTTGCCCAGGCCCCGGGATTGCAGATAGTTCAACGCCTCGGGGCTCGCCTTCAACGTCTGGTGATAAAACTCCATCACCTGATCGAGTAGGGCCTGGTCGGATGCGGCCGTGAACGTCTGCGCCGTGCGCAGCTTGCCGGCCGACAGCTTCGGCGCCGGTGAGGTCGATGAACCAGAAGCAGCTAAAGCGGGATGTTCTTTGGCCAGCAGCTCGCACGCATGGCGGAACGACACCTTGTGCTGCCGCATCACCCAGTCGATCACGCTGCCGCCAGCATCGCACCCGAAGCAGTGCCACAGGTTCGTGCCCGGCGTGATCACGCAGCTCGGGGTGTCATCCCCCTCATGCCACGGGCACCGGCAGGCCCAGTCCTTGCCCTGGCGGATCAGGTGGGCCCCGGAGGCCTCGATCAGCCGCACCAGGCTCACCTGGCCCTTCAACCGCTCCAGCTCGCCATCCGGGATACGTGCCCTCGGGGGTGCTCCAAAATCCTGTCAAGAGGGTCGGGTCGGCTGTATGGGACTTTTTTACGTTCACTGTATAATACATTCCGTGTATAGGCCGTCAACGCACCCCCCATGCCACACCAAAACCCGACCCTAGACTGGTGCCCGTCCTCCACCCCCACAGGATCGGCGCCCATGCCACGACGCATCGCAGGCAAAGCCCCCGGCGGCTTCGGTTCGCGCCTGGCTGCCCTGCGCAAGCAGGCGGGCCTGAGCCAGACCGCGCTCGCCCAGGAGATCGGCATCTCCCAACGCATGATGGCCTACTACGAAGGCCCCTCCGCGTTCCCGCCGGCCACCTTGCTGCCAGCCATCGCCCGCGTGCTCGGCGTCAGCGTCGAGGCCCTGCTCGGCACCGAGACCGCCAAGCGCAAGACCAAGGCCGTCGACACCCGCATGCAGCGCCGCCTGCAGCAGATCGCAAGCCTGCCGACCGAGGAGCGGCGCCAGATCATGCAGCTGGTGGATGCGTTCATCGAACGCGGCAAGCTCAAGCAACGCGTCAGCGCGCAGGAGTCCCCATGACCACGATCCAGATCGAGTTGCCAGAGGCCACCGTCCAGGCCGCACGCGCCGCAGGCCTGCTCACGTCCCAGGCGCTGACCAACCTCATCGATGCCGCCCTCCGGCGCCGCGAGGCCGGCGACCGGCTGCTCGCCATCGCCGATCGCATCCAGGCCGCCGGCATCCCGCCCATGACCGAAGAAGAGATCCTGGCCGAAGTCAAAGCCGTGCGTGCCGAGCGGCGCGCCAGACGCGAGCGGGATGAGGATGCGGGCCGTTCTTGATACCAACGTGCTGGTCTCCGGGCTGCTCTGGCACGGCAACCCGCACACCCTGATCGATCACATCAAGCGCGGCACCCTGACGCTCATCACCAGCCCCGTCCTGCTCACCGAGCTGGACCAGACCCTGGCCAAGCCGCATCTGCAACCCGTGCTCCTGCGCTCGCAGACCTCGGCATCGCGCCTGCTCACCGATCTGCAGATCCTGGCCGAGCTCATCGATCCGCCGGGCTTGTCAGAGCCAGTCAGTCGCGATCCCGACGACGATCATGTGCTCGCCTGCGCGCTGGCCGGCAACGCCGATCTCATCATCACCGGCGATCAGGATCTGCTCGTGCTGCACCCTTGGCGCGGCATCCCGATCCTTACCGTCGTACAGGCGCTCGAGCACATCGCCGCCGGCACCACCTGATCTATTTCTTGTAACTCGTTGATCCGAGGAAGCCAGGTCGCATAGGGCCCAAACAGGCCCCACGGGTTCGGCCCTGGCCAATGCGCGCGCAGTCAGGCACTTGCGCGCACGACCGGCCCCCGCACACCTGTGCATCAGGTGTGAGAGGAACGACGGGACCCGCAAGGCGGGGAACTGGTCACCGATGCAGGCTCAAGCAGCGATCACTTTTTGAGCAAGGCGCGGAGAACATCCCGGCAACATCGGGACCACCGCGCGGCTCACTCGTGGCGAACATACGAAGAAGATCGAGGGCAACTCGGCGGCAACGTTGCGGTACAACTGCGGCTCAGACTTCCACCATTTAGCTGCTCACCCGTGAACAAGCGGCGCGCGTCAGCGCGCCTCTTGTGGGAGCCCCTTGGGGGCGGACGGGAGCAAGCATGCAGCGCGCAGCGATGCATGCTTGCGGGTGGGCGGGGGAACAAACAACCCGCGGAGCGACAAGCGCGGCGGCCGCGAAGCGGACGACGCGGGCGGGCACTTGAACATAGCGCGGATTATGCGGTGCGCGCGCAGCGCGCACGAACAGTTGGCCGTAGGCCAACTGCGCATAAACCTCTCAGCGTTATGTTTAAGTGCCCGCCTTCTTCGGTGCACCGCGCTCATCAACGCCACAGCTCACAACGTCTGCACAGCGCAGCCCGGCGCGCCGCGTGCGCTCATCATCCACAACCCGCACTGCACGCGGCGTGAAGGGCGGGAAGATCACGTTCCACCGAGGCCACTTCACCTATTGAGGCGTGTACATCGTCCATCCAAGCTCTATGCGCGAAAGCGTGTCATTGACGAACGTAAGCCTTACTGGCAACTGCCTGCTGCGCTCACTAAAGGACCACACCGGATATTGGTTCAGGTATTTTGTCTCATCCTCTGATACAGCTTCAATATTCACCCAGTGCGCTTTTGGTAAGCATGTCGCGATTCGCAAATCAGGGTTCTGATCGAGTGCGGATTGGAGCTGAGAAACAACATCCTCGACAGTCATGGCGATTGGCCAGTTGAATGTTCTGGTACTGGAGTACTCCTGACGTATGACCCCACTGTTAGGATCCACGCTAATCGCCAAGGCTATCGAATCAGCGAAGTCATTAACGCATAAGCCGTTCGGGGGACTGAAAGCTCCCCGTATCTCACGAATATTGTCCTTATCGAACGTCTCATCCTTAGCAACCTCAGGGATGACGTTAACCACCTGATGGCTTGCCAAGGCGTCGAGAACTGCGCTCCTACTCATCCCCACTTTCAGACCAAAACCTTCACTCTTGTCGATCCATATAGTCGGGAAGAATGAATAGCCGGCAAGTGCCAGCACAACCAAAAGTATTGCACCGGCAACGATGCAAACATTCCTCACAAGCTTGGAATTCGCCTTCCTCACGGGCGGACCGGCACGAGAGGCGAGTACGGAGGCCAGTTGTACGTCTGACCGTACGCTCCCGGAATTACAGGTAGACTCCCGCCCGCGTTACGGATGATCGTATCTGTGGCGGTATTCGAGTTCGGGCCAGTAAAGCCGTTCGCAGAGTAATCACGGCCCGAGTTGTAAGCCTCAGCCGCTTTTATCACGCTAAGGCTGAATTGCAGATCAGTTGTTCCGCGATGAGTAGGGCTAAAGCGATCTCCGCTACCGCTGAGCCATTCCTGCCGATCTAGCTGAAACGTCGGCTTATCAAACGAATCTTGCGGAAAAAACGTCCGCATCCCAGCAAGACTGTATTGCCTGTAGATGGCACTGTTACCGTTGGCGTCCTCGTAGTGGATGACAGTAAAACAGTGTTTGGCGCCAAAGAGTTGTGCCATTGAATCCTGGACGGACCTGCAAGCAACTGTTGTTTCCATCCCTTGCGGCGATGGGGTCCCTGCATCTTCGGCGTCGTCTTCTTTCCGCGCATTCGATGACGGCAGCTCAGGTGCCTTCAACAAATCGCCGTATCGCGCCATCGCTTCATTGAAAGCAGCAAGCATGGACTCCGGAGTCCAGGGGACTGAAGACACGGAGGTCGTACCGCTCACGCTGAACCCGAAGCCGTATCCACCAGTGCGAGGAGGCGCTTTGCCATCAACGTCGAAGAAACATCCGTCTGCGCCGATGTCATCATTGCACGCGGCGGTCGAGCCGCTGAACCCGCTAGGATCGATGAGGCTCAAGGGATTGTTATCAACGTAGCTGTAGCGATTGTAGCTCTGGGTGACGAACGGATTCGGAATCGTCGCATCCGCCGACAGGAATCGGCCTGTGATGGCGTCCTGAACACGCCCATTCATATGGTTGAGCCCCATGCTCACCCCGCCAATGGCCTCGTGCCCGGTGTAACCGTGGCGGCTCACATTCTTGATCTTTGCGAGATCATCGCAGAGACAGGAGTCGGCCCAAGTCCCTGCATCTCGTCGTGCACCGAACGCACTGAAACTCTCTTGCACGTAAGAGCTTCCGTCAGCTTCCGTGATTCGAGCCGGGCTGCCCTGATGGTCCTCTAGCACATAGCGAGTGGCATTCGTGCCATCGCTCTTACGGCTCAGGATCGCAATGGCTCGAGAACCGACCTTGATGTAGTGACGGTAGTCCACCATTGATCCCGACGTCACCTTCTCAAGCAAGCCGCCCACATACATGGTGGTCTCGACCACCCCGGAACTTGAATAGACCTGCTTGAATCGCTGGCGGTCTGGTCCATAGAAGAACATCAGCGATTTTTCGGCACCGTTGATCTGGACTGGATAGTTATAGCTGCTCCATCCGATACCATTGCCATGGCGCGTGGTCGCATTGCCGTTGGCATCGTACGAGTAGGTATAGGCAGAGCTTCCTGCCTGCGTCACCGCGTACTTCTTCGTAGGGTGATACACCCACGTCGCACCGTTCGCGATATCGCTGCGCGACGTGATATTGCCCAAAGCATCGTAATGCAATTGAAGGTTGGTTCCGGTCGTCGAGCCATTACTAAGTGTCGAATGGTCCAGCCGATAGAGATCGTCGTAGAAGAAGTTCTCGGTCAAGCCCGTCGAATTGTTAGCGCGTTGGGTAACATTGCCTACGAGGTCGTAGAGGTAACTTTCATTTTGAAGCGCTTGCCCTCCACCAACGCCGGCCTGCACGTTAGAGAGTAATCCCGAAACCAAGTCGTAGCTCCGACGGGTGACGATGCCGTTGCCCAATGTCTCCTGGGACACCTGGCCGCGAGGCGTTGTCGCATCCGCCTGCCAATACACGAGCGCACTATTGAAGTCCCTGATGCGACGGAGCTGACCATTCTGGTACTCATACTTAAGCTTCACCCGATACGATGACGTGCTCTGCGGGTACGTCAAGGTGTCGAGTTGTCCCGTCGCCGAATCGTAGGTGTAATCGATTCCGTACTGTGAGTCCGTGAACGTTTGCTTTGACGTCAGTCGACCGATGGAATCATAGGCATACGTTTCGCCGAAGCCCGGTGAAGTGATGCTGGCGAGCCGACCAATGTTCTTTGCCGCGGAACTGGTACCCCAGTTCCACGTCGTCACACCTTCGAGCTCCGTGCGGGTAGTCAGACGACCAATTGCGTCGAATGTTTGCGTGAACGACTGTGACTTCGCGTCCGTCCACGCCCTGAGCTCGCCCAGCGCGTTGTAGCTATATGTGCGCAAGCCGAGGTCCATCGGCGAATCTGTCGTCGTCTGGAATGGCTCGAGGCCGTAGCTGTATGACGCTGTGAACAACGTGTTGGATAGCGTGTCAGTGACTTGGACCAAGCTTCCAAAGGCGTCATAGCCGAAATTCTGCCCATAGTTCGCCATGTCCCGGATGTGGCGGACGCGACCAGCCGCATCGAATGTTCTGTAACTGATCTTGCCTTGCGCGTCAGTAACGACTTCGGTGAAACCGGAATACTGGAACCCGGTTATTCGATCTGAACCCAGACCTTCGCTCACTTTGCGTGAGCTTGTTAGCGGTCGGCCCAGAAGGTCATAGGTAGTGGTGACCCAATAGGCTGCGCAATTCGCGTCGTGACACGGAATTAACTGTCTGGCGATTCGGCCGAGCGCGTCGTACTCGACGCCCAGACGCGTATAGCTTCCGTCGAGACGCGATTCGCGTTCAACGATCGGGCGATCGAATGTATCCCTGAATTCCCAGCTGTCACTGATGACAGTGTGGCTCGGGCTGGAGTCGCGCCGCGCGACCCTTATTGCATAAGCGTTAATTGATGTCGCAGCGCTCCATGGAACGGCGACTTGGCAACCGACGGGGGATTGCCCGCAGGGCATCCGTTCGAAGCTGGTTGCCGTTCCATCTGCATTGTTGATCCGCTCCAGGCGACCGAACGAATCGTACGCACTGCCGATCGACACGAGGTTAGCGTCAGTTTCGCCCGTGACCACTCCAAAACGGTGATCGTAAGTGCGAGTGGTGCTCTGACCCAATGCGTCGATTACCGTCTCGAGGAATCGACCCGTAGAGTCCCAACCCAGTGTTGTGATTCTTGCGGCCATATCCTGCCCGCCCATATCCCTACCAACAACGCTTACGGAGGTGAGATTTCCGAAGGATGGGTCGAACGCAAAAACCTTCGCCACCCTGTACGATGTGGAGTTCGGCTCTGTGACTTCTCCCGTGTGTCGGCATCGAGCACTGTCGACGGTGAATGTTTTGCTGCGAGAGACACCAACTTCGTTCGTACCACTGAAGCTCGCAGCCACAGCGAGCGGCAATCCCAGACACCAGTTCCCTGAGGTGTCGGGCGTGTATGTTGACGAGACTGTTTGGGTCCAGGAATACCCGTTGAATTCCGATGTTGCCGAGCGATCGTAGACGGTCCGTGTTACCCCGGTCTGGTTCCCCCATGAGTCGTAGGTGAAGCTCGCCTGCGATTCCTTGAGAAGCGCTCCATCTGCACCACCCACCTGATACTCGAGCGAAGTCGATGTGGCGGTGAAGGGAAAGTAGGCCGCTGGAACTCCAACGGGGTTCTTTGACGAGTGTACATGGCTGGTCCAAGCTATTCGCGTTCCGCTCCCCTGTTGGGCTTCTGCTTCCTTGAGCATGCCGGTGTATGGGAAGTAGGTTTCGAATCGCTGGAATAGCATTGCTCCAGTCCGGGAATCCGTTTCCCTGAGCTGAGCAAAGCCAGCAAAGCCACGTCCACGCAGGTTGAATGCTTGCCCCCAATACGCATAGCTGCGTGTATAGGTTCCGCCGATGCCGTCGGGGGAAGTCAAGGTCTGAACGACGTACTGCGGTCGTTGACTTGACGTCCATCCTTCCGTCAATGCGTCGCCGGGCACATGGATTGATGACGTCGTCGGTGCGTACTGCACGTACTGCTGATTTCCGAAGCCATCGGCGACCGAAGTCAGAAGATCAGGGAGTGCGGCCGGCGAGTTGTGGCGATATACCGAGATCGTGCCACCCTGTATCCAGCAGAGCAGATCCTCCTGACCGTCGCCATCGTAGTCGACGCCCAGGATATTGCAGTTACTGCCGAGCACCGTAGAAAAGATTGTGGGCGAGGTCAAACCCACCCCCGTCGAAAGACTCACAGACGTAGTTGTCCCGGTCCCCTGCACCAAGTCTGCCCGGCCGTCGCCATTCCAGTCGAAGCCCCCAGCATTGGCTGGCACGGAGATGGAGCCCGCGAAGGAATCCTTGCAGTTCGAGAGCGTCACACTCGAATCGATCATCAGGTCCGTGCAATCGTCCGCGTTCCAGTCCAGGAAGTGCAAACGAATCTGCGTCGCGGCGTTGAACTGCCATAGCTGCGAGCCCAATTCATAGTGAAACGAATCGCGCGCGCTGAGCACATACCCCAAAGAGAACGGAGTGCAGCCGAATCCCGTCGGGACGCAGTAATTGATTCCGAGAACAAAATCGTCGCGACCGTCGCCATTGAAATCCATCCTTCGAGGACTTCCGAGCGCCAGGTCATGCCCAATCAAAGGCACGGTTTGCATCCCGGCCGCACCTTTGTCAATTGACGTGACGGTTGCCGGTCCGAACAGCACAGCCCCGTTCTCGCCGATGCTAGGCCTCACGTACAAGTTGATCGAGAGATTTTGGTACGAGACGTCGAGATAGATCAGATCCTTCTTGCCGTCACCGTTTGCGTCCGCTAGCGAGACTTGATACCCGGCGTTCGCGGAAAGGCCGGTCGACGCGGAGACGAATGTACCGGCAGCCGGTTTCCACGTGTACGCGACCCATACGCCACCTTCCGCGACAAGGAAGCTATCCCGACCGGTACCGCTCGCATCGCCTGTCCGAATCCATTGAGAGCTCGAGGTAGCATGGGTTACGAAGCCATTGCTCACTGAACCGAAGGCGATGATCCAGCCGGAACTCCCCCGGTAAGCGATATCTCCTAAGCCATCACCGTTGAAGTCGAGATGCGCACGAACCTCGGTCACCGAGTTGCCCATCGTGAACGTTGCGGATGTCGCTACGCCAATTTGCCCACCCTGATAAACAAAAGCGGTGGGCGGAAGGCAATTCGAACCAGCGGCGTCACTGCACTCTTTCAGGCTGGTCAACAACTTCGCGCCGGTGGTCGGTGAGTCGCCATGACTCAGGATGTACTTTCGAATCACGGAACCTGACTGAAGGACGGAAATCTCACTTAGGAGATCGTCGTTCGATACGCTTGTGCCCCCCACATACCCGCTAGTGGAGCCGACCTGACACCCGTTTTAGTCCCGTCAGGATTTAGAGTCCGCGGTTAAAGATACCCTGCCTGCTGTTCGCCTCGACAGCCCCTGGGCGTATTCTTCCGGTGTCAGATTCCCGAGCGAGCTGTGCATCCGCTCGGTGTTGTACTCGATGCGCCATGCCTCGATGACTCGCCGAGCCTGGGCCATCGTGATGAACCAGTGTTCGTTCAGACACTCGTCGCGGAACTTGCCGTTGAAGCTCTCGATGTAGGCATTCTCATTGGGCTTGCCAGGCCGGATGAACGACAGCTGGACGTTGGCTTCGTAAGCCCAGGTGTCGAGCATTTGCCCGGCGAACTCCGGACCGTTGTCGACAGTTATGGAACGAGGCAGACCTCGCGTCTCTGCGAGCCGCTGCATCACGGCCTTGACCCTCGCGCCAGTGATCGATGTATCTACCTCGATCGCCACACACTCCCGCGTGCAGTCATCCACGATGTTCAAGCAGCGCAGCCTTCTCCCACCCGCCAGACCATCCGACACGAAGTCCATTGACCAGCTTTGATTTGCCAGTTGTGGCTTCGGTAGTGGCTTCCGCTCCACCAAGCCGATGCGTTTGCGCTTGCGTCGCCGCACCGCGAGACCTGCGTCTCGATACAGCCGGTACACCCGTTTGCGGTTCACGCCCCAGCCCTCTCGTCGCAGGCGCAGGTACACGCGTCGATAGCCATAGCGCCGCTTGGTCGCGGCGATCTCCTCGATGCGCTCGCGCAGAGGTCCGCACGGCGGCCTGACGCTGCGGTATCGATAT
>Ga0182745_1004743_pt1 | contig 11279 bp, 11 predicted proteins | sample eDN3rd30CKraftBY_FD_128523 | JGI IMG/M metagenome (GOLD analysis project Ga0182745, IMG submission 128523) | Enriched backyard soil microbial communities from Emeryville, California, USA - eDNA 3rd pass 30_C Kraft BY (version 2) (version 2) | ecosystem: Environmental > Terrestrial > Soil >... | reverse complement strand
GGCGCTGCCGGTGCGCATCGAGCCGGTGCAGACCGTGCTGGCCGTCGTCATCGCGGTGCTCGTCACCTACCTCGCCTCCATCTACCCGGCCCTCAAGGCCAGCAGCGTGGAGCCGGTCGAAGGCCTCAAGGCGGAGTAGTCATGGCGCTGTTGTCCATCCGCAATGTCTTCAAGAGCTACTTCCTGCACGGCAAGCGCATCGACATCCTCCGAGGCGTGTCGCTGGACATCGAGCGGGGGGAGCTCGTCTCGCTCGTCGGGGCCTCCGGCGCCGGCAAGAGCACCTTTCTCCACGTGCTGGGGACGCTGGATGCCCCGGCCGCCGGGGAGGTGCTCTTCGAGGGCCGCTTGGTGTTCTCCATGAACGACGCGGAGATTGCCGAGTTCCGTAATCGGACCATCGGTTTCGTCTTCCAGAGTCACTACCTGCTGCCGGAGTTCACCGCGCTGGAGAACGTGGCGATGCCCGCGCTCATCCAGCGACAGGACCGCACGGCCGCCTACGCCTACGCCCGCGAGCTGCTGGAGCGGGTGGGACTGGGACACCGCGTGGACCACCGGCCAGGAGAGCTGTCCGGTGGTGAAGCCCAGCGCGTGGCCCTGGCGCGGGCGCTGGTGCTCAAGCCCGCGGTGTTGCTGGCGGACGAGCCCACTGGCAACCTGGATCCGGCGACGGGCGAGGGCATCCACCAACTGCTACGGGATGTGAACCGCGAGCAGGGAATCACGGCCGTGGTCGTCACCCACAACGAGACGCTCGCCCGTTCGATGCCCCGCCGCCTGAGGTTGGCGGGGGGAGAGGTGTCGGAGGCGTGATGTCCTGGCAATTTTGCATTGAGGGCCTCGGGGACCTTCCCGTAGATTGCCCCGCCTTTTCCTGGCCGGTCTCCCCTTGAGGCTCCCCGTTCTGTCGCGCAAGTCACTGCTCCCGCTGCTGGCGGTCGTCCTGTGGTCCCTCGTGCCTGGCTCCGTGTGGGCCCAGGAGGATGTCGGGACCGCTCCGTCCGAGGCGGCCGCGCCCGAGCTCCCCCAGGACGCCCCGGTCTCCGCCGAAGACGCCAACCGTGTGGTGGAGGTCCGCGTCGAGGGCAACCGCCGTGTGGAGGCCGAGGCCATCCGCCGCGCCCTGCGCACCCGTGTGGGGGACACGCTGAACCCCACCCGGACCGCCCAGGACCTCCGGGCGGTGTGGGCCCTGGGCTACTTCCAGGACGTGGAGCTGCTCGTCCAGCGGCTGGCCCGCGGCGTGGCCTACGTGGTCCGCGTGGAGGAGCGGCCCACCGTCCGGCTCGTCCAACTCGTGGGCAACGAGGAGCTGAGCAAGGACGACCTGAAGGACGAGATCGACGTCAAGCCCTCCACCATCCTGGACATGGAGCTGGTGCGCTCCAGCGTGCAGAAGATCCAGGCGAAGTACGTGGAGAAGGGCTACTTCCTCGCGGAGGTCAGCCACCAGATCAAGCCCGTCGAGGGCGGCGCCAACGTGGATGTGGTGTTCAACATCAACGAGCGCGCCAAGGTGATGGTGAAGCAGATCACCATCCTCGGGGCGGAGAAGGTCCCCGCCGACGTGCTCAAGGAGACGATGATCACCCGCGAGGGTGGGTTCCTCTCCTTCTTCACCGGCGAGGGCACCTACCGCGAAGAGGCCTTCCAGCGCGACCTGGCCGTCATCCAGATTGCGTACTACGACCGGGGCTTCATCAACGTCCGGGTGGACAAGCCCACCGTCCAGCTCTCCGCGGACAAGCGCTTCATCTTCATCACCCTCCGCGTGACGGAGGGCGAGCCGTACGACATCGGGAAGATCGACTTCTCCGGCGACCTGCTCGACGACGTGACCAAGGCGCAGATGGCGGCGCTGATGAAGTCCCGCACGGGCGAGCGCTTCAACCGCTCGCAGCTGTCGCAGGACATCCTCTCCGTCTCGGACGTCTACTACGACCGCGGCTACGCCTACGCCAACATCAACCCCATCACCAGCGTCAACGCGGACGACCGCACAGTGGACCTGACCTTCGACGTGCAGAAGGGACCCCAGGTCACCATCGAGCGCATCGACGTGGTGGGCAACTCCAAGACGCGCGACAAGGTCATCCGCCGCGAGCTGCGCGTCTACGAAGGCGAGCTCTACAACGGCAGCGGGGTGCGCCGCAGCCGCGAGCGCGTCACCGCGCTGGGCTTCTTCGAGACGGTGGAGATCACCCAGCGCCCGGGCTCGGCGGACGACACCATCGTCCTCCAGGTGGAGGTGAAGGAGAAGGCCACCGGCACCTTCCAGGTCGGCCTCGGCTTCTCCAACGTGGAGAACTTCATCTTCACGGCGCAGATCTCCCAGAACAACTTCCTGGGGTGGGGCCAGAGCGTCTCCGCGTCCGCGCAGATCTCCGGTCTGCGCTCCCTGGTGCAGCTGTCGTTCTACGACCCGTACTTCCTGGACACGCGCTACCTGCTGTCCGCGGAGTTCTTCCGCATCCAGGCGGACTACGAAGGCTTCATCCGCAACTCCACCGGTGGCACGGTGTCCATCGGCTACCAGTTCGTGGACGACCTGCTGGGCACCATCGGCTACTCGCGCGAGTACGTGAACGTGGAGGCCGGGCAGAGCCTGGGCGCGGTGCTGCTGGCCAACCAGTTCCTGTCGGGCGTCACCAGCGCGGCCCGCCTGTCGCTCTCGTTCGATCGGCGCGACAACCGGCTGTTCCCCTCGCGCGGCTTCATCCACTACGGCTCGGTGGAGTTCGCCCCGGACTTCCTGGGTGGGACATTCCTCTACAACCGGTACACGGCCTACTCGCGCCTGTACTTCCCCATGCCGCTGGGCCTCGTCTTCAAGACGAACGCCACCATTGGCTACATCCAGCAGCTGAACTCCAACAAGCCGCTGCCCATCTCCGAGCTCTACTACGTGGGCGGCATCAACAGCGTCCGCGGCTACTTCCTGCGCAGCATCAGCCCGTCCGTGAAGGTGCCCCGCTCCGGCAGTCCGGACGCCACCATCACCGACTTCCGCGTGGGTGGTAACAAGCAGCTCATCTTCAACTTCGAGCTGGAGTTCCCCATCTTCGAGAAGGCCGGTCTGCGCGGCGTCGTCTTCTACGACGCGGGCAACGCCTACGCCGCCAACGAGCGCTTCTTCCAGGACCGGCAGGACAAGCTGCCTCTGGGCCTCTTCCACGCCGCTGGCTTTGGCTTCCGGTGGTTCTCTCCCATCGGTCCCCTGCGCTTCGAGTGGGGCATCCCGCTCACCAGGCGGCCAGAGGACGACAAGATCCTGTTCGAGTTCACTATCGGCAACTTCTTCTGATAAGCCCTTGGCCCGCCGTCCGGGGTCCGCCCCCGCGGGCGGAGGGAATTGAAGATGCCCGATAGGCGTACGTCGGAGCCTGTACCCTTCCTGAGGAGTCGTTGAACATGTCGCTTCGCACCACCATCGCGGCCGCGGCCGCCGCTCTGTCGCTCAGCCTTCCGGTGGCGGCCTCCGCCGCTGATCTGAAGGTCGCCTACGTGGACCTCCAGAAAGTCATGCTGGAGGTGGATGACGGAAAGGCCGCCAAGACCCGTCTCCAGAAGTGGCTCGACGACCGGCAGAAGGAAATCGACAAGGAGCAGAACGCGCTCCGCGCCGAGAAGGAGACGCTCGACAAGCAGGCCAGCGCCATGAGCGCGGAGAACAAGGCCCAGAAGGAGGCCGAGCTCCAGCGCAAGGTGATGCTGCTCGCCCAGAAGTGGGAGAAGAGCCGCGCCGAGGCCGCCACCAAGGAGCAGCAGGAGATGAAGCCGATCATCGAGAAGATCGACGGCATCATCGCCAGCATCGCCGAGCGTGATGACCTGGGCTTCGTCCTCGAGCGCCGCGACTCGGGCATCGTCTACGCCCGCTCGGTGCACGACATCTCCAACGAGGTCATCCGGGCGTACAACAGCTCGAAGAAGACGGCGGCGAAGGACGCCCCGACGAAGAAGTAGCCGTCACCCCCCCACACTCGTGCAGACCGCTCCCATGCCCCGCCAGCTCGGGGAGCTCGCCGCCCATGTCGGTGGAGAGCTCCTCGGTGATCCTGCATTGCTCATTCACGGACTCAACGGGCTCGAAGAGGCAGGCCCGGGAGACGTGTCCTTCTACGGAAACCCGCGCTACCGCCGCCAGTTCGAGGCCACCAAGGCCTCGGCGGTGCTGGTGGGCGCGGACGCGACGCCCCGCGAGGGCGTGGCGCTCGTGCGGGTGGCCAACCCGCATCTGGCGTACGCGAAGCTGCTGCGCCTGTTCCATCCAGTTGCCCGTCCCTCGGCTGGCGTCCGGTCCGGAGCCTGGGTGCACCCCGAGGCCACCGTGCACCCGGAGGCGGCGGTGATGCCCGGCGCCTCGGTGGACCGGGGCGCCCGCGTGGGGGCGCGCACGGTGCTGTACCCGGGCGCCTACGTGGGCGAACTGGCCGAGGTGGGGGAGGACTGCGTCCTGTACTCCAACGTCACGGTGCGCGAGGGCTGCATCGTGGGCGCGCGGGTCATCCTCCATGCGTCGAGCGTGGTGGGGGCGGATGGCTTCGGCTTCGCCTTCAACCCGGAGGGTGAGGCGGGTCCGGAGCACTTCAAGATTCCCCAGGTCGGCATCGTCCGCATCGAGGACGACGTCGAGGTGGGGGCGGGCACCTGCATCGACCGGGCGACGGTGGGCGAGACGGTGGTGGGGCGCGGCGCAAAGCTCGACAACCTGGTGCAGATCGCCCACAACGTGCGCGTGGGGCCGCTGTCGCTCATCTGCGCCCAGGCCGGTGTCTCCGGCTCGTCGGAGATCGGGACGGGCGTGGTGCTGGCGGGGCAGGTGGGCGTTGTGGGGCACATCCGCGTCGGCGACCTGGCCAAGGTGGGCGCGCAGTCCGGCGTGGCCCATGACGTGGAGGATGGGCAGGTGGTGAGTGGCAGTCCTGCCATCCCCCACCGGGAATGGCTGCGTGCCAGCGCCGCCGCGGGGCAGATGGCGGACCTGCTCAAGGAAGTGCGTGCCTTGCGGCGCCGGGTGGAGGCGCTCGAGAAGGAAAAGGGGCAGTGATGGACATTGGAGAGATTCTCAATCTGCTGCCACACCGGTACCCGTTCCTGCTGGTGGACCGGGTGGTGGAGATTGTCGCGGGCCAGAAGCTGACGGCCTACAAGAACGTCACCATCAACGAGCCCTTCTTCAACGGCCACTTCCCGGGCCACCCGGTGATGCCGGGCGTGCTCATCCTGGAGGCGCTGGCGCAGGCGACGGCCATCCTCGCCTACCGGAGCGAGAACATGGACCCCGCGCGCAAGCTCACCTACCTGATGGGGGTGGACGGCGCGCGCTTCCGCAAGCCGGTGCTGCCGGGAGACCGCCTCCAGCTGGACATCGAGGTGGTGCGCCACAAGGGCGCCGTGTGGAAGACGAAGGGGCTGGCGACGGTGGACGGCGTGCGCGTCGCCGAGGGCGAGTTCCTGGCAACCGTCGTCGACAAGGACGCCGAAGCGGCTGACAGCGCGGCATCCTGAAGCGCGCCCCGCGAGCAAGAGGAAACTTCATGGCTCAGGTTCATCCCACCGCGGTGGTCCATCCCGGCGCCCGCCTCCACGAAACGGTCGAAGTCGGCCCCTACTCGGTCATCGGTCCGCAGGTGACGCTCGGCGCGGGCACGCGCGTGGGGGCCCATGTCGTCATCGAGGGCCGCACGACGCTCGGTGAGCGCAACCGCATCTTCCAGTTCGCTTCGGTGGGGGCGGACCCGCAGGACCTCAAGTACGCGGGCGAGGACACGGAGCTGGTGCTCGGCGACGACAACCAGATTCGTGAGTTCGTCTCCCTGCACAAGGGCACGGCGGGCGGCGGCGGCGCCACCCGCGTGGGCAGTGGCAACCTCTTCATGGCCAACTGCCACGTCGCGCACGACTGCGTGGTGGGCGACGGCTGCCGCATCGGCAACGGGTCCGCGCTGGCGGGCCACGTCACCATGGAGGACCACGTCATCATCAGTGGCCTCGCGGCGGTGCACCAGTTCACCCGCCTGGGCAAGTACGCCTTCATCTCCGGCGGCGCCATGGTGACCATGGACATCCCGCCCTATGCCACCGCCCAGGGCGACCGGGCGGAGCTGGTGGGACTCAACACCGTGGGCCTGGAGCGCAATGGCTTCTCCAAGGAGCAGATCGAGCGCGTGAAGGAGGCCCATCGCATCCTGTTCCGCTCGAAGCTGACGCTCCAGGAGGCCATGGTGCGGCTGCGCGCGGAGCTGGCGGGGCACTCCGAGGTGGACCACCTCATCCAGTTCATTCAGCAGAGCAAGCGCGGCCTGACGCGCTGACGCCGTGGGCAACGGAGGGGAGTCGGCGGTGGAGCGGATTGGCCTCATCGCGGGTAACGGTCGGCTGCCCTTTCTCTTCGCGCGAGCGGCGCGGAAGAAGGGCCTGGAAGTCGTGGCCGTGGCCCATCGTGGAGAGACGGACCCGGCGCTGGCGTCGGAGGTGGACCGGCTGACGTGGGTGCGCGTCGGGCAGGTGGACCGCATCCAGAAGGCCCTCCGGGAAGGGGGAGTGACTCGGGCGGCCATGGCCGGCGGCATCGGCCGGGTGCGGGCGCTCGCCGAGGCCCGGCCGGACCTGGGCGCGGTGCGCATCATCTCCCGGCTGCGCAGCTTCCGGGATGACGCGCTCCTGCGCGCGGTGGCCGCGGACTTCGAGGCGCGCGGTGTCACCATCGTCGCCGCCACGGAATTCCTGGGCGAGGTGCTGTGCCCGGAGGGCCACCTCGCGGGGCCCCGGCTGCACCCGGCGCAGGAGAAGGACGTGGCCCTGGGCCGCGAGGTGGCGGTGCTGCTGGGCCAGGCGGACGTGGGGCAGACGGTGGTGGTGCACAACGGCCACGTGCTGGCGCTGGAAGCGGTGGAGGGCACGGACGAGGCCATCCGCCGGGGCGGCCGGCTCGGCGGCCGTCCGGGCGCCGTGGTGGTGAAGCGCTGCAAGCCGCAGCAGGACCTGCGCTTCGACCTGCCCGCCGTGGGCCCGTACACCCTGGACGTCATGCAGGAGGTGGGGGCGCGCGTGCTGGCGCTCGAAGTGGGGCGCACGGTGTTGCTGGACGCGCCCGACCTCTTCGCGGGCGCCGAGGCCGTGGGCATCACCATCGTCGGCATCCCCTGAGCGTGAGCGGCGTACCCGCGTGACGGACGGGCGTGGCCCGCCGCTGGCCTCCGTGTGGGGCGGTCGTATACCAGGGCCCTGGCTCCCTGGCCGGCCGTCCCCGGGGGCCGGGGGCGAGTGAATACCGTCGCACCTCCAACGTCCCCCATGGGGAGCGTTTCCCTGGCCGCCACCTCGTCCTACCCTCGCGGAGGAAACCACCGACCGTGCCGATGGAGGCCTGCGCCGCGCCATGAACGTCCGCCTGTTGCTCCTCACCTTCGCTGTGTCTTCGTCGACGCCTGCGCTCGCGGACGCCATCCGGGTCTCCCTGGAGGGGCGCGCCGTGCAGGGGGAGAAACTCCCGGCGCTGCTCGTCCACATCGAGGAGCCCATCGCGGGCTTCGAACTGAAGCTGAAGCGCAGCGACGGCGAGTCGGTGGAGGTGAAGGGCGGGGGCAACCCGGGAGTCACCCGCCGCATCGAGCTGGCGCAGCCGGAGGGCCGCTTCCGCTACGAGGGCGCGCTCACGGTGCGCTTCCCCGACACGGAAGCCGGTGAGATGCCGCTGGCCTTCGACACGGAGCTGTACGGCCCGCTGAAGCTGGACGTGAAGAAGGAGGACGTGGACGTGGCGGCGCGCCGGCTTCGCTTCGTCCTCTCTCGTCCGGCGAAGCGAGCGGAGCTGACGGTGCTGATGGACACCGGCAAGAAGGCCTTCGAGGGCGAGGTGCCATTCAAGGGCGAGGCGGCGGGCACGCCCCTGGAGCTGACGTGGCCGGGGGAGGAGGGGCGGGTGATGAAGATCTCCGTCCGCGCGTTCGATACGGCGGAGTTCTACACGGGCGTGGACCTGTATCCCTGGCAGGTGGACATCCCGCACGAGGAGGTGAACTTCGCCTCGGGGCGCGCGGACATCCCGGCGGCGGAGCGGGGCAAGCTGGACAAGAGCCATGCGCTCATCGAGGACGCGCTGAGGAAGTACGGACGCTTCGCGTCGCTGCGGCTCTACGTGATTGGCCACACCGACACCGTGGGGGCGGCGGCGGAGAACCGCGACCTGTCGCTGCGGCGGGCGAAGAGCCTGGCGGCCTATTTCAGGAAGAAGGGGCTGCGGGTGCCCGTGTTCTACGAGGGGCTGGGAGAGGATGCCCCCGCCGTCGCGACGCCGGACGAGACGGCGGAGGCGGCCAATCGCCGTGCGGAGTACATCATCGCGGTGGAGGACCCGGTGCTCCAGCACGCGCCGCGTCCTCCGCGGTGGCGAAAGCTGTAGCGCTGTCACCGACGTAGGGGAGAGGAAGCATGGACCGGATCCACCGGAGGGTGTGGGGGTTGCTCGGGCTGGGAATGCTGGGCGGCGCGGGGTGCGCGCATCAGGCGCGTCTCGCGGAGCGGGAGGCCGTGGAGGCGGAGAAGTGTGGGCTCGTGCACCGGCTGCTGCGGGAGCCGGGGCCGTCCCGGGTGGTCCAGGAAGTCGCCGCGGCTGGACGCGACGAACCCGCGCCCGTGGTGGTGTACGTGCGCCGTCCGGAACAGGCGATGCTGGAGCGCTTCTTCAGCGGCGATGCGCCGAGCTGCGGCGACGCCACCTTCAAGGTGGTGCAGGAGAACGTGCTCGACGCCGTGGTGGTGTACCTGCAGGAGGTGCAGGGCGGGTACGCCTACGACGCGCGGCGCGCCAGCCATGACCAGCTCTCCATCGAGGGGACGCCACAGGGCGTGCTGAAGCGCCGCGGCCTTGGCTGGGTGGCCGTCCCCGGCCCTACCTGAGCAGCTCCTTGCCGCCGTCCGCGATGAACTGCACCGCGATGGCGGCGAGGATGAGTCCCATCACCCGCTCGACGATGGCCACGCCGGACTGGCGCAGCACGCGCTGGATGAGCCCTGAGGCGCGGAGGATGAAGTAGCTGGCCACGAACGTCAGCACGACGGCGGCCAGCACCGGCAGGGCGGACAGGAGCGAATCGCCCTTGGCCATGAGCACCATGGCCGTGGCGATGGCGCCGGGCCCCGCCAGCAACGGAATGGCGAGGGGGACGATGGCCACGTCCTCCTTCACCACGCCTTCCTGTTCCTCGGAGGGCGTGGTGCGCGTCTCCGCCGGGCGGGCGCGGAGCATGTCCAGGGCGGTGATGAGCAGCAGGATGCCGCCGGCCACCCGGAAGGCGCCCAGCGACACGCCGAACACCTTGAAGATGACGCCGCCGAAGAGGGCGAAGAACAACATCATCCCGCAGGCCACCAGGCAGGCGCGCATGGCGGTGCGGCGCACCTTCTCCTGGGAGTCCCCCGCCGTCATCGCCAGGAACAGCGGCACGACGCCAATGGGGTCCACCACGAAGAAGATGGCGGACAGCGAGACGAGGAATAGCGATGCGTATTCCGGCATGGTGGACCGGCTCTACACCGTCAGCCGCAGCTTCCACACCATGGTGAGCGCCTCGGCGAAGATTTTCTTGCTCATCTTCGAGTGACCCACGCGCCGGTCCTCGAAGACGATGGGCACCTCACGCACGGTGAAGCCCTTGCGCAGCGCGCGGTACGTGAGCTCGATCTGGAAGGCGTAGCCGGTGCTCTTCACGGCGTCCAGGTCGATGGCCTCCAGCACCCGCCGGTGGAAGCACTTGAAGCCGCCGGTGAGGTCCTGGATGCCCACGCCCAGAATCGTTCGCGCGTAGAGGCTGCCGCCGCGGCTGATGAGCTGCCGGCCCACGCCCCAGTTCACCGTGCCGCCGCCCGTGACGTAGCGCGAGCCCAGCACCAGGTCCGCGCCGGCCTCGGCCGCGTCGACGATGCCGGGCAGGTAGCGCGGGTCATGGCTGAAGTCCGCGTCCATCTCCAGGATGTACGTGTACTGCGCCGCCAGCGCCCAGCGGAAGGCGGCGAGGTACGCGCGGCCCAGCCCCTCCTTCTTCTCGCGATGGAGCACGCGCACGCGCGGCTCATTCGCCGCGAGCCCGTCGGCGAGCTGCCCCGTGCCATCGGGCGAGTTGTCGTCCACGATGAGGACGTCGACCCTGGGGTCGGCCGCCAGCACCGCCTGGACGATGGCCTCGATGTTTTCCCGCTCGTTGTACGTGGGGATGCAGACCAGGGCAGGGTTCATGACCCGGCCGACATACCCTAAACGCGGCCCGGGGGCAGCAGCTCCAGCACGGACTCGGCTGCCCGGGTCGCCGCGCCCGCCTCGCCCAGCCGGCCGCGCATCTCCGCCAGCCCCTCGAGCATCTCCTGCCGGGGGGCGCCAGGGAGCCAGACACGGCGGACCTCCTCGGCGATGCGCTCGGGCGTCAGGTCGCCCTGGAGCAGCTCGGGGACGACGCGCCTGCCCGCAAGCAGGTTGATGAGGGACACGAAGGCCACCTTCAGCATCAGCCGGCCCACCCAGTATGTGATGAGCGACACGCGGTAGACCACCACCAGCGGACGCTGCATCAACCCTGCTTCCAGCGCGGCGGTACCGGAGGCCACCACGGCGGCATCGCTGGCGCCGACGACCTCGGGGGCCCGGCCCTCCACGAGGATGGGCGTCACGCCGCTTCCCTCGAAATGCGACGTGACCTCCTCCCGGGCGATGGTGGGGGCAAGGGGGACCACCACCTGGAGGCCGGGGCGCTCGGAGGCCAGCCGCTTCGCCGCCTCCACCATGTCGGGCAACAGGCGCCGGATCTCGCTCATCCGGCTGCCGGGTAGGAGTGCCAGCGTGGGCGCGTCCTTCGCCAGCCCCAGGCGCTCCCGGAAGGCGGCGGCGGTGTCGGGAGCGGGGACCTGCTCCACCACGGGGCTGCCGACGTAGCGCGCGCTGACACCCGCCTCCCGGTAGAAGTCCTCCTCGAAGGGGAGGATGCAGAGCATCCGGTCCACCAAGCGTTTGATGGTGCGCACGCGGCCCCGACGCCAGGCCCAGATCATGGGGGACACGTAGTACGCGACGGGCACCCCCAACGCCTTGAGCTTCTTGGCCAGCCGCAGGTTGAAGTCCGGGATGTCCACCAGGATGGCGACGTCCGGCCGGCGCTCGGCGGCGGCCCCGGCCAGACCTTTCAGAATCTGGAGGATGCGGGGGATTCGGGGAAGCACCTCGGTGATGCCCATGACGGACACCTCCCGGGCATCAAAGAGCAGCTCCACCCCCTGGGCGG
>Ga0182745_1004740_pt1 | contig 11281 bp, 15 predicted proteins | sample eDN3rd30CKraftBY_FD_128523 | JGI IMG/M metagenome (GOLD analysis project Ga0182745, IMG submission 128523) | Enriched backyard soil microbial communities from Emeryville, California, USA - eDNA 3rd pass 30_C Kraft BY (version 2) (version 2) | ecosystem: Environmental > Terrestrial > Soil >... | reverse complement strand
TGGCGCAAAGCCACCCGGCCGTGCCGCCGCGCGCTCGCGCGGTGGGGCGTGCAGCGGCAAGTGACCAGGGCGGTCGAGGAGCTCGGTGAGCTCCTCACCGCCCTGTCGCGCTTCCCGAAGCGGGCCACCCCGGAGGAGGTTGCCGACGAAATCGCCGACGTGATGATCATGTGCCGCCAGCTCTCGATGGCGTTCGGCGATGAGCTGGTGACGCAGCGGTTCACGGCGAAGCTGCAGCGTCTCTCGGAAGACGTCACGACGAGTGTGAAGGGAGTGGAGCCGTGACCTCCCGCCGCGCTCTCTTGGCGATGGTGCACATCGCGCGGAAGGACCTGCATCTCGATGAGGAGACGTATCGTCTCGTCCTCGAGAAGGTTGCCGGCAAGTCGAGCGCGGCGGCGCTGTCCGAACAGGACCTCGGGAAGGTGATCGACCATTTCCGAGGGAGGGGCTGGGCGCCGAAGCCGAAAGGTCGAGGCGCCTCGCGCCCGCGTCCGAGCGACAGCAAACACGTGCGGAAAATCTGGTCGATCTGGGGCGAGATGTGCCGCCGTGGGCTCGTTCGGACACCCACCAGGGCCGCGCTCCGCGCCTTCGTCGAGCGCATGACCGGCGTCGCCGACCCTGAGTGGCTCTCGCCGAGCCAGGCCAATCGAGTCGTCGAGGGGCTCAAGGCATGGCGGGAGCGGGAGGAGAACAAGTCATGAGCCCCGAGGACATGCGGGAATGGCCGCGCGCTCTGCGGATGATCGCGGAGGTCATCGGGCCTGAATTGGCGCTCGAGCTCGCTCGCAAAGCGGGCGGCATCGATGACGTGCACATCCCGCGCGAGCCGACGCCGACCCACCCGTGGGCACAGGCGCTCGGCCACGAGCACTTCGCCGCGCTCTGCCGAGCGCTCGGCGGGCAAAGTCTGAACGTTCCCCGCGGCGCGTTCGTCGCGTGGAAGACCCGCGAGATCATCGAGCTCGCGGAGCAGGGGTTCACCACCCGGCAGATCGCGCTTCGATGCGGCGTGACTGCACGACACGTGCGCCGCACGCTGCAAGGGCTCTCGCTCCCCCCGCGCGTCGATCCGCGACAGCGGCGCCTTTTCGACTTCTAGCCTGCTAGGATCTGCCCGCCTCGCGCCCGGTCGTAAATTGCGACAGGGCCGCGAAGGCGGACCTCGTCCGTCTATATCGGGCGGCCAGCGTCAGCGAAGGTTCCTCGCGTGAGTGACGACCTCCGAGCCTGGCTCCCTGCCATCCAGTTCGTGATGACGACCGTGGTCGGCATCTACGCATTCGTTGCGGACCGGCACCGTGCGCACCGCGATCAGCTCGACGCGCTCCGCGCGGACCACGAACGCCGAAGCGCCGCGCTCGAGCGCGACGTGGGACGCCTCGAGGAGCGGGTGCGACACGTCCCGACGGCCGAAGCCGTGGCCCAGTTGACCGCGGACCTGCGCGAGCTGAAGGGTGACCTCCGGGGGGTCAGCGAGCGGCTGCAAGGGCTCTGGGTGCGCCTCGACCGCCATGAGGAATTTCTGCAGACGAGGATGATGGTCCAATGAGCAGCTTCAGCGAGTTCGTAACCGAAGACCGCCGGTTGGTGATCCTCCGCCTCCTGAATGACCAGCCCGGGTTTTCGCTGAACGAGTCCGTGATTCAGGACGCCCTCGGGCGCTTCGCCCACGTCGTCTCTCGCGACGTCGTTCGAGCCGACCTGTCGTGGCTCGCCGAACAGAACCTCGTGAGCACCAGCGTTGTCGCGGGGCGAGTTTGGGTCGCCACGCTCACGGAACGTGGTGCCGAAATCGCTACCGGCCGCGCCCGCCATCCGGGCGTGAAACGGCCGTCGCCACGCGGGGGGTGAAAGGGAAAGTACTAGTTGACGAATTGGAAGTTGGTTCGGGGGGATGCGCTCAGGGTCATTGAGCGCCTCGAAGATGAAAGCGTCGATGCCGTGATTACCGACCCTCCCTATTCGAGTGTCGGGACGGCAACGCAGGCCACGGGAGCGAAGTACGTGAGCACGGGCACGAAGCTGCAGAGGCCGGACTTTGCCGGCGACACGCGCGACCAGCGGTCGTGGATGCGCTGGGCGACGATGGTGCTCGGCGAGTGCTGGCGCGTGGCGCGTAGCGGCTCGGTGCTTTGCGTATTCACCGACTGGAGGCAGCTCCCTTCGCTGACCGACGCCATTCAATGCGCCGGGTGGGTCTGGCAAGGGATTGCCTCGTGGGACAAGACCAAGGCCTCGCGCCCTCGTCTGGGAGGCTTCCGTGCCCAGGTCGAGTTCATCGCGTGGGCGTCGAAGGGCAAGCTGCGCGGCAATAGAGCCGTCACGCTGCCTGGAAGCCTCACGTTCCCGCGCACGCCCAAGGACCGCATCCACCACCAGACGAGCAAGCCGCTGGCGCTCATGCGCGAGCTGGTGAAGCTGTGCCCGCCCGACGGTCTCGTCCTCGACCCGTTCGCCGGCAGCGGCACGACGGGCGTTGCCGCGCGTCTGGAGGGACGCCGGTTCCTTGGCGTCGAGGTCGTGCCGGAGATCCACGACATCGCGACCGCGCGCCTGCAGGAGGCGGCGTAATGGCTCGGCGCTCATCGATCCGGAAGCTGCCGCCGGAGCTGCGAGCGGAGATCGACCGCTTACTCGCGGACGGTCGGTACACGATTCGCGAGATCACCGAGCATCTCCGGTCGATGGGCGCCGAGGTCTCGAAGAGCGCGGTCCACAGGTACTCGCAACATTTCGAGGAGGTGGCCAAGGACATCCGCGTCGCCCGTGAGATGGCAGCGGCTATCGGGCGAGAGCTCGAAGACGTGCCCGAAGGCGATGCCGGACGCCTGCTCGTCGAAAGCCTGCAGGTCCTCATCTTCCGAGCGCGAGCGCAGATGCTCGAGTCGGGTGACATCGATCCCGGCGAGCTCCAGAAGCTGGCGATGGCGGCAAGGGACCTCTCGACCGCGTTCAAGTCGCACGTCGAGACGGAGATCAGGATTCGCGAGCGCGCGAAGGCGGCGAAGGATGCCGCACGCGAAGCCGAGGCGGCCGCGCACGAGCAAGGCCTGAGCACTCCAACCATCGAGATGATCAAGGCGCGCATCCTCGGGATCGCGAAGCGGTGAAGCGATGACGGGCCCCGATGCTCTGCCCAGCGTTCTGCTCCCGTACCAGATCGCCCTGCTCGAGGCGACGGCCGCCCACCAGGTGACCATCTGCGAGAAAAGTCGGCGTGTCGGTGCGACCTGGGGCATCGCCGCCGATGCCGTCCTGACGGCTGGAGCGGAGCGCAGCTCGGGCGGGATGGACGTTTTCTATCTTGGCTACAACCTCGACATGACGAGGGAGTTTGTGGACGTCTGCGCGGAGTGGGCGCGGGCGTTCCTCTCCGCTGCGGTCGAGGTCCAGGAGTTTCTCTTTCACGACCAGCAGCAAGGTGGCGAGGACCGCTACATCAAGGCGTTCCGCATCGACTTCGCGAGCGGTTTCGAGATCGTCGCGCTCTGCTCTCGCCCCCGCTCTCTCCGTGGTCGTCAGGGATATGTCATTATCGATGAGGCGGCCTTCCACGATGACCTCGACGAGCTGCTCAAGGCCGCGATGGCGCTACTCATCTGGGGCGGGAAAGTCGCGATCCTGTCCACTCACGATGGCGTCGAGAACAAGTTCAACGAGCTCGTCGAGGACGTTCGGGCAGGCCGAAAGAAGAAAGACGGCACCGATTGGGGGCTCGTACGCATCACCTTCGACGACGCCGTCCAGCAGGGTCTGTTCCGGCGCATCTGCCTGAAAAAGGGCACGGAGTGGTCGCCCGAGGCTGAGGCTCAGTGGGTCTCGGATATCCGCAACCACTACGGCGAAGCGGGCGCCGAGGAGCTCGACTGCATCCCACGTGCGTCCGGCGGCAAGTACCTGTCGCGCGCCCTGCTCGAATCCCGCGCCGCGGAGACGAGCAAGGTCATTCGATGGTCTCTCCCCGACGGCTTCGTGGACCTGAGCGAGGACGAGCGCGTGACCCGCGTGCGTGAGTTCTGCGAGACGGAGCTCGCGCCGTACGTGCGCTCCCTTCCGGGCGAGTGCCGAACCTTCTTCGGCCAGGACTTCGGTCGGTCGGGCGACCTGTCGGTGATTTGGCCTCTGGTCCTTCGCGCCGACCTCACGCGCTGGACGCCATTCACGCTCGAGCTGCGGAACGTCCCCTTCACCTCCCAGCAGCAGATCGTCTTCTGGCTCGCCGACCATCTGCCGCGATTCTCTGGCGCGGCCTTCGATGCACGCGGCAATGGGCAGTACCTCGCTGAGGTCGCGCGGCAGCGGTACGGCTCGCAGTGCATCGGCGAGGTGATGCTGTCGGAGAGCTGGTACCGCGAGCACATGCCGAAGCTCCGTGCTGCCTTCGAGGACGGCACGATCATCATCCCTCGCGATGCCGAAACCATCGACGACTTCCGTGCCGTCGAGGTGATTCGAGGCGTCGCACGTATCGGGGAGAAGCGCACGAAGGGTTCGACGGGACAGCGGCATGGGGACGCGGCTATCGCCGCGGCGCTTGCCTACTTCGCCACCACGACGCTCGACGCTGGTCCGCTCGAGTTCGCGTCGGAGGGGCAATTCGAATCCGCTGGCGCGTTCGCTGGCGAGCACGGAGGCCGGGGCTTTGCCGGCTGGAACTGAGGAGGAAACGAATGCTTCAGAGGTTGGTCAGCAGGAAGTTTTGGTGCACCGCGGGCGTTTTCCTGAGCGGCCTACTCGGCGTCGACCCGACGCGACTCGCAATCATCGGTGTCGTCGTCGGAATCTACGTGCTCATCGAAGGTCTGATCGACAAGGCACGGGCGGAAGCGGTCGCGGCGGCGGTCGAGGAAGGGCTCGCCATCGGTCGCAAGCTCACGTCCTCGGAAGGGGCCGACGCGTCGTGAAACGTGCGCTCGCTGCATGGGCGATGGCGTTCCTCGTCGCGTGCGTGCACGCCGAGGAACGCCCCGCGTGCTCTCCGGCTGCTCTCGCCGAACTCAAGGCCGAGTACTTCCGCGAAATCCTCGATCTCTGCATGTTCCAAACCTTCGACGAGTGCGCGGCCATCCCGGCGATCCGAGCTCGCTACGCTCATCGATGGGAGGCGTGGGAGCGATGTCGATGAAGTCGTTCGTTCCGCTGATCGAGCCGATGGTCCGGCTTTTCGTGACCATCCTCGGGAACGCTCTTCGCTCCGACGATCCGGAACGCGAGTTGCGGCGACGGCTCGAAGCCGAAGCGGCCCGTGAGGAGGCGGAGGCCGCGGCGCGGGCAGTGCTCCAGAAGGCCAAGAGGTAGACGATGGCCAAGACGCCGAAGCCGGTATTCGACGAGCTAGCGAGCGCCGGCTCCTCACGCATCGGGGATGCATTCGTCTCCGAGCTCGCGCCGTCGCGCGACGAGGTCCTCGAGCTGCACGGCGGAGGCGACCTGGGCTTGTACGAGCGCCTGCTGCGTGACGACCAGGTGTTCCCCACGTTTCACCAGCGCCGCAGCGCCGTCGTAGCCCGGGAGTGGAAGGTCGACGCAGGCGGCCCGACCGAACTCGATCAGCGCGCCGCGGACTTCATGCGCGAGCAGCTCCAGCGTGCGCAGTGGGATCGCGTCACGTTCAAGATGCTCACGGGCCTGATGTACGGGTTCGCCGTCGCCGAGTGCATGTGGGGGATGCAGGACGGCAAGGTCGTCATCGACGCCATCAAGGTCCGCAAGTCGAAGCGATTCAGGTTCGGCACGGATGGCAGCTTGCGCCTGATGAAGCCAGGCGCGCCGGCTGGCGAGGTGATGCCCGAACGCAAGTTCTGGGTCTTCACCGCGGGGGCGGACGACGATGACGACCTCTACGGGCGGGGGCTCGGGCATTGGCTGTACTGGCCCGTCTGGTTCAAGCGAAACAGCTTGCAGTTCTGGGCGCTCTTCCTCGAGCGCTTCGCCGTCCCGACGCCTGTCGCGAAGATTCCCCCGGGCTCCACCGAGAAGGAGCGGAGCAAGTTCCTGCAGCTCCTGAGCGCCATCAGGAATGGGGGACGCGTCGTCGTTCCGCACGGCGTCGATCTCGACCTTCTTCAAGCGATGAAGGATTCGGGCGGCGACTTCGATCGCTTCGTCGCGAGGATGGATGCGTCGATCGCGAAGGTCATCCTGTCACAGACGATGACCACCGACGACGGGAGCTCGTACTCGCAGGCCAGCGTGCACGCCGGGGTCAAGGCCGACGTTGTCAAGAGCGACGCCGATCTGGTTTGCGAGAGCTTCACGCACGGTCCGTGTAAATGGCTCACGGAGTGGAATTTTCCCGGCGCCGCGACCCCGATCGTCTACCGGGACATGGCGGAGGCGGAGGACCTCGCCGCACGTGCTCAGCGCGACCGCACGCTCTTCGACATGGGATACAGGCCGACGCTCGAATACATCCACGAGACGTACGGCGACGGTTTCGAGCTGCGCCCCGATCCGCCTCCGCAGCCCCAGCCGCCGTTCGGTAGTGGACCGATGTTCGCGGAAGACCTGCCGGCCGTGGGCGACAGCATCGGAGACCTCCTCGAGGGCGATGGCTGGCGCGAGGTGATCGGCCCCGAGGTGCGGAACGTCGAAAAGCTGCTCGCGGATTGCAAGTCGCTCGAGGAGGTGCGTGACCGGCTCGGCGAGCTCGCACTTGCCGACCCCGAGGCGCTCGTCGAGTCACTCTCGCGTGTGATGTTCACGGCGCGCGCCGCGGGCCAGGTGAGTGCGGAACCGAGCGATGGCGAAGGTTGACCCGTTCGGACTGCCGCCCGCCGAGGCCGTCGAGTGGTTCCGCAAGAAGGGTTACGCCATCTCGTTCGATTGGCGGGATGTCTACCGGCGAGAGCACGCAAAGTACTTCACGGTGGCGAAGGCCACACAGCTCGACTTGCTGGCGGACATTCGCCACGCCGTGGACAGGGCGATTGCAAGCGGCCAAACGCTCCAGCAGTTCCGGAAAGAGCTGCGGCCAAAGCTCGAGGAGTACGGCTGGTGGGGCAAGCAAGAGATGGTCGACCCCAAGACGGGCGAAAAGAAGCTCGTCCAGCTCGGCTCACCGCGCCGACTTCGCACCATCTACGAGACGAATCTCAGAACGGCGATGGCGGCGGGGCGGTGGGAGCGCATCAAGCGCACGTCCGAAGCGAGACCCTACTTGCGCTACGTCGCGGTGATGGATGGGCGCGAGCGCCCCGAGCACCGAGCGTGGCACGGCACCGTGCTTCGGTACGATGACCCCTGGTGGAGCAAGCACTACCCGCCGAATGGGTGGGGCTGCCGTTGCGAGGTTCAGCAGCTCAGTGAAAGAGACCTCGAGCGATACGGCTACAAGGTCTCGGAGCGTCCCAAAGACCAGTACGCCTGGTGGCACAACGAGCGCACTGGCCAGAACATGTACCTGCCGAAGGGCATCGATCCCGGCTTCGACTATCACGTCGGTAAGGCGCCGCGCGGGTACGACCCGGATGCCGAAAAGCACCTGACGCCGCTGAAAGACATCCCGAACTGGCAGCGCTACGGGCGCCCGAGTGGCGACAAGATCAAGGATGGCCGGGACGCCTCACCACCGCTCTGGCCATCGGTCGAGGGTCCTAGCGATGTCGCGCGGACGCGCGAACGCTTCCGAGAACTCTTCGGCACCAAGCCAGGCGAACCTGGTGCGGTGCGTGACCCGTTAGGGATGGAGGTCACATTCCGTGAGGAAAACATCGACCACGTACTGAAGGACCTGCTTCGAGCGCGCGCGAAGGGACAGAAAGCAAAGCGCAAGGACAAGGAGCGAGCGTCGTTCTTCCCAGCCGCCAAGGCTACCGTCGAGCAGCCGTATGAGGTTTGGCTCGTGCCGCATCGACACGGCAAAGACCACCCGAACGCAGGGAACGTCGTGATGCGGATGCGGTACATCGGCATCTTCGAGGACGGGAACACGGTCGTCGTCGTTGACCGCGATGGCGCCGGCAATGCAGTGGTCACGCACTTCCCGCGCCGCGACATCGACTCGAAGCGCGAGGGGTATCTGCTGTACCCCCGATAAAAAGACACCCCGGGAGCGCCCAGCGCGACTCCCGGGGGACCCCGGGAATGGCTCGAATGGGCGCTGGGCCCGTCGCCACCCCGGACTCCCAATATGGGTCTGATCACGCCTCCCCGCCAGTCGCCTTCAGAGCGCCGAAGGCCGCTCGGCTGGCCCCGTTGGCCGTCCCGCGACCTCGGCGCGTTTTCGAACGCGGTTCGAACGCCTCGAACGCGGGTGTCGTGGTAGGTCCTAAGTCTGACCCCGGACGTCCGCCCGGTTGACTCCCGGGGAAGCCTTGGCCGGACCTGGTCCGTCTATCGCCGGAGAGCCGCGGGCGGCATCGTCGCTCCGCACATGGCACGAGCGATTGAGATCTTCAGGGCCGGCCGGCATACCGCGATGAGCGGCGAGTCGGTCTCGTTCACCGAGCGCGACCTCGACGAGGTCGTGCAGTCCTACGACCCGACTCGGCACGAGGCGCCCATCGTCGTCGGGCACCCGCGCACCGACTCGCCGGCATACGGCTGGGTGCGGACGCTCGCGCGCAATGGCGCAGCGCTCGAGGCAACCGTCGATCAGTTGGACCCGGCCTTTGCCGAACTCGTGGAGGCTGGGCGATTCAAGAAAGTCTCGGCCTCGTTCTACCGCCCCGAGTCGCCTTCGAATCCCACGCCCGGGAAGTGGCACCTGCGGCACGTCGGGTTCCTCGGAGCGCAGCCGCCGGCTGTGAAGGGCCTTCGTGCGGTGAGCTTTGCGGGCAGCGACCAGGGCGTACTCACGGTGGAGTTTGCGCAGGGCGACCTCGCCGAGCTCGTGAAGCGGCTGCGCGCGTGGATCGAAGAGCAGGTCGGCGCGGAGGCGGCGGCGCAAGCCACGGCACTGGCTGAGCTCGAGGCGGCGGTGGCGGCGGGTGCCGAAGCCACCGAGGTCTCCGAGGAAGTGGCGGACGCCATCGTGGAGGAGGCCACCACGGCTGCCGTCGATGCGGTCGTCGAAACGCTCGACGTCCCTGCCGAGAAGAAGGAGGAGCTGCAGCAGGCTGTCGCGGAAGCGGTACAGGCGGCCGTCGACACGGCTGCCTCATCGAGCGATTCCGTGTCGCACTCCGAGCGTCGCCGCCGACGCCGCGGCTCGTTCACGCCGCGCTCGCCCCGCGAGCGTGCGCTCGACCAGCGCGAAGCCGACCTCGAGCGCCGTGAGCGGGAGCTGCGGCGAACCGAGTATCTCAACTACCTCGAAGGGCTCGTGCGAGAGGGGCGGCCGCTCCCGTGCTCTCGCGAGACGATGCTCGCCTTCTTCGAGGTGCTCGAGCACGTCGATCGTGGCGCGGTGGCCTTCGGCGAGCACGAGCGTCGCCATCCGGTCGAGATCTTCAAGGCCGAGATTCTCGAGCGACTTCCGAAGCAGGTCGATTTCAGCGAGCGCGCCCCCGCGGGCGAGGGCGGCGACGACGATGACCTTGCCGCCACCCTCGCGCGGCGCGCGTCCGAATACCAGGCCGAGCAGGCCGCCCATGGCCGTGTCGTCACGACCGCGGAGGCGGTGCGTCACGTCTCGAAAGGAGCGAAGTAAGTGGACCTCTTTCCCCTGCTGGAAGTGAATCGCACGGCATCGAGCGCGATTCACCCCTATCGCATCGTCGTCCCGAGCGGCGATGGTGCTGTCGCCCAGGCCGCGGCCGCGACGGACGCGCTTTCCGGCGTGGCCGGCCAAGTCGGCGCCGAAGAGGGCGATCGCGTCGACATTCGCTACGCCGGCATCGTGCCGGTCGAATACGGCGGTGCGGTGGATGCCGGAGATCGGCTCACCGCGGATGCCAGCGGGCGCGCCATCAAGGCGAACGCGGGCGAGAGCGTCATCGGCATCGCCCAGGAGGATGGCACGGAGGGCGCCATCGGCTCGGTGCTGATCGCGCCGGGAGCGCTCGCGCCCGAGCCGTCGGAGGAGCCCGAAGAGCCCGAAGAGACCTGACAGTCGGTCGGAGACGACATGAAGAAATCACCTTTTCCCCGTGACCAGCACCTGACGGCAATCGCCATTGCCTACAGGAACCCCGACGTCGAGCTCATCGCCGACTCGATCCTTCCGCGTGTTCCCGTCGGTAATCGGGAATTCAAGTGGTTCGAGTACGACCTCGCGTCGCACTACACCATCCCGAACACGCGGGTTGGCCGACTCTCGAAGGTCAATCGTGTCGAGATTCAGGGCGAGGAGCGCACCGCAGCGTGCGAGGACTTTGGGATCGATATCCCCCTCTCGAACGACGACATCCGGAACGCCCCCAAGGGCGTCGATCCCAGAGATCGGGCCGTCTCCCGTGCGACGGACATCGTCCTGCTCGACCGCGAGGTTCGCACTGCCCAGCTCGTGTTCAACGCGGATCTGTATCCGGACTCGAACAAGGAAACTCTTTCGGGCTCGAGCCAGTTCACCCACGCCGATAGCAACCCGCTGAAGACGCTCCACGACAGCCTCGACAAGTGCCTGGTGCGTCCCAACGTCGTGGTCTTCGGACAGGCCGCGTGGAGCGCGTTCTCCATGCACGCGAAGGTGGTCGCCGCTGGGCACGGTAACTCGGGCACCTCGGGCAAGGTCTCGCGCGAACGCGCTGCCGAGCTGCTGGAAGTCTCCGAGGTGCTGGTCGGTCGCAGCTACCTGAACATTGCCAAGCCGGGCCTCACGCCCGTCTTCGAGCGTGTTTGGGGGCCGCACGTCCTCGCGTTCTATCGGGATCGAACGGCGGACGTGTCGGGTGGGCTCACGTTCGGCCTCACCGCAGTATGGGGCGACCGAGTCGCAGGCTCGAAGGAAGAGGACATCGGGCTGCACGGCGGCGTGATGGTGCGGTCCGGCGAGAGCGTGAAGGAGCTCGTCGTCGCGAAGCACGCGGCCTTCTTCCTGGAGGACGCGGCGGCATGAAGAGGTACGTCGTCAAAAGCCCCCTCCGGCACGATGGCAAGCGTCACGAAACCGGCTCCACCGTCGAGCTGTCCGACGACGTCGCGCGGACGCTGATCGAGCGCAGACGCATCGCGCTGGTACCGCCGACCTTCCCCGTGCGGACCGATGCCCCCGCAAAGCCGGCCTCGCCCGCTGCCGAACCTGCCGCCGCTTCCACGACGACGGAAACGCCGGCCGAGGCGCCCGCGAAGCCAGCCGCTCAGAGGCCGAAGAGGGCCAAGTCGGAGGAGTGATGTACGCGACAGTCGACGAGTTCCGCGGTCGTATCGACGACCTTTTCGCCGCGCAGGTCAC
>Ga0182745_1004737_pt1 | contig 11282 bp, 10 predicted proteins | sample eDN3rd30CKraftBY_FD_128523 | JGI IMG/M metagenome (GOLD analysis project Ga0182745, IMG submission 128523) | Enriched backyard soil microbial communities from Emeryville, California, USA - eDNA 3rd pass 30_C Kraft BY (version 2) (version 2) | ecosystem: Environmental > Terrestrial > Soil >... | reverse complement strand
TCGAACTCGCCGAGCTGGTCGGCGGTCGGCAGCTCGCCGTAGATGAGGAGCCAGGCGACCTCGAGGTAGGTCGAGTTCGCCGCGAGGTCCTCGATCGAGTAGCCCCGGTAGCGCAGGACGCCCTCGTCACCGTCGATGTAGGTGATCGCGCTGCGGGTCGACGCCGTGTTGACGAAGCCCTGGTCGAGCGTCGTGAGCCCGGTCTGCTTCGTGAGGCTCGAGATGTCGAGGGAGGACTTGCCCGCCGTCGCCGGGATGATCGGGAACTCGGCAGTCCCCCCCGGGAACTGCAACGTTGCGGTGTCCGTCCCGGTGGTCGCCTCAGTCACGGTTTCCAGCATATGGCAGTACGGCTACTGCCCGAATCGACGGAATTCCCGGCCCGGCATGGTGTCCACTCCACAACTCCGCCCGTCCGCTTCCGCCGGGCCGATGTGGACGCGAATGGTCGCGACGCGGCGTCGCGAGGAGCCATTCGCGTCCACTACGCGCGGATGGTCGCCGACAGGAGGGTCAGAACGTCATGGGCCAGCCGATCCGGCGCGGCGAGCAGGTGCTTGTCGACGCGGTGGTGCCGCCAGCCGTGCGCGCCGATGCGGTTGATCCGACCGATGTCGATGCGGAACTGCCGGGCATCCGCCCAGTGCTCGCGCCCCTCGTACTCGACGATGAGGCGCTGCTCGCGCCACACGAGATCCCCGTGGGCGATCACCGTCCCTCGATCGTCGATGATGACGCCATTGACCTCGGGCTCCGGCACGCCCCGTCGGACGAGGGCGAGGCGCAGCATCGTCTCGCGCCAGGAGTCGGTGCCGGGGCGCATCCACTCCAGCGCTGCGCGCAGCCGTCCCGCGCCCGGGCGGCCGGTGCTCGCCGCACGCTCGAGCTCGGCGAGCGTCGTGAGCGGTCCGCGCCGAGCGAGCAGCCCGTCCCCCATCGCGACGAGTTCGTCGACCGTGAGCGACGCGGCGAGATCGGTCCAGGTCTCGACCGGGTCCGTGACAACGAGCGCCGCCGAGCTGAGCGCGAGCCCGCGCCCGGCGCGCGCGACGTGTCCGATGATGCCGGGCCGGCGCATCGCACGACCGCCGCCGAGGGTCGTGACGTGCAGGCCCGGATCCCTCGTGCCCTCCGGCAGCCGGAGCCCGATCAGCGCGGCGGCGGTCAGATGGCTGAAGCAGTCGGCGGCGCGGAAGACGGTCTGGAGCGCGGCGGCACGGTCGAGCAAGTCTGTAGGCGCAGTCGCCGACCTCACGCCGTGGAACGGGTTCGGCAGCCGGCGCAGCCCACCCCAGCTCACACCCTCGCCGCGCGCCGCTGCGACCCGGAACGGGGCGCCGCCGTAGCCGAGCGGCAGCGAAGCGCGAGTGGGCACCCTGGCATCCTCGCGAGCGGCGGGCTCATCGCGTTCTCATCGGGTGCCGATTGTGGACGCTTCCCCGTCGCGCCCGACCTGTGGATGGCTCGGCCGCCGCGCCCGGCCCCGGCGATGCTGGTGAAGTGGACGCAAATAGTCCCGCTGCCCGCGCTGGCGGGACCATTTGCGCCCACGCCAGGGTGCCCCAGCCCCGGGGCGCCGCCGGAGTGGACGCAAATGGTCGCCGGACCCGGCCCGGGAGGACCATTTGCGTCCACACCGGCGCGGGGCAGGGCGAGCAGGCGGGTGGGGCGCGGCGGCGCCGCGGATGGGCCGAGACGCGCAGTCGGCGCCGGGCTCAGGCGAGGAGCTCGAGGCGGGCGACGGCGTCGCGGATCGCGGCGTCCGTCGCCGTGAACGCGACCCGGACGTGCTTCGCGCCCTTCGCACCGTAGAAGTCGCCTGGCGCCGCGAGGATGCCGAGGTCGGCGAGCAGCATGTGCGTCTCCCGCGAGCCCTCGCCGCGGGTCGCCCAGAGGTAGAGGCCGGCCGCGGACTCGTCGATGAAGAAGCCCGCGCGCTCGAGGCCCGACTTCAGCCGTCGCCGCCGCTCGCGGTAGCGCTCCCGCTGCGCCGCGACGTGCGCGTCGTCCCGGAAGGCCGCGGTCATCGCGTTCTGCACCGGGAGCGGCACCATGAGCCCGAGATGCTTGCGCACCGCGAGCACCTCGCCGATGAGCCGGCTGCAGCCGGCGACGATGCCTGCGCGGTAGCCGGCGACGTTCGACTGCTTGCTGAGCGAGTAGACGGCCAGAACGCCGGCGCGCGAGTCCCCGATGACCGCCGGGTCGAGGATCGACGGGGTCGGGTCGGGGCCGGCCCAGTTGAGCTCCGCGTAGCACTCGTCGCCGACGATGACCGCCCCGAGCTCGCGCGCGCGGGCGACGGCGGCACGCAGCTCCGGCACGTCGAGGACGCGGCCGTCGGGGTTCCCGGGCGAGTTGAGCCAGACGAGCCGGGTGGACTCGGGCCAGGATGCCGGGTCGTCTGCCGGCAGCGCGGTCGCGCCGACCGCGACGGCCCCGACCTCGTACGTCGGGTACGCGAGCTCGGGGTGCACGACGGTGTCGCCGGGGCCGAGACCGAGCGCGAGCGGGAGCAGCGCGATGAGCTCCTTGGAGCCGATCGAGGGGATGACGTGGTCGACGGTGAGTCCGGGGACGCCCCGGCGGCGCTCGAACCAAGCCGCGACCGCTTCGCGGAGCTCGGGCGTCCCCGCGGTCGTCGGGTAGCCCGGCGCCCCCGCTGAGGCCGCGAGGGCCTCGGCGATCACCTCAGGCGTTGGGTCGACGGGTGAGCCGACCGAGAGGTCGATGAACCCGTCCGGATGCGACCGTGCCCGCGCGGCCGCATCGGCGATGGTGTCCCAGGGGAAGTCGGGGAGCGCGAGCACTAGCTGCCCTGGGGCGGAAGGGCCTTGATGACGGCGTGATCGTCGTGGATGACGCCGATCTTCGCGGCACCGCCCGGCGAGCCGATCTCGGCGAAGAACTCGACGTTCGCCGTGTAGTAGTCGGCCCACTGCGCCGGCAGGTCGTCCTCGTAGTAGATGGCCTCGACCGGGCAGACCGGTTCGCAGGCCCCGCAGTCGACGCACTCGTCGGGGTGGATGTAGAGCATCCGATCGCCCTCGTAGATGCAGTCGACCGGGCACTCGTCGACGCACGCGCGATCCTTGACGTCGACGCAGGCTTCGGCGATCACGTAGGTCACGGATACTCCTCTGCAGGCTTCTCGGGCTCTCCAATCGTATCTCCGGCGCTCGTCGCGTTCCGCCTCGCGGCATGCCGACGAAGCGGCATCCGGGGCCAGGCGATCGTGATCAGCGCGGCGATCGGGGCCAGGATGAGCCAGGTCCAGCCGTATCCGTCGTCGGTCACGATGACGCTGCCGCCGGGACCGGTGAAGGAGAGCGCGAGGATCGCGGCGATGAACCCGATCGCGCCGCCGACCGTCGGCCACCGGGTCTCCCAGAGCAGCCGCATGGCCGCGAGGAAGCCGACGGCGCACGCGATCCCGAGGACGATGCCGTAGGGGAAGTCGAAGCCGGCGACCGGCACCGTCGCGCGATGCGCCACCGTGAACAGCACGCCGATCGCCGCGCCGCAGACCGCGGAGACGAGGGCCGCGAGGGCGGTCATGAGGGACTGCACGCCACCAGCGTAGGCAACCGGCTTGCATCACGCCTGAGTTAGGTTAGGCTACCCTGCGCACAAGACGAATACCTGACCGGTGGCCAGGCCGACCAAGCCCAGAGAGGACCCCGTGCTGGCGAACCTCCTCATCGGCCTTCGCGAGGGCCTCGAGATGGGGATCGTCGTCGGGATCATCGTCGCATACCTCCGCAAGGTCGAGCGCACCGACGTGCTCCCCAAACTCTGGCTCGGGATCGGGATCGCCATCGCCGCCGCCCTCGGGTTCGGCGCCCTCCTGACATGGGGCCCGTACGGCCTCAGCTTCCAGGCGCAGGAGGCGATCGGCGGCGTCCTGTCGATCGTCGCCGTCGGCCTCGTCACCTGGATGATCTTCTGGATGGCGAGGAACGCCAGGAACCTCCGACGGGAGCTGCACGGCCGCCTCGACGCCGCGCTCGTCGGCGGCGGCGTCGGCGGACTCGTCGTGATCGGCATCGTCGCCGTCGGCCGGGAGAGCATCGAGACCGCGCTCTTCCTCTGGGCCGCCGCGAAGTCGGAGAGCAACGCGCTGCTCGGCACGCTCGGCGCCGTCATCGGTCTGCTCGCCGCCGTCGTCATCAGCTGGCTCATCTACCGGGGCGCCGCCCGGATCGACCTCAGGCGCTTCTTCCTCTGGACGGGCGCGTTCCTCGTCGTCGTCGCGGCCGGGGTGCTGTCGTACGGGATCGGCGACCTGCAGGAGGCCGGCTGGCTGCCTGGCGTGAACCAGCCCGCATACAGCGTCGCCTGGCTCGTCCCGCCGACGAGCTGGTACGGCGCGCTGCTCGGTGGGCTCTTCAACTTCAAGCCCGAGCCCACCTGGCTGCAGGTGATCGGCTGGTGGGCGTACCTCGCGCCGGTGCTCACGGCGTTCCTCATCACGAGCCTGCGCCGAGGCGGCCCCGCCCCGCAGGCCGACTCCAGCCACCAGCCCGCCGTCTCCGCGAACACGCCCTGACGCCATCCACTGACTGCCATCCACTGAACACCAAGACGCACATCACGCATTCGAGAAGGAGCCCCATGTCCACCCCCCGCGTCCTCGCCGCCGCCACGGCGGTCGGCCTCACCGCCGTCGCCCTCGCCGGCTGCGTCCCGAACAACCCGACCGGTGCGCGCCTCGCGGTCGCGATCACCGACGACACCTGCGTCGTCTCGGAGGCGACTGCGGCCGCCGGCAACATCACGTTCTCCATCGCGAACACCGGCACCGATGTGAACGAGTTCGAGATCTTCGCCGAGGACCAGCTGCGGATCGTCGGCGAGAAGGAGAACGTCACGCCGGGCCAGACGATCGACTACGTCGTCCAGCTGCAGCCGGGCACCTACTACACGGCCTGCAAGTTCCAGCAGATCGGCTCGCCCATCGGCGTCGCCGCGTTCACCGTCACCGGCGAGGCCGTCACGGTCGCCGCGGACGAGCAGGCGCAGATCGACCTCGCGGTCGCGAACTACATCGCCTACATCAAGTCGCAGACGGAGGAGCTCCTCCCCGCCGTCGAGGCGTTCGCCGCCGACTACGCGGCCGGGAACGACGACGCCGCGCGCGACGCGTTCGCCCTCGTGCGCTCCTACTACGAGCGCATCGAGCCGACCGCCGAGGCGTTCGGCGACCTCGACCCGAAGATCGACTACCGCGAGGTCGACGCCGTCGCCGAGGGCCTCGACTGGACCGGCTTCCACCGGATCGAGAAGGACCTCTGGGTCCCGGCCGAGGGCGACCTGAACTCGGATGGCGAGGACGCCTGGCTCGACTGGGAGCCGTCGACGCCCGCGCAGCGCCAGGCGTTCGCCGACGGCCTCGTCGCCGACGTCCAGGAGCTCTACGACCTCGTCCACGCGGCGGACTTCTCCGTCGGCATCGCCGACATCTCCAACGGCGCGATCGGCCTGCTCGACGAGGTCTCGGCCGGCAAGATCACGGGCGAGGAGGACTGGTGGTCGCACACCGACCTCGCCGACTTCGCCGCGAACGTCGACGGCGCGTGGGTCGCATTCGGCGTCGTCAAGGACATCGCCGCCTCGAAGGGCGAGGAGGGCGCGGCGCTCGTCGCGGACATCGAGTCCGAGTTCGAGGCGCTGCGCGCGCTGCTCGCGACCTACGGGAACTTCGAGACCGGCTTCACCGCCTACGACCAGGTCACCAACACCGAGCGCCAGTGGCTCTCGGACGGGGTCAACGCCCTCGCCGAGCCGCTCTCGCAGCTGACCCACACGGTGCTCGGCATCGCGGAGTAGTCGCTCCGCGATAATCGCTGTCATGACCGAAGAGCCCGAGGAGCCCTCGGCCGATGCCGTCCCCGAACGGGATGGCATCAGCCGACGAGGCCTCCTCGGGCTCTTCGGCGCCGGGGCCGCGGGCCTCGCGATCGGCGGAGGCGCCGGCGCGGGGATCGCGCTCGCCGCCGGCGCGGCCACGGCGAGCGCCGCGGGCGGACGCAGCGGGACGACCTACCCGTTCTACGGGGAGCACCAGGCCGGCGTGCTCACCCCCGTCCAGGACCGCCTCCACTTCGCCGCCTACGACCTCGCGGCGAACGCGACACGCGACGACCTCATCGAGCTGCTCCGCGACTGGACCGTCGCGGCAGCCGAGATGACCGCCGGCCGGCCGATCGGCGAGGGTGCGCTCGGCGCGCTCAACCGCCCCCCGGACGACACGGGCGAGGCGCTCGACCTGCCCGCCTCGGGCCTCACGATCACGATCGGCTTCGGCCCGTCCCTCTTCGACCACCCCGAGCGCGGCGACCGGTTCGGCATCCGCACGCGGCAGCCGGCCCTGCTCCGGCCGCTCCCCCGCTTCGCCGGCGACGCGCTCGATCCCGCGCGCAGCGGCGGCGACCTGTGCATCCAGGCATGCGCCGACGACCCACAGGTCGCCGTGCACGCGATCCGCGATCTGTCGCGCATCGCGTTCGGCCGCGCGCCGCTGCGCTGGTCGCAGCTCGGATTCGGCAGAACGTCGTCGACGTCGACCTCGCAGGTCACCGCGCGCAACCTGATGGGGTTCAAGGACGGGACGCGCAATCTCAAGTCCGAGGACCCGTCGACCGCGGCCGACGTCTGGGTCGAGGGCGGCGACGATCCGGGTGCCCGCTGGCTCGCCGGCGGCTCGTACCTGGTCGCACGCCGGATCCGCATGCTCATCGAGTCGTGGGACCGTGCGCAGCTCGGCGAGCAGGAGACGATCATCGGCCGGGACAAGGGCGAGGGCGCCCCGCTCAGCGGGGGCACCGAGTTCACCGACCCCGACTTCGAGGAGGTCGCGGCGAACGGCGCGCCCGTCATCGCCGCGGACGCGCACATCCGGCTCGCCGCGCCGGAGCAGAACGCCGGTGCCGCGATGCTGCGCCGCGGCTACAACTACGTCGACGGCAACGACGCGCTCGGCCGCCTCGACGCGGGACTCTTCTTCATCGCGTTCCAGCGCTCCCCGGACCAGTTCATCCGGGTGCAGCGCTCCCTCGCCGCCGATCTGCTCAACGAGTACATCAAGCACGTCGGCTCGGGCATCTGGGCCGTTCCACCCGGCGCCTCCGAGGGCGGCTACCTCGGTGAGACACTGTTCGCATGAACGCGCGAGTCTTCGGCTACTCGATCGGCGCCATCTACCCGCTCTACGTGCAGAAGGTCGAGAAGAAGGGCCGGACGACGGCCGAGCTCGATGAGGTCATCGAATGGCTCACCGGCTTCGACGACGCGGAGCTCGCGGCCCATCTCGCTGCCGGCACGACGCTGCAGGACTTCTTCGCCGATGCGCGGCTCAACGAGCACGCGCCCCTCATCACGGGCGTCGTCTGCGGCGTGCGCGTCGAGGAGATCGAGGATCCCCTCATGCAGCGGATCCGCTACCTCGACAAGCTCGTCGACGAGCTCGCGAAGGGCCGCCCGATGGAGAAGATCCTCCGCGCCTGACCCCGGCGCGGGGACGGCCTTCCTCGCGGGTGGGGCGACCTTCCTCGCGGGTCGAGTAGCCCGCGCCAGCGGGCGTATCGAGACCCGGACATCCAGTCGAACGCCGGGCGAACAAGACATCACGGTCAATCACGATCAGCTGGGCAAGGTCCACTCGCTCCCGCGTCGTCGACACCCTCGAGCAGGTACCAAGGGTCTCGCGGTGAACCGACTACTCGACCCCCGGGAACCGCTTCTTCGCGACAAGCGACAACGCATCCCAGTCGCCAGCGATCAGTGCTTCGCGCTTGGCCCTGGACCAGTTCTGAATCTGCTTCTCACGCGCCCAAGCCTCGTCGATCCGGGCGAACTCCTCGCAGTAGACGAGTTCCACCGGGAGTCGCTTCGAGGTGTACTCGCCACCGAAGCCGAACTCGTGCTCGGCGAGTCGTCGCTCGAGATTCCAGGTGCTGCCGGCGTACGTCGTGCCGTCCGCGCAGCGGAGGAGGTACATGAATGGCATTGCAGCAGGATCGCGGATTGCAAGAATCCCCGCAGGAGTTATCCACAGGAGGTCTCGATACGGCGCTTCGCGCCTACTCGACCCGCGGAGGCGGCGTCAGCCCTGCTTCTTGGCGCGGGAGGTGAGGCGCGCGCGAGCCGTCTGGTCGAGCTCGACCTTGCGGATGCGGGCGACCTCCGGGGTCACCTCGACGCACTCGTCCTCGCGCGCGAACTCGAGGCACTCCTCGAGGGTGAGCTGGCGCGGCACGTCGAGCTTCTCGAAGTTGTCGGAGGTCGACTGACGCATGTTCGTCAGCTGCTTCTCCTTCGTGATGTTGACGTCCATGTCCTCGGCTCGCGAGTTCTCGCCGACGACCATGCCCTCGTAGACCTCCTGCGTGGGCTGCACGAAGAACGTCATGCGCTCCTGGAGCGCGATCATCGCGAACGGGGTCGCGACGCCGGCGCGGTCGGCGACGATCGACCCGTTGACGCGAGTCGTGATCTGACCCGCCCACGGCTCGTAGCCGTGCGAGATCGCGTTCGCGATGCCGGTCCCGCGCGTGATCGTGAGGAACTCGGTGCGGAAGCCGATGAGGCCGCGGGACGGGACGACGAACTCCATCCGGACCCAGCCCGTGCCGTGGTTCGTCATGCCCTCCATTCGGCCCTTGCGGGCGGCGAGGAGCTGCGTGATCGCGCCGAGGTGCTCCTCGGGCGCGTCGATCGTGAGGTGCTCGAACGGCTCGTGCGTCTTGCCGTCGACCTGCTTCGTGACGACCTGGGGCTTGCCGACCGTGAGCTCGAAGCCCTCGCGCCGCATGTTCTCCACGAGGATCGCGAGCGCGAGCTCACCGCGGCCCTGGACCTCCCAGGCGTCGGGCCGGCCGATGTCGACGACCTTGATCGAGACGTTGCCGATGAGCTCTCGATCGAGCCGGTCCTTGACCATGCGGGCCGTGAGCTTGTGACCCTTGACCTTGCCGACGAACGGGCTCGTGTTCGTCCCGATCGTCATCGAGATCGCGGGGTCGTCGACGTGGATCGCCGGCAGCGGTCGGATGTCGTCGGGGTCGGCGATCGTCTCGCCGATCGTGATCTCCTCGATGCCGGCGATCGCGACGATGTCGCCGGCATGCGCCTCCTCGGCGGGGTAGCGCTCGAGTGCGCGGGTCTTGAGGAGCTCCGTGATGCGGACGTTCGAGCTCGACCCGTCATGACGGACCCACGCGACGGTCTGGCCCTTCTTGAGCGTCCCCGAGAACACCCGGAGCAGCGCGATGCGGCCGAGGAACGGCGACGCGTCGAGGTTCGTCACCCACGCCTGCAGCGGCGCCTCGTCGTCATATGCCGGCGCCGGAATGTGCTTGAGGATGGCCTCGAAGAGCGGTTCGAGATCGTCGTTGTCCGGTAGCGTGCCGTTCTCCGGCTCGTTCCAGCTCGCCGCACCCGCCCGACCGGACGCGTACAGGACCGGGAGGTCGAGGATCGCGTCGATGTCGAGATCGGGGATGTCCTCATGGATGTCGGAGGCGAGGCCGAGCAGCAGGTCGTGGCTCTCCTCGACGACCTCGGCGATGCGGGCATCGGGCCGGTCGGTCTTGTTGACGAGCAGCACGACCGGGAGCTTCGCCTCGAGCGCCTTGCGGAGCACGAACCGGGTCTGGGGCAGCGGTCCCTCGCTCGCGTCGACGAGCAGCACGACACCGTCGACCATGGAGAGCCCGCGCTCGACCTCGCCGCCGAAATCGGCGTGGCCCGGGGTGTCGATGACGTTGATCGTCACCGCACCATCGGTCGCGTGCTTGCCCGAGTACGTGATCGCGGTGTTCTTCGCGAGGATCGTGATCCCCTTCTCGCGCTCCAGGTCGTTCGAGTCCATGGCGCGCTCGTCGACGTGCGCGTGCTCGCCGAACGACCCGGTCTGACGCAGCATGGCGTCGACGAGCGTCGTCTTGCCGTGGTCGACGTGAGCGACGATCGCGACGTTGCGGAGATCGTTGCGGTGGGCGAGCGCCATGGGAGAAACCTTCGGCTAGCTGCGAAAACGGGACGGTCTACTCTACAGGCGTCTCGGCAGTCAAGCTGTGCGGCGACCCGGCGGCTCGGATCAGCGGGCGGGCGCGGGCTCGGGAGGGGTCAGCGAGTCGGCGTCGTGCGAGTTGAGCCAGGCGTAGAACGGCGCGGTCCGGCGGATCGCCTCGTCGCGGTCCTCGAACCGGCTGCGCTCGACCATGTCGAACAGGTTGCCGAACTCTCGCGACGCCCGCTGGACGGTCGAGGCGCGGCCGTAGCGCAGCCCCTCGTACACCGAGAGGGCGCCTGCGACGCCGGCGGAGTCCGTGCCCTCGAGGGCCGCCGCGAGGGCGAAGCCGTCCTCGATCGTCTGGTTCGCGCCCTGACCGAGATGCGGGAGCATCGAGTGGGCGGCATCGCCGAGCAGCGCGACCCGGCGGTCGGTCCAGGTCGGCAGCTGCGCACGGTCGAAGAGGCCCCAGAGGAATGTGTCCTGCACCTGCTCGATGAGCGCCTGGACTGCCGGGTCCCAGCCGGCGAACTCGTTCGCGAGCTCGCGCGGGTCGCCGGGGGCGCTCCATGAGTCGCGTTCTCCCCCGAGCGCGGGGACGACCGCGACGATGTTGAGCAGCTTGTCCGATCGGAGCGGATAGACGAGGAAGTGGCGCCCGGGGCCGATCCAGATCTTCGAGGTGCCCCACTCCCACATGTCGTCCGAGGTCACGGGCACCAGCGCGCGGTAGGCGGCCTGGCCGCTCGAGACGGGCGGCACCTCGTCGACGAGGTGCGGGCGCACGGCCGAGTGGATCCCGTCGGCCCCGATCACGGCGTCGGCACGGAAGCTCGCGCCGCCCTCGAACGAGAGGTCGACCCCGTGATCGTCCTGGACGAGGCCCGTGAGCCGATGCCCTGTGTGGATGGTCGAGTCCGGGACGACCGAGCGGAGCACGTCGATGAGGTCGGCACGATGGACGCCGAAGACGCGCATCCGGCCGTCCGCCCCCGGCGAGCGGATCGTCGAGATGAACGAGCCGTCCTCGCGCAGCTGGTAGTAGCCGTTGTTGAGCCCGGAGCTCGTCGCCTCGAGGCGGTCGATGACGCCCAGGTGCTCCAGCAGCCGCCACCCGTTCGCGGCGATCGCGACGCCGGCGCCGACCTCGCCGAGCGCGGGCGCCTGCTCGAAGACCTCGACGTCGATGCCGCGGCGGCGCATGGCTGCGGCGGCGCTGAGCCCGCCGATGCCGGCACCGATCACGGCGACCCGGATTCCGCTCATG
>Ga0182745_1004734_pt1 | contig 11284 bp, 9 predicted proteins | sample eDN3rd30CKraftBY_FD_128523 | JGI IMG/M metagenome (GOLD analysis project Ga0182745, IMG submission 128523) | Enriched backyard soil microbial communities from Emeryville, California, USA - eDNA 3rd pass 30_C Kraft BY (version 2) (version 2) | ecosystem: Environmental > Terrestrial > Soil >... | reverse complement strand
GCCGAACTGCTGCAGCGCCTGACCGAGAAAGCCGAACGCCTGCGCGTGGGCAACCCGATGGATCCGGAAGTCGGCATGGGGCCGATCATCAATCGGCGCCAGCTGCAACGCGTGCATGACATCGTGCAGGCTAGCGTGGCCGCTGGCGCGGCCCTGCACGCCGGCGGCAGTCATGAGGGCCTGTTTTACCGCCCCACGGTATTGGGCAATGTGCGCCCCGGCATGGCGGCTTTCGACGAGGAAATCTTTGGCCCGGTGGCGGTCGTCACCAGCTTCGACACCGATGAGGAAGCGATCGACCTGGCGAACCAGACCGAGTACGGCTTGTCGGCCGGCATCATATCGGGTTCGGTCGGGCGCGCCATGGCCATCGGCGAGCAACTGCGAACCGGCCTGGTCCACATCAACGACCAAACCATCCACAGCGACGCCACCGTACCCTATGGCGGGCGCGGCGCATCCGGCAACGGCAGCCGCATCGGCGGACCCGCGAACTGGGAGGAATTCACCCAATGGCAATGGGTGACCATCAAGGATACGCCGCCGCGCTTTCCATATTAGTAGGGGCGGGTTTGAAACCCGCCCCTTACGAAACCCGTCCTATGGCACCGTCATTCCGCGCGAAGTCGCGGAATCCATGACTGTACGACCATGGGCCCTGCGACTGCGCGCGGGGCGGCCATCCGCAGGGTGACGCGGCATAATTCACTTGATCAGATAACAGTATCTACGAAGCGTCGTCGGCCAGCCCCGCTTGGGATGGCAGTTGCACGGGAATTTCGTGGCGCTCTTCGAAGGCCGCCTCCAGCAACCGCGGCGGCAAGGGCTTGTTCGGCTTGACCCCCAGCTCCCTGAGCATCTCGGCCTGCCGGATCAGGTTGCCGCGCCCGCTGGCGAATTTGCCGTAGGCGCTGTCGTAGCTGCTCTTGGCCTGGCCCAGCCTCTCGCCGACCTTGTCCAGATCGGTGACGAAGCCAACCAGCTTGTCGTACAGCTCGGCGCCGCGCTGGGCGATTTCCTGGGCATTGCGCGATTGCTGCTCCTGGCGCCACAGATGGGCCACCGTGCGCACCACGAACAGCAAGGTGCTGGGACTGACCAGCAGCACGTTCTTTTTCCAGGCGTCCATGAACAATTCACGATCGTTGCTGATGGCCAGCGCGAACGCCGGTTCGATCGGCACGAACATCAGGACGAAATCGAGCGACTTCAGGCGATACAGATCGTGGTAGTTCTTGGCCGACAGGCCCTTGATGTGGGTACGCACCGAATCGAGATGGCGCTTGAGCGCCGCGTCGCGGCCGCCGCCTTCGTCGCTGCTGGAAAATTCATCGTAGGCCAGCAGCGATACCTTGGCGTCCACCACCAGATGGCGCTCTTCCGGCAAGCGGATCACCACGTCCGGCTGCATGCGGCTGCCATCCTCCAGGGTATGGCTTTCCTGCAGTTCGTATTCCTCGCCGCGGCGCAGCCCGGATCCTTCCAGCACCTTTTCCAGGATCAGCTCGCCCCAGCTGCCCTGGGTCTTGCTGGAACCTTTCAAGGCCTGGGTCAGGTTGTTGGCATCGTCGGACAGCTTGCGGTTGAGGTCCATCAACTGCCGTACCTGCTCGCCCAGGGCGCTGCGATCCTTGTTTTCCTTGACGTAGACGTCTTCCACCTTGCTCTGGAATTCCTTGATCTTTTCATTCAAGGGGTTGAGCAATTGCCCCAAGTTCTGGTGGTTTTGCTCGACGAAGCGCTTGGATTTCTCTTCCAGGATGTCGTTGGCCAGGCTTTTGAACTGATCGCTCAATTGCTCCCTGGCGCCTTGCAGCATGACCAGTTTTTCCTGCGCCGCCGCGCTCTCGGCCTTGCTGCGCGCCTGCAGCTCGGCCAAGGCGGTTTCCAGGCGCGCGCGTTCGGCCCGCGCCTGCTCGAGGCGCGCTTGCTCCTGGACCAGCGCCTGCTCCAGTTGCGGCAGGCGTTGCGCGCGTTCCTGCCACTGGGCGCGCTCGTCGCGGGCCAGGTCGAGTTCGTCGCGCATGGCGCCGGTCTGGCTGCGCAACTGCTCCAGCTCGGCCTGGCGCTGGCCGCGTTCCTCCTCCAGCATGCGCGCGCGTTCGCGCAGCGTGGCCAATTCGCCCTGCATGCCGGCCTGAAGCTCGGCTTGGCCGCGCGCCTGGGCATCGAGCTTGCCGCGCATCATCAGCCAAGCCAGCAGCACGCCAACCAGCAATCCCAGCGCCACCCCGCCCGCCCCCAGCCATCCCGCTTGCATCGTTTCCATCGCCTGAATTCCTACTGTATAAATACACAGGATGCTAGCGTGCCGGGCGGCCAGAAGCAAGTGCCAATCCTGGCGCGGCGCCGGGACGCCCATCACGAGAAGTTCGAGCCGCATCAGCAAAAATATTCATGCGATCAACATGAAACAGCGATTGCAGCCACAAAAATATGAGCGCAGAATACTGTTTTTATATACAGTACTTTTGTCATTGTGTCCAAGTTCCCCAAGCATCCTCAAGGCATTGCCGCACCCTTTCCCGAAACGCCAGATGCGCCCAGGGATAGCGACAACGCGATTGCCCATGAACGATACGTCCACCGGCCACAGACGCCTCGGAAGGGCCGCGGAGCCGTGACGAACATACGCGGCCGCTACGATAGCGTCATTCGAGAAGAGTTCGACGATGGATGGCAAGGTATAGAATTTTCGCCATCTCCAACTGACGCGAAAAAGAGCGCGGGGAATGCCGCTGACGCAGAGACAATTCCTCCGCTGAAAACGATCGTCACGCAAGAAATGGCCAAGTCCATTATCAGCCGCAACAAGTCGCCCGATCTCCCTTTCAGTTTGTCCTTGAATCCCTACCGCGGATGTGAACACGGATGCGTTTACTGTTTCGCGCGCCCGTCGCACAGCTATCTGGGCATGTCCCCTGGGCTGGACTTCGAAAGCCGCCTGATTGCCAAGGTGAATGCGCCGGAGCTGCTGTTGCGCGAACTCGCGAAGCCCACCTATGAACCTGACACCATCACGGTAGGGATCAACACCGATGCCTATCAACCCATCGAGCGTGAACTCAGGATCACCCGCCGTGTGCTGCAGATCATGCACGACTGCCAACACCCGGTAGCGCTGATCACCAAATCCTCGCTGATCGAACGCGACATCGACCTCCTTGCGCCGATGGCCGCCAGACGCCTGGCCATCGCGGCGGTCACGATCACCACGCTCGACCCTCTCATCGCCCGCACCCTGGAGCCGCGCGCCGCCAGCCCGGCACGTCGTCTGCGCACCATCAGAACGCTGGCGGAAGCTGGCATTCCGGTGAGCGTCTCCATCGCTCCAGTGATTCCCTTCATCACCGAGCCCGATCTGGAACGTGTGATGGCCGCCGCCATCGAGGCCGGAGCCGGCCAGGCCGGCTATATCGTGCTGCGCCTCCCTTGGGAAGTCAGCCCTCTCTTTCGTCAATGGCTGCAGGCGCACTTTCCCGATCGCGCCCAACGGGTGATGAATCGTATCCAGGAGATGCGCGGCGGCAAGGATTATGACGCCGATTTCGCCACGCGCATGCGCGGCACCGGCGTGTGGGCAAGTCTGCTGCAACAGCGCTTCGAGAAGGCTGCCCAGAAACTGGGGATCGTCCATCGCAGCCGGGCATTTTCAACTCTGGATGCCAGTCAATTCGTGCGGCCGATTCTGCCGGTATCCGCCAAGGAAAAGGCCTTTGCCAAATCCGGAGAAACCGATGGCCAAATGGACTTGTTTTGAATGGGCATGCGCATCGACATCGCGATGCTGTCGCGCCGCAGTCCTACCGATCCAAAGTTTGCGGTGCGCTGAAAGCCTTGCTGTAGTAACCCGACGGATCAAAACAGCAAACTCTCTTTTCTCCCGATGCAAGCATGTCGCACGCGTCGTTGATCCGCTTCTTGCGCGTCTTCGCCTGCTTGGCGGAAGTGATCCAATGAATCCAGTCGAGACGGGCAATCGTCGTCGTGGCATCCCAAGTGGCCCGCGATTCGGGATGGGCCTCCAAGGCCTCGCGCAAGTCGGGGGGAACGTCCGGTTCAGGCTCCTGCGCCACAGACATGATTTCAAATTGCGCGATGTCGCCACAAGTGGCGCCTGAAGCTTCCAGCAGCCCGGAATCAATCCGCAGCCAGTGACTTTTTTGACCATCCGGCTCAAGCAAAGCCCTGAAACCTTGGCCGTTGATCGTCCCGTCCACCGTCGTCCGGCCACGCCTCGGCAGCTTTGCGCTTGCCTCTTTGGGCAGAATCACGAAAGCCCATGGGCTGCTGTTTCCCGGCTCTCTGGAACGAAGCAATCGTGCGCTGAACTGCGATTTTGTATCTGCTTGCCTCATCCAATGATCACCCCAACGAATGCGCCTAATTTCTACACGTCGCGAAGTTCCGATTTTACACGGTGCAAGTCAATGGGCAGATGGCCGGTAGCGAACAAGCGCGGGACCGGCGCCCGCGGGTATCGCTCAGGCGAAACCGAATAATTCCAGCGAGGTCTTGCCCTGGCGCAGGGCGCCGATCACGGCGGCTTCCTTTTCCACGCGCGCCCTGGCCTGCCGCGCCACCTGTTCGACCTGGGCGCTGGGCACGGCGCAAACGCCGTCGCGATCGCCGATGACCATATCGCCGGTCTGGATACTCACCTGGCCCATGGTGATCCTTCCGCCCAGTTCGCCGTCCTCGGCCTTCAGCGTGCCGCGAATCGACAGCATGCGGCAAAACACCGGAAAGCCGCTTTCCTCTATTTCGGCGGCATCGCGGGCGCCGCCATCGATGACCAGGCCGGCCAGTCCCCTCTGGCACGCGGCGACGGTCATGATGTCGCCCCAGTATCCGTATTCGTATCCGGCCGGCCCTCCCACATCCACGACCAGCACCGAGCCGGCCGGCGCCGCATAAATGGCCCGGTGCAGGATCAGGTTGTTGCCCGGAGTCGTGCGCACGCAGAATGCCGGCGCGCATAAACGCCGGGCGGGGTCGATGGGCTTGATGGCGGCCGGCAGCGCGCCCGTGCGGCCTTGGGCCTCATCGACGGTGGCCGAGGAAAAAGGGGAAAGCGGGTTGTTGAAATCGCCGGGCATGCTTGGTTCCTCATGGTGAGCCAGGGAAGAATACGGTATGAAAGCGGATTATGTCGTACGGATAGCCATCGATATCCTTATAATGCTCGTCTTCAAACGATAGATTTTCTACAGTCTTGGAAACTTCCTTTTTGCAGACCTTCGTGCTGGTGGTCGAAGCCGGTTCCAAAGCCGAGGCGGCACGGCGCCTGAACCTGACCCAGGGCGCGGTGGATCAGCAAATCCGCGCCCTGGAACGGGAATTCGGCACTACCCTGATCGCCCGCGCCGGCCGCACCGTGCAGCCGACCGACGCCGGGTTGCGCATCGTCGCCGGAATCAAGGACGCGCTGCGCGAGATCCATAACCTGCGCGATCTCGCCAACGCGGATTCGCTGGCCGGGGAATTGCGGCTGGGATCGATCAACACCGCGCTGCTGGCCGACCTGCCCGACATGCTGATGCGGCTGATCCAGCGCCACCCCCAGGTCAAGATCAATATCCATCCGGGCGGATCCTCGATGGATTTGTACGATGCCGTGCAAAGCGGCGATATCGATGCCGCCATCTGCATTCATCCGCAATTCCCGCTGCCCAAGACCCTGGAGTGGCGGCTGATCCGCGAAGAGGTCTTGATCATGCTGGTCCCGGCGCGGCTGGCCGGACAAGACCCGCACGAGCTGCTGCGCACCCAGCCTTTCATCCGCTACGGGCGCACGCAATGGGGCGGCAGGCAGGCCGAGCGCTACCTGCGTTCGGTGGGCATCGTTCCCACCGAACGCTTCGAACTCAGTTCGCTGGCGGCGATCGCGCTGATGGTCGAGCGCGGCCTGGGCATCTCCATCGTCCCCGACGCCGCCCTGCCCTTGCCGGACGGCCTCAAGCTGGCCAAGCTGGCGCTACCCATGCCTTCGGAGGAGCGCCGCATCGGCATGCTGTGGCTGCGCTCCTCGTTGCGGCTGCGCCTGATCCGCCTGCTGGCGGATACCATCCCGTAGCGCCGCCCGCCGCGGACAATCAGGCCACCAGCTTGCCTGAGAATGCCAGCGGCTTGCTGATGCCGGCACGGTGCAGGCGCCGGGGCAGATCGCCATAATCGGTGATGGCCAGATGCTGGGTGGCGATGTTGTCCCAGATCAGCAGGTCGCCCACCTGCCATTTGTGGCGATAGACGAACTCCGGCCGCTTCACGTGCTCGGCGATGCGGTCGAGCAGCGCCCGGCTCTCAGGTTCCGGCAGGCCGGCGATGGCCCGGGTGTGGCCCTCGGTGAGGTACAGGCCCTTGCGGCCGGTCACCGGATGGGCCAGCACGGCCGGATGCATTACCTCGGGCTTTTCCTGCGTCACCGGGGGCGCCCTGAAGTTTTCCTCGATCTTGCGCCGGATGTGATAGCTGAGGCTGTGCACGCCCTGGCGGCCCTCGACCTGGGCGCGCAGATCCTCGGGCAGATTCTCGTAAGCCGCCGCCGCGCTCAGGAAGCAGGTATCGCCCAGCACCTGGCCGTCGCGCTCGGGAATCTGCATGGCGTGCAGCACCGTGTACATGTCAGGCTCCGGCAGATAGGAACCGTCGGTATGCCACAGCGCGCCGGCGTCCACCAGGCCGATCGGCTTGCCGTCCCGGACGATGTTGGAGACCACGGTCAGCTCGGGCACGCCGGGAACCGACAGATCGGTCATGAACGACACCCGCATCGGGCCCAGGCGGCGGCAGAACGCGACCTGCTGCTGCGGCGCCATGTCCTGTCCGCGCAGCACGATCACGCCATGCTGGTGGAGGGCGTCGCGCACCGCCGCCATCTGTTCCTCGTCCACTCCGGCGGCGATGTCCACGCCCCGGATCTCGGCGCCCAGCGCCGGCGCCAGCCGCACCACGCTCACCCCGGCCGCGGCCGCCTGCGCATCCTTCGATCGAATCGATACATCCATTTCCAGACCTCCTCCATTTTTCGTGCGGCCGCGGGGCCGCATCGGCCGCGCATCGGACCATCCTTTGCGCATCGTCGGAACGATCATATGTCTATACATGAAATCGCGTCAAGCAAAAGTATAGACATGTGGGTATGGCGGCAAGCCCGAGCGGCGGCGGCTTGCCGCGCCGGCATGACATGCGGTGGGCATTTGTGCGAACATGCATGCTCTCTTGACAGGACCTCCCATGACGAGCAAGAAGCACCCGCCGGCCTATCTCCGCATCGAGCAATACCTGCAGTCCATCATCCTGGAGGGGGCGGGCCGCAGCGAGCCGCTGCCGCCCGAGCCGGAGCTGGCCGAGAAGTTCAAGGTCAGCCGCATGACGGCGCGCCAGGCCTACCAGCGCCTGGCCAACGCCGGCGTCATCGTGCGCCGGCGCGGCGTCGGCTCGTTCGTGACCGGACACTTTCTGGAAGAGCTGCCGGTCGAGGGCGTGCCCGATTTCTCGGCCTGGGTCGACGCCGCCGAGACCGGGCGCCGCGTGGAAGGCTACGGGCTGGTGCCGGCGCCGGCGGACATGGCCAGGATCATGGGCATCAGGAAGGGGGCCAAGGTGACCCGCCTGCAGCGCGTGCGCACCATCAACGGCATCCCCAGCCTGGACCTGCGCTACCTGCCGGCGTCCTTGCACGAGCGCGTATCGCTGCATGAGTTCGAGCAACAGAGCATCCTGGCGCTGCTGAAGGACCACGGCTACGGCATCGTCTCGGGCCAGGTCGAGATAGATGCCCACCGGGCCAGCGAGGAAGAAGCGCAACGCCTGCACATTGCCACCGGCGACCCGGTACTTGAACGCCGCCTGCTGTACCGCGACGACAGCGGCAAAGGCGTGCTGGTCGGGACCTCCCGCTATCCGGGCGGCAAGGCCTATACCTTCCGTTTCCAGTTCCAGACCGAGAAGACGCAAACTCCGGCGAAACCCCGCAGCGCCTCCAGATAGGCTGGCACCGGCGATCGCCGCATTGGGTTACCTTCCGATTGCCCGCCGGGCTGGCCGTGGCATCAGGCCACGATCCCTTCGGCAAACAGGCGCTCTATCTCCTGCTGCCGATAGCCGGCGCTCTCCAGGATCTCGCGCGAGTGCTGGCCGAACATGGGCGCGGCCTGTGGACTTGGCGGCTCGCTGCGGCCGTACTTGATCGGGTGCTGCATGCCGCGATAGCTTCCCAGCCGGGGATGTTCCATGGTGGTCACCATTCCCTCGAGCAGCACTTGCGGGTGCTCGAACATGTCCTCCACCTCCCTTACCGCGGTGCACGGAACCGCGTCGCCGAACACCTGCTCCCATTCCAGCGCGCTGCGCGCCTGCAATGCCGCGCGCAGCATGGGCAGGATTTCATCGGCGTGCTGCTTGCGCTTGCGCACGGTGTCGTATCTTTCACCCCGGGCCTCCGGCGGCAGGCCGGCAAGTTCGCACAGGGCGGTCCAGAAGTGCGGCGTATTGGCCGACAAATAAATATGGCCTTCCCGCGTCGGGTGCAGTCCCGTGATGCCGCCCGAGCGCATGTCGCGCCCGATTTCCCTGGGCTCGCCTTCGGCCCAGATCATGCGGATCGATTGCATGGCCAAGGCGCTGCGCAACAGCGATATGCCGACGAACTGGCCCTGGCCGCTGCGTTCGCGCTCGTACAAGGCCGACGCCACCCCGGCCGCCACCAGCGAGGCCGCATAGTAATCGACCACCGAGCCATACAGCAATTGCGGCTCGCCCTGGTCCATGCCCTGGAAGGTGCACATGCCGGTCATGGTCTGCAGCACCTGGTCAAAGCCCGCCTTGTCCTTCAGCGGTCCGGTTTCGCCATAGCCGGTCACGGCGCAGTAAATCAGGCGTGGATTGATTTCCCGCAAGTGCTCGTAGGCGATCCCCAGCCGGGGCGGAACACTGGGGCGAAAGTTATGCAGCAGCACATCGGCGCTCTTGACCAGCCGCTGCAGTATTGCAAGGCCGGCGGGATCCTTGAGATTGAGCGACATGCCCTTCTTGCCGCGGTTGACGCCCAGAAAGGGCCGGCTCTCGGCTTCAAGCGAGGAGGGATATTTGCGCAGGTTGTCGCCCTCGGGCGGTTCGATCTTGATCACGTCGGCGCCCTGGTCGGCCAACAGGGTGGCGCCGTAGGGGCCGGCGATATAGGCGCTCAGGTCCAGTATCCGCACGCCTGCCAGGGGGCCGGCTGCCGACTTGCTTGCTTCGTGCTCTTGCATGGCTTCTCCAACACATAGATAATGGCAGCTCGCGTCAAGACGCGGGGACTGCCCCGTCCAGCCCTCACCGTTCCGGCATCGCTGCGGAAGTGAAGACTCACTATTCCTGGATCTTCATTGCGCCGTCATGAGCGGCGCCGTCTTATTTCTTCAGGGCCGAGAAGCGCGCCATCACCCGGCGGGCGCGCTCGACCACGGGGGCGTCGATCATGCGGCCGTCGAGCTGGCACGCGCCGCGCCCCTCGGCTTGCGCACGGGCGTACGCGTCCAGCACGCGCCGCGCATGCGCGACCTCGTCAGGGCGCGGGCCGAACTCGCTGTTGAGCACGGCGATCTGCGACGGGTGAATCGAGGTGCCGCCCGAGAATCCGAACTGGCGCGAGCGCCGCACCATTTCCCCGAATGCCTGGGGATCGCGGAAATCGGCAATCGTGCCTATGTACCCCAAGGGAAGAACGCCGGCGGCGCGCGCCGCGATGATCATCTGCTGCTTGGGCATGAGCAAGGCCTGCTCGGTGGGCTCGCTCTCGCAGCCCAAGGCAAAATCCTCGCTGCCCAGCATCATCGCCACCACCCTGGGCGAGGCCTGGGCAATGCTTTTCATGCGTTCGAACGCGTCCGCGGTTTCGATCACCACGACCAGGCTGGTATGCCCCGGTTCCAGCCGTTCGCGATATTCGCATTCCGATACCAGTTCATCGATCAGCCTGACGTGCGCGGGACCATCGACCTTGGTGATCGTCAGCGCCGCAACCCCGGCATGGACCGCCGCCTCGATATCGCGCACGGCCAGCGACAAGGGCCGATTCACACGCACCAGGACATCCGCGCCGCCGCTGCCCACGGCCGCCACCGTTGCGCGCAGCGCGGCCCGCGCCGAGGCCTTTTCGGTCTCGGGGACGCTATCTTCCAGATCCACCTGGATTGCGTCCGCCTCCAGGGAAGAGGCTTTCTCGATGAAGCGCGGGACATTGGCCGGCACGAAGTGAATCGAGCGCCATGCCGGGAGTTTGCGCGCCGCGTGGCGCTGATACAGCGCTTGCATGCGATCCCCTTATTCGACCTTCAGGCCGATCTGCCTGGCCACCGCGCCCCACTTGGCGAACTCGGCCGCGGTATATTCCTTGTAGCTTTCCGGGGTTCCACCGCCGATTTCGCCGCCGGACATCTTGCTCTGGAATTCCGGCTTTTCGATGACGGAACGGATGTCGGCGTTGAGCTTGTCGACCACCGCCCGCGGCGTGCCCTTGGGTACCGATATGCCGGCAAAGGTGGTCGCCTCGAAACCTTTCATGCCCAGTTCCTGCAACGTCGGGACGTTGGGCAGCAGCGGCGAGCGCTTGGTGCTGGTGACCGCCAGCGCCCGCACCCTGCCGGCAGTGACCTGCGGCGCCCACGAGGTCACGTTGTCGAAGGCCAGCTGGATGCTGCCGCCCATGATGTCGGCCTGGACCTGGGGCGTACTCTTGTAAGGCACATGCGCCATCTCGATGCCGGTCATGCTGGCGAAGAGGGTGCCGACGAAATGCCCGGTGGTGCCGTTCCCCGGGGTTCCAAAATTGATGGCGCCGGGTTTGGCCTTGGCCAGCGCGATCAATTCGTCGATCGTATTTGCCGGTACATTGGGACCAACCGCCACCACATTCGGCGTCTTCACCACCAGCACCACCGGCTCGAAATCCGTGGTCGGGTCATAGCTCAGCTTGGTATAGATATTGGGATTGATGACATTGGTGGCGGTGTTGGACAGGTACAGGGTGTAGCCATCGGCCGGCTGCTTGGCGGCATGGCCGGCGCCTATGTTGCCGCCGGCGCCGGGCTTGTTCTCGACGATCACCGAGGACTTCCATTTTTCCGCCAGGCCGGCGGCGATCAGCCTGCCGACGTTGTCGGTAAACCCGCCCGCGCCGAACGGCACGATGATGGTAACCGGGCGGCTTGGATACGCCTCCTGGGCATGCAGTCCAGCGGAAAGCATGCTCGCCAACAGACATGCTCCCAGCACGGCTGTCATTTTTCCTGGTCGAATG
>Ga0182745_1004733_pt1 | contig 11284 bp, 7 predicted proteins | sample eDN3rd30CKraftBY_FD_128523 | JGI IMG/M metagenome (GOLD analysis project Ga0182745, IMG submission 128523) | Enriched backyard soil microbial communities from Emeryville, California, USA - eDNA 3rd pass 30_C Kraft BY (version 2) (version 2) | ecosystem: Environmental > Terrestrial > Soil >... | reverse complement strand
GAAAGGTGCTTTGTCAGTCGAGATCGAGCGATTTGCGTTCTGACAAGGAAGCCGAAGCAGACGAATCCCAAGGATTCGTCGATGCAGGCTGACGAAGTTCAGAACGCAAAAGAGCCGATCGCAGCACAAATTGACCTTTCGGGACAGACTCTTAGTCGGGAGAAGAAAATTGGAAGATTTTGACGTCGCGATTGTCGGCGGAGGAATCGTCGGGCTGGCGACCGCCTGGCAACTGGTCCAGCGTTACCCCGCCAGCAATGTCATTGTCATCGAAAAAGAACCGCAACTTGCGGCCCATCAGAGTCGTCACAACTCCGGCGTCCTGCACAGCGGAATTTATTATCGCCCTGGCTCCTTACGGGCGATCAACTGCCGGCAGGGCAAATATGCGATGGAGCAATTCTGCCTGCAGTATGGAATTCCCTTTGAACAATGCGGCAAAGTCATCGTGGCGGTCAATGAAGCAGAACGCGAACGTCTGCAGACTATTTATCAACGGGGACTGGCCAATGGAGTAAACTGCCAGTTGATTGATCGGCATCGCCTCTGCGAGCTGGAACCTTATACCGCAGGTCTTGCTGCTGTGCACGTTCCGGAAACCGGGATCGTGAATTACCTGCGAGTCTGCCAGCAGTTGGCCGAACTCCTGCAGAATTCCGGTCGACATCTTCAACTCAGCTCCACAGTCACCGCCATTCATCCCGAACCCCACCAGGTGACCGTTGAAACGACTCAGGGGACAATTCATGCGCGCTATCTGGTCACCTGCGGTGGCCTTTGGGAGGATCGATTGATCAGGCTGGCGGGCGATGTTCCCATTGCCCAGGTGGTTCCCTTTCGGGGTGAATTTTTCAAATTGAAACCCGAAGCGGAATATCTGTGTCGAACCCTGATTTACCCTGTCCCTGACCCGGCTTTCCCTTTTTTAGGAGTGCATTTTACACGCATGATCTCTGGAGGAGTGGAATGTGGTCCCAATGCAGTCCTCGCATTTGCCCGGGATGGATACCGGAAGACTGCTTTGAACCTGAGTGACCTGCTGGAAACATTTACCTATCGCGGATTTCAGAAAATGGCCTGCAAGCACTGGAAAACCGGCCTGGGCGAAATGTGGCGATCCTGGAGCAAAGCGGCATTTGTGAAAGCACTACAGCGACTTGTGCCTGAGATTCGTAGCGAACATCTGATTGCCGCCCCTTCCGGGGTTCGTGCTCAAGCACTGGGCGCCGATGGGAAATTGCTGGATGATTTTGTCATCCAACAATCAGGACGCATGATTCATGTTGGAAATGCCCCGTCCCCCGCCGCGACCGCATCATTGAACATCGGCAATATGATTGTCGACCATCTGGCGGAAGCCGACTTACACTAGACCAGTTTGGTCTCTCATGTGCCCGCGTCGAAAAGGTTTCACTTGCCTCGCGGAATTCAGAGTCGATCCGGAAAGGTGCTTTGTCTCAGGCGAGACCGAGCGATTGGGTTTGTGCTCTGACAAGGAAGCCGAAGCACACGAATTCCCAAGGATTCGCCGATGCAGGCTGACGCCGATACAGGCTAACGGAGTTCAGAACGCAAAAGAGCCGATCGCAGTACAAACTGACCTTCCCGGACAGACTCTGAGTCCCTTTTCTCCGCCGACAAATTTAAGGGTACTGAAAGAAGGAAGCGTCAAGGAGCCTTGGCTGCAGATGTTGTTGTCCGGCCGAGATCCGCCTCAACTTTCTGCAGATGTTGCAAGTAAGCCTGAGCTTCCTGCAATTGTGTTTGAGCAGCTGAAACGGCAACTTGAGCGGCGGCCATCCCCTTTTGTTCCTCTTCCTTAGGTTTGGCTGTCTCTGCGGCTTGTTGGAAAGCGGCTTGTGCATCGGCGGCAGACTTACGGGCAACCTGCTCTTTCTGAACCGCTTCTGCAACCTGGGTCTTGGCTGCGTTCATCGCATTTCGTGCGGCATCCAAGCCTTTTGCTGCACTTTCCGCCCCGGTCTTCAGAATCACCAATTGGCCATTCATCTCTTGAACTGCTTTTTCGGCTGACTCCAACTGCTGTTTTGCACCATCCAGACTCTTCTGCAACTCTACAACTTTTGCTTGAACGACCATTGCTTTTGCCTTCGCCGCATCGAGGCCATCCTGTGCCTTCTTCGCATCTGCCTGACGTTGTGCGACCACCTTTTTAACGGCGTCATCTGTTTCGATGGCAGCTTTCTCGGCTTCAGTGGGCTCAGCAGCTTGCGCGGCAGCAGCCGCTTTAGTCGTCAGCTCCGTAACGGATGCCATGGCAGCCTGCTGAACCTGATTCACTTCGGCAACGGCATCGTTGGTGGTTTTGAATGTCGCCTGGACGGCTTTCAGTTTTTCTGTCTGCTGCTGCAATTGAGCCATCAGGCGGGTGATGCTGGCCTGAGAATCCTTGACAGCCTTCTCTGCAATTTCCAGGGCTGCTTGTTTTGCTTTGAACGCTGCTTCAGCCTGTTGTTTTTGTGCCTCCGCAGCTTTGGCGGTTGCGTCCATCTGGGCTGCAGCTTTCTGCGCCGCCTCCGCAGCCGCCTTACGGTCATTCAATCCCTTTTCGATCCCGGCCAATGTTGCCTGTTGAGCATCCAACTGAGCCTTAAATTGGGCAATATCGCCTGTAGCCCGTGCAATCTGGGCCTTGACGGTGGGCGGATTGGTATCGATCTGCCCCAATTGGGTAGCATCTTCAGCGTTCCAGATTGTGACTTTCCCGGTCCAGTCACCGGTGAGGATACGGTTTGCTTCCGCATCAAAGGCCACTTCCATCGCAATATCCGCCACTGCAGGCAAGTCACGAATTTTCGCTCCGTCCCCCTTCCAGTAGCGAGTCATCCGATCACGTCCAGCAGAAACGATGTTCCCGTCCCGGGTGTACTCCATGGAGGTCACCCCGCCGCCATGCGCATTCCACGACTTCACCAGCCCGCCATTCTGCATTTCCCAGAGCTTGATTGTTCCGTCTTCGCTGGCGGAGGCAACGACATTGCTATCTGGACGCCAACTGATATCACTAATGCCTGCTTTATGTCCTTGCAGGTCGTAAAAAATTTCACCGCTGCCCGCTTCCCAGACAATCAGGCCGTTACTGCGATCTCCAGATGCCAGCAAGACCCCGTCTGGACTGAATTCAATGGCGGTCACCCAGTCTGTGTGCTTCTTATTTTCGAACAACAGTTCGCCGGTCTCGACAGAATAGACCCGTAAAATTTTCTTAGGGCCGCCAAGCGCGACACGCGTCTGGTCGGAACTGATATCCGCCCCCAGAATTTCATCGTATTCTTCGCCCACTTCCACTTTGCGTTCGCCGGTTCGCACATCATAAATCACGACGCGACCACTTTCGCCACCCCGGCCTCCTCCTACCAGCAATAACGATCCGTTCCGGCTGAACTTCGCAATCTGAGCATGTCCCTCTGGAAACGGCAGCACGCCCACCAGGTTGATCGACTTGGAATCATAAACCCCGATCTGCTTATATCCGGAAACAGCTGCCAAAGAGGCCCACGGGCTGACAGCAAGAGCTGTGACAGCATTGGCATGTTTGGGTGTATAGATGGAGTCGCCATAATAACTTTGCGGGAAAGCCACATCTGCAGGACGGGCATTCGAAACCTCAATCTTGGCCAACGAAGGTTTCTTCTTGACGGCTGCCTTGCTACCCGAGTTTTCCAGGGCTCCCAGATTAATCCATTTTTCAATGATAGCCAGTTGTTCCGCCGGCAGCTTATCTGCGTTCGGTGGCATCGTTGGTTCACTGGCGTGTGTGACCAGACTAAACAGGTAGCTATTCCCAGCATCACCAGCTTCGATCACGGTCCCGGATGAACCGCCCAGCATCATGGCGGCATAGTTATCCAGAACCAGCCCCCCTTTTTTATCACTGGCATTGTGACAAGAACCGCATTTCGAACGGAAAATCGGCAATACATGGTCGTTATAGGTGATCTTTTCCTTCGCGGCCGGGCCATCCGTCTTTTTTTCCTCGGCGTATGCTGTCCCGACACTCAAGACCAACAGCAACGTGCTATAACGATAAATACTTTGCATGGTTCAATAATCGGTTAAGGCAAATTCAATGCAGCCGGTCGACGGCCGGAATCAGCGGCAGAAATCGTCTGCTTGTCAAAGCAACAATCCATTCTGCAGCCGCCTACAAACAACCCACACTGGGCGGGCGCAGCCCATGCCTGCCACACGAAAGAGAGAGGCAGGCATAGAGAGGCAGTCAGTGATTAAACAGGAACTCACGGGAGTTCAGGAGAGCCCAGTAAATATCTTCCAGCCCGTTCTGACGTTGACTTTCATCGGCGACGAGCGTGGACAAATGTTCCATTTCCTGAGGCGTAGGATGCCGTGTCAGGCAGATCACGTAGAGACGGTCAATGACCTCCGTCGCGGGGAGCTTTTCATCCTGAAGCCGCTTCAGTAATCCGCCGCTACGCATTTTATTTTGAATGGTATCTCCATTCATCAGGTGCAGAGCCTGTGATAACGTGGGTTCCATGCGAACTTCACACGAACAGGCGGTCTCACGGCTGGCTCGTCCAAATGTCTGCAGAAAATAATTCGATGTCTTGCCATCGTTGATCTGGACGGCCCGCGCTCCCACTGGCAACTTGGGGAAGTCATCTTTCGTCTGAGTCACTTGTGTGATGATGTCCAGCATCGATTCCGCTTTGATACGACGAATTGTCTGATGTGCAAAATTCAATTCATCTGTCTGATTGCTTTCATTTCGGCGTGTCGTTCGCTGATAGGTTTTGGATAAACAGATATCTCGCACAAGCTTTCGGAAGTCGTAGTTGTAGCCCGTGAAATTTGTGGCCAGGGCATCCAGTAATTCCGGATTGGAAGGCGGATTGGAAATCCGAACATCGTCAAATGGCTCGACAATGCCGACGCCAAAGAAATGGTGCCACACACGATTCGCGAAGTTTCTGGCAAAAAATGGATTCTCCGGCGACGCCAGCCAGTCCGCCAGTACGACACGACGATCTTTCCCCTTGACATCCGGTTGTCCGCCGCCGAGAAACTTGGGGATGGCATTGGCGCCGGTGACCGGATGTTTAATCTCACCTCCGCCGCTGTTGAAGATAATCACTTCCCGTGAATCTTCACCCCGCTTGCGACCAATCTGTGCCACAAATGCCGCAAAATCATAGTAATCGTTCTGCGTCCAGCGATCGAAGGGATGGTTATGGCATTGTGCACATTGAATCCGCATCCCCATGAAAATCTGCGCGATGTTTTCGGAGACTTTCAGTTTATCTCGCTCAAGTTCATAAAAGTTGGTGGCCGGCGTCGAAAATGTCCCACCGGACGCCCCCAGAATGTCACGCACCATTTTGTCCATCGGAACATTATTGGCGATCTGTTCGGTCAACCATTGCGAGTACAACACGATCGATTTATCAGGGATTTGATTTTGACCTCCCGATCGCATCATCAGCCATTCGGCCCACTTCGAAACCCACATTTCCGTGAATTCTTTGCGGCTCAGGAGCTCATCGACCTTTTTCGTTCTTTTATCGGGGTCTGTGCTGGCCATGAAGTCGTTGAATTCGTCCAATTCGGGAAGCAGGCCGACCAGATCGATCGATACTCTCCGGATGAACTCTTCGTCCGTACAGATTTCCGACGGATTAACGCGAATCTTCTTCAACTTGGCAGCCACCAGCTCATCGATGTAATTTGCAGGCTTCTCTGGAACTTGCGTGTACTGCAGACCCTTCGGCAACGCCAGAAACTGCGAGCCCTGGGTATGCACATCAAAACGGGCCATCACGAAGGCTTCCCCGCGCTGACCAGCAGTGACCAAGCCGTTCTCATTGATCTTGGCAGAGGAATCGTTGCTGGAAAAGAACGAGGCCAGCGACGTCACATCGCGGACCGTGTTGTCGGAATATTTGGCAATCACCACCATCTGCTGGGTCTCCCCAGCTCCGTCCATCACTGCTTGTTGCGGATACAACTCGATAGAAACACAGTGTGCCTGATCTGCCGGGTCCAGTGGCGTTCCGTTTTCGATCCATTCCAGCATCGTCTTGCCGAGTGCGGAATCTTTTTCAAACCGCTTTCCACCGGTGTGTGGAACAGCGCCGGTGATCTTTTCCAAAATCAGGCTGGATTCCGGGACGGCCAAATCGACACGTCGCCCAAGCTGTTCACGGGTAATGCGAAAATGATCTCCATCGGGATCATAACCAAACAGTGAAAGTCGAAACCCATCTTTACCCCGGGCGGCTCCGTGACAACTTCCAGTATTACAACCAGCCTTCATGAAAATCGGCATCACGTCCAACTTGAAGCTGATAGGCCGATCCACCGCTGATTTTTCGACGATGACGGGAACCTGAAAACTCTTCCCATCAACGGACAAGTGGAGTTGCGTCTGACCATCGGCAATGGGAAACAATTGATTCCCATCACGACGTACCACGGCTGCATTTTCCAGTTTCCAGTCTGCCTGCGAGGACAGATCCCGGGTGATCCCGTCGTCATAGACACCCTGAACAACAATGGATTGCCTGGCACGACTGGTGGTCAGCCGAATTTCCTTAGGGAAAACCCGCAGTTCCACCAGCTCTGCGCCGATGGCGCAATGTGCGGTCCATCCGGCAAACAACAGCAAGGTCAGGATTCGTTTCATAGTTCTTCGTCTATCTGAAGTCTGGTTATTTCTACGCAGACCAAATTCGGTCTTCAACATGGGGCTGCAAATGGCTATCACGCTCTGCCGGAATTTCTGGATTCGTTGTGACAGCAAAACCACTTATTGACCAGCAGCTTTCTGTTGTTGCTGCAAACGCAACTGCTCCAGTCGGGAAAGTGGTTTGGCCGGGGGAGCAGCTGCCGTTGCTGCAGGTTTCTCCGCAGCGGGTTTCGTCGGTTCTGGATTCTTCGGAGGAGGGGCAGGCTTGTCGACACGCAGTCGACCCGATCCCAGGTTATGCAAAATCATCTCACCATTTTCCGGAATTTCCACCCGGCATTGCAGGTTCTGTGTCATTCCCGGAGGAGTGTCTTCGGCGGTCTTAATCGTAAAGAGCAGTTCGGAAGTTTCTTTATTGAATTTGACTTTTTCCACGGTGGCCTTGGCGGGCAGGCTGACCAGTTCGGCCGTCGCTTCACCAGTGAACTCCTTGGCATGAGTCACTTTAACCAGGTAAGGGACTTCCTTGCCTTGCTCCACGGCCCCTTGTGCAAATTCGAAGCTGACATAAGGCTCTTCCACACGTAAAGGGACAAGTGGAGTCAGGTATTCATAATCTCCGCCGGCATACTTCACCCGACAGCGCACTGCAACCATGCTTTCCCGGACAGCTGCCCCATTCGAGGCATTGACGGCCATCGTGGTTTCGGTGGCCCCCTTGGGAATCACAGCGGAACCATTCGAACTGACGCCGGGCGGATTCTGCAGCATCACCAATCGAATGTCTTCATCCCACCCCTCTGCTTTTTCACAGCGAATTTTCAATGACATCGAACCATTCTTCACCAGGGGAATGCTCGGTGGTTCAATCCAGCATTTAAACGGCGCCTTCTCAATGACCACAACGGGCATCCGGTTCATACGCTCTTCCCAGACGCGGTCATTATTGCGAGCCCGGATCATCAGCACGTCTTGTCGCAAGCGTCCCACGATCTTGCGGTCGGCTTGATTGGGGTCATCCAGAAAGGCTTCGATCGTTGAATATTTCCCTCCCAATGGGGCATTTTCATCCGCATAGAAGACAACGGTTGCGGTCCCGTCCGCACGCCAGCTGGTTGGACATTCCATGCGCACTCCGGGAGGAAGATCAAGCCCTCGAAAATTCACCGGGCCGCCGAATTCGCGCCGCTGAATATTGGCGACAATTCCAATCCCTCCCCCTTGAGGAATCACCAGTTGGGACTGCACATAACGGGCCAGCTCGACTGGTTCGGCAAATAGCTCAGGTTGCACGGGAGTGACTTCAACGCGATATGAATATGTGGGAGATCCATTTCGCAAATGGTCCCGGATGAGAATTGCATACTCGCCATCCTCTGGGAATTTGTATTTCACAGCAGAATCGGGGCGTCGTGCATCGTCATCGCTGGCCAGGCTGGCGCCGTCGCGAACTCTCAAAATCGAAATGACCGGATCCAGCCCGGAACGTACACGGCGGGCATAGACTTCAAATTGAAATTCCTGCCCTTTTTGAGCGCTGAACTTGAAAACGTCGACATCCCCATTCTCGCCAATCACGCCGTTCATCGCACCAGGGATACTGGCGGAAGTGGCCTGAGCGATTTGGTTGTTCGGTTCCTGCTCAATGCTATTGTCCAGGCTGGTCAGACGGAACGGCATCGAGGACGGCGCGATTCCACGATCATCCTGCACTTCTAGCCAAAATCCATCTTCTGGAATCTCATTGGGAAGAGTCACCTTGCGGGTGATGGGTCCGGCAACATCTCCCAGAAATGTAACATCCAGCGTCTGACCTGGTTTGCCTCCCGCTGGAATGGTGGCCAGCGGACGGGGGAATGTTCCGACGTGCAGAAGGTAGTGTGCGTTTCCGTCTCCGTTATAAGAAGCATCACGCACCTGCACATAATACTTGCCATCTGCGGGAGCAATGATGGAAACAACGGCATCGTTCCACAGCAGGGGAGCGTCATCATTCACGGCCAATTCGAACCGCTCGGAATTCAAAATGGCAACATATGGGTCAAAATAGTTTGTCCCGTCGGAGAGACCGAATCGTTGGCCAAAAATTTCGACGCTGATTCTTTCTCCCTTTTTGGCTTCCAGAACATAATAGTCCACATCTTCCGAGACAATTTTTCCTGCAATGGTCGTATTGAGCTGAATCGCCTGGGGTGCAGCAAAGTCCGTATTGGGCTCAACCTCATCGACGATTGGCAGGGTGCCTACGTGAAAATTCACCAGTTCAGAGAGTCCTGTCCGTGTGCGGATTCTCATTCGTTGTGAACCCAGACGACAATCGGGAGCAATTTTCAGGCGAACTTTCACTCTTTCGCCACGTTTGAGGCGAGCCTCGTCCTGAACGAGTTCAAAGCTTTCGACCTGCATACCGGTGTCGTACAACAGCAATTCTTCAGCGTCATCCAGGCGCTCACCACGCAGATAAACATCGACTTCGTTCCCACGTTGTGCCCCAATCGGCACGGTATGCAGGAAACGTGGATTCGCTGCCTGTGCTGCTTCGCTGAAAAGAGTTCCCGCCGCACAAAAAAACATTGCAGCAATGATCAAAAAACGCATCTACCCACCCCGGTTGATTGAGGAAAATGGGAGCTGTCCCAGCGATCCGAACCGGATCGCTGGAAGCTCAAACCATGTTCTCGAACTCATGCTCAGAAAGTTCGAGTTATCAACGTGACAAACCGATGGCAATCCCCCCAACGGTCGAATCACATCACATTCAGGAGACTCAGGCCAGCAGTTCCTTGATCACTTTTCCGTTATCGATGATTTCGATCGGACGATTCCCAGGAGACATCAGTTCTTTATCAGCGACAATTCCCAGCGTATGGTAAACTGTCGTGAAGAGATCTTCGACAGAAACCGGGTCTTTTTCCGGTTCACTGGCCGTCGCATTCGATGTTCCATAAACCATTCCTGGTTTGACCCCGCCACCGGCCAAGACCACGCTGAAGACTTTAGGCCAGTGGTCACGACCAGCCGTAGCATTCATCTTGGGAGTTCGGCCGAATTCCGAAGAGACCATGATTAGCGTTTCGCTTAGATGCCCTCGCTCTTCCAGATCCTGGACCAGTTGCGAAAAAGCCTGATCGAAGTTGGGCGCCTGATTTCGGAAGCCATTCACAATGTTGTCGTGCATATCCCAGCCGCCATAGGTCAGATTGACCAGACGAACCCCGGCCTCTACCAGACGGCGAGCCAGAAGCATGCGAGCCCCTGCCGTGTTGCGGCCATATTTATCACGCAACGCATCGGATTCTTTATCCAGATCGAAAGCTTCTCTCGCTTCCGGTGCGGAAATCAGGCTATATGCGGAATCATAAAACGAATCCATCGCTGCGATCTGATCTGACGATTCCCGTTTGCGGAAATAGTCGTTAATCGCTTCCAGGGCGGATCGCCGGTTTGCGAAACGGCTGTCATCGACGCCATTTGGCAGTTCCAGATCTCGAACCTTAAACCCTTTCCCTGCAGGATCACTTCCCAGAGCAAATGGTGCGAATGCTGAGCTCAAGTATCCACTTCCAGCAAATTCGTTCGGCACATTGGGAATACAGACGTAGGGGGGAAGGTTATTACGGCTTCCCAACTGCTGACTGAGCACCGAGCCAATAGAAGGATATTGCAAAGCTGGGCTGGGGCGATACCCAGTGAACATGTTGTGCGTGCCACGCTCATGGGCCGCTTCCCCGTGCGTCATCGAATTAATGACGCAAATTTTGTCTGCAATTTGCGCCATTTTGGGAAACATCTGACCGAAACGAACTCCACTCAACTTCGTTTCGATCGATTGCATTTCGCCCCGATATTCCAGCGGGGCAAATGGTTTCGGATCGAATGATTCCTGCTGAGCGAGCCCTCCCGGCAGAAAAATGTGAATAATCGATTTGGCGGTTCCCTGAAAGTTGTCGTAATCCTTCAGATCGGCCTGGGCCTGGCGAGCCAGAAGCTGAGGCAGAGTCAAAGTTGTTCCGGCCAGCATTCCAACCTGCAGAAAACCTCTGCGAGAAAGTTGCTGAAAGTGGGTCGGCGAACAACTGCTGGTAGTAATGGCCATCGGCTGAACTCCATTGAGGCGGGTGTGAAACTGGTGAGGGTTATGGGGGAACTCATTCCGTTCAAGTCGAACGGGTGAGTATTTTCTTGTGCGGGCAGGCTGTGAGTTGGGCTTCAGCCCAATTCAGGGAGAACTTTCTTCATGCGATCTCGTGACATCACAATCTCTACTGAGGAGAGTTTCCCAAAAATGTGGTGGGAAGATGGTGTGGCCCCCTTTTTCTATCGGTGTTCCTATCGGACTACAGCCAGTAGATTCATCAATCTCCACCAATTCAATTACGAGCGTATGATTCTCATACCGCACAGTCAATCGAAAATTTGGAAACCCGGAAATTTCTTCTAAACATTCGAGGCGTCTGCTCCTCAAAAATTCTCCTTAAATACGCGTCATTCGGTTGTTGCGATGATCTTTCAACCGGATCTCTATTGACGGACCACAAAATGCCCGAGTGTCCTGTCAGAGCTGGCTTTAGGATGCGTAATCGCGAAATATCGCCCATTGTCGAATTTTGCGTTCAG
>Ga0182745_1004732_pt1 | contig 11286 bp, 8 predicted proteins | sample eDN3rd30CKraftBY_FD_128523 | JGI IMG/M metagenome (GOLD analysis project Ga0182745, IMG submission 128523) | Enriched backyard soil microbial communities from Emeryville, California, USA - eDNA 3rd pass 30_C Kraft BY (version 2) (version 2) | ecosystem: Environmental > Terrestrial > Soil >... | reverse complement strand
TGCCCGGCGCTATTCGCGATACTCGGGATTCGAAGCTCGAAACCCCAGCCGTCGCTTCAGCCTCCGGACTTGGGAAGCCGGTCGACCATGAAGCTGACGTTCGGATAGCCGGCAAAGGCCGCCGTCTGGAAGACGCTCTTTACGACCAGGGCGGGCACGTCGCGGTCGACCTGGAGAACGACCACGCCCGGGAACGGCTGCGAGTTGTCGTGGACTTGCTTCCAGAGCTCGCGCTTCGACTTGAGGATGTTGAAGAGCTCATCGATCCTCTGGAGGCGATTGGCTTCTTCGATCGCTCGGGTCGAACCCGCGGGCGTGCCGTCCACGAGAATCTGGCTGCCGGTGATGGCGACCATCGGCGCGTCGAGCATGTCGAGAGTGTTCTCGGCCTTGGGAAGGCGAATGCTCTTGTCGACCGGGATCTCGCCGCTCGTGGAGAACGACATCAGGAGGAAGACGACGATGACGACGAGGAAGTCGATCATCGGCGTCAGGTTCAGCGCGATGTCGACCGACCGCTTCCCCCCGCCCTTCACGCGCTTCTGGACGAAGCGCAGCGGGATGAAGTGCAGGAGCCGCCGGCCCGGCTTTACGATCATCTTCTGGTCATGAAAGCTCTTGGACTTGGACATGCCTCGGCTCCTAGTTGACCGAGAAGGTCACGTTGAACGCCGGTACGGGTTCGTTCGCGCCGGCGAGCTCGCGCTTCGGGGTGTAGATCGCATCGATCACCGCAATGACGTCCTTGAACGGAGTCTTGTTGTCGGTGTGCAGAACGGCTTGATCGAGCTTCTTGTCGCTCGCGTCGCGATGCGAGCCGTTGATCTTCCACTCTTCCGAAATCTTCGTCGCCAGCTCGGGGAAGCGAACGACGCTCTCGGTCTCGACAGGCTTGCGGGGAACATCGACCGTGTTCACGACCGTCGCGCCCTGCTTCCAAATCAGCGTGAACTTCTCCTCGCCCCGCATCTCGACGTGAAGCATCTTCTCTGGCGGCGAGGGGTCGATCTCCTTGTCCGGATCCGGCGGGCCAGGCACCTGCGCATCGGCGTTGATGCGTGCCATCTGCGACCACACCGCCGTGATCAAGAGGAACGAGATGATGCAGACAAGAAGGTCGATCATCGGAACGAGATTCAGATCCGAGTCGACACTGCGGCGACCACCACCGCCGCCGCCAACGCTCACACCAGCCATCGCCTTAGCCTCCTATCGGTGACGCGGGAGGTCGCGCGGGGTGGAACCGTCCACCCCACGCCATTCCGCGAAAGGATCCGACAACTATCAGGCGGCACCCTGCAGGCCCTGCAGGTTGACCTTCTGGCGGTTGGCGACGACGAGGTTGAGCACCTGCACCGAGGCCTCGTTGACGTCGTCTTCGAGCGCCTGGGTCTTGCCGTTGAGGACGGCGTAGCCCATGAGCGCGATGAGAGCGGAGCCGAGACCGAAGGCGGTGCAGTTCATGGCCTCGGAGATACCGAGAGCGAGAATGCGGGCCTTCTGGCTCGGGTCGACCGACTCACCACCGACGGCGCCGAAGCTCTTGATCAGACCGGCGACGGTTCCGAGAAGACCGGACAACATCGCGAGGTTCGCCAGGAGGGCGAGGTACGGGGTGCGGGCCGCGATCTTCGGAAGCTCGCGGAGGGCGGCCTCATCCATCGCCGCCTGAACTTCTTCATCCGGGCGATTCACCTTCATGAGACCGGCCTGGACGATGCGGGCCAGGGGAGAGTTGGACGCGGAGCACATCTTGACGGCTTTGGCGACATCGCCCGCAAGGATGCACTTCTGCATCGTGGCCAGGAACACGTCCTTATTGACGGAGTTCCCGTACAGGTACATCGCCCGCTCCACGATCACACCAATCGCAATGATCAGCCAGAGCGTGATGGGATACATACCCCATCCGCCTTCCTGATACGCATGCCACAAACCGGCCATCTGGGATCCTCCTCGCATGCTCCCATCGGAGATGGAGAGCGCTCGGTCATCTGAGTGTCGAAAAAACGACTCCGAAACCTCCGGCAGCGACCCACTCGAGAATGGTTGGCGTGAGCGGCGTCCGTATGTCTCTTCGTCATCCTCGACCCGCGAAGGCGAGTCGAACGGGGCGCATCATGCTTAGGCGCATACGGTCCCGTCAAGCAGGATTGGCCGAGGGGACGCGCTTTCGAACCAGGCCAAAACTTTGTAATCCCAAGGACTTATACAATTTTCCAGCACCACTGTTACGGAGACTTTTCCTTTCCTTGGGTGATTCGCGCACCTTGGGGAGCTATGACGCCGACGGATTTTTGACCCCCGAAGAGAACTGGGATCCGGCGTCGCAAACGATACCAACACCCGCTTGCACGGCCGCGAACCGTGCCGTTATAGTCGCGCCCCTCAAAGGCCCGAGCACTCGATCGAGGCCTACGCGGAGCGATTGAAAGGAGCTTCGGGGAATGCGTCTTCTGCTTCTGGTGGAGCAAGCGGCGAGCGGTGAGGCCGGCGGATTTGCCGAGGCCTTCAAGGAGAATCCTACCTTTCTCCTCATGAATTTCGTGTGCTCGGCCGTGGTCGTCACCATCATCGTCGAGCGCTTTGCTTTCCAGCTCAGCCGATATCGGGTCAACTCGAAGGAGCTGTTCGCCCAAGTCAAGAAGCTCGTCCTCGCCGGAAACGTCGATCGCGCCATCAAGCTGTGCGAGGCCGGCGACTATCCGCTCCTCCAGCTAATCAAGAGCGGTCTCACGAACGCGAACAAGGGGCCCGACGAGATCGACGCCGCGCTCAGCGAGAAGCTCACGGAGCTCAAGCCGGCCGTCGAAAAGCGGATCGCCACGCTCTGGTCACTCGCCAACATCGCGACCTTGATCGGACTGGTCGGTACCGTCTACGGCCTGATCAACACCTTCGGTGCGGTCGCCGCGCAGGGTCTCTCGCAGGCCGACAAGCAGCGCCTCCTGGCCAACGGTATCGCGGAAGCCATGTACAACACGGCGCTCGGTCTGTTCATCGCCGTGACGTGCATGATCGCTCACGTCATCCTGAACACGCGAGCGAAGGCCATCCAGCACGATCTCGAGAGCACGATGGAGCGGGTGTTCAACCTGCTGACGATCACCAACAAGCCTGGCGCGTGATGATTCCATGCCCGCCGCCGGCGGCGAACGCATGCCGCGAGGTGATCGATGGCTGACGAAAGGCTGAGCGCCGCTCAACGTTCGAAGATCCGCCGCCTGTCCGCATACAAAGAGCCCGATCCGGGCGAGTCGGGCGGCGAGCTCAACATCGTTCCCTTTCTCGACATCATCACGAACGTGATGATCTTCGTCCTCGCGACGGTGACGGTCACGTTCACCGCCTCGATCGAGTCGACACCGCCGTCGCTCGGGGGCGCCGGCAAGGTTCGTCCTCGAGAGGCACGAACGTTGAACCTGTCGGTGTTCATCGTGAACGACGGCTTCTCGCTCAAGGCCTCGGGGGGGAACATCGCGCCCGGGTGCGAGACGCCCGGTAGCGGCCTCGCCGTCCCCAAGCAGGGTGACGCGTACGACTTCGCTGCCCTCACCCGCTGCGCGAAGCGGCTGAAGAGCGCCTCTCCCGAGTTCCAGGAAGAGACGCAGGTGACGATCACCGCGAATCCGGGCATCGATTATCAGACCATCGTGAACGTCATGGACGCTCTGCGGAGCACCGAGGATGGCGAGCAGCTCTTCCCCGAGGTGCACTTCGGCGTTCCGCGTTGAGCCCATCCCGATGGCACTCCCCAAGGCCTTTTTTCTCCGGATGACTCGATGACCCAGCAGACGCCCCAACCGAAGCCGAGCCAGTCGAAGGGTGCCAGCGTCGTCAAGTTCAAGAGCGAGCTGCGCAAGGCCATCCGGAAGAATCAGCGCGAGCCGGAGATCGACTATCTGAACATCACCGCGATGATGGACATGATGGTGATCATCCTCGTCTTCTTGCTGAAGGGGATGTCGTCATCGTCGGCGTCGCTGCCGCAGTCCAACGATCTGACGTTGCCGACGTCGGTCATGGACGGCGAGCCCTCCGAGGAAGGCACGCTGGTGGTCATCTCCAAGTCGCAGATCCTGGTCGGAAACGATCCGAACCCGGTCGTGCGCCTACCCAGCCGCGACGCCCTCGCCACCTCCGGTGTCGAAGCCAAGGACAAGCGGGGTGGGCCGTCGGACCTCTACATCGTGCCGCTCGCGAATGCGCTGCAGTCCACGCGGCAGATCGACCGGCAGCTTCGCGAGGCGAAGGGGCTCGATCCGTCTGGCTCGGAGGCGATCATCGTCGCGGACTCGACGACGCCCTACCGGCTCCTCATCGAGGTCCTGTACACGCTCGGCCAGAGCGAATACTCGAAGTACCACCTGATGGTGCTGTCGGGCAGCAAGCAGCAGTGACCGGGCGGGCTCGTCCGAGCGAGCGGCTGCACCTTTAAAAACGACGAGGCGAGGAAGGAGTATTCCCTCCCCGCCTCGTACGCGGCGCCTCGGTTATCGGATGCTCGCCGGTTCGACCGGGGTCTTCGCCGGCAGCTGGGCTTTGATGCCCACGTCGATCCGCATCGCGTAGAACGAGCGGTAGACGAAGACGAAGGTACCGGCCAGGAGCGCGGCAGCGAGGGCGATTCGGGTCTGCGTCGTCAGCTCTTCGGCGAGCTCGACCGCCAACAAGCCGAAGAGCGTCGTGAACTTGATGACGGGGTTCATGGCGACGGACGACGTGTCCTTGAACGGATCGCCAACGGTATCGCCCACCACGGTGGCGTCGTGGAGGGCGGTTCCCTTCTCCTTCAGGTCGACCTCGACGACCTTCTTCGCGTTGTCCCAGGCTCCGCCAGCGTTCGCCATGAAGAGCGCTTGGAACAGACCGAAGAGCGCGATCGAGATCAGGTAGCCGATGAAGAAGAACGACTCGAGGCAGGCGAACGCCAGCGTGCCGAGGAATACCGCCATGAAGATGTTCCACATGCCGCGCTGCGCATAGGTCGTGCAGATTTCGACGACCTTCTTGCTGTCGGCAATCGACGCCTTCTGCACACCGTCGAGCTTGATGTTGGCCTTGATGAACTCGACGGCGCGGTACGCCCCCGTGGAGACGGCCTGCGTCGAGGCACCCGTGAACCAGTAGATCATCGCGCCACCCGCGATGAGCCCGAGCAGGAAAGGCGGGTGCAAGACCGAGAGCTTCTCGATGCCCTGGGTCAAGCCATGGGTCAGGGCGACGATGATGGAGAAGATCATCGTGGTCGCGCCTACGACGGCCGTGCCGATGAGCACCGGTTTCGCCGTCGCCTTGAACGTATTACCGGCCCCATCGTTCTCCTCCAGGAAGTGCTTGGCTCGCTCGAAGTCGGGCTCGAAGCCCCACTTTCCTCGAATCTCCTCCTGCACGCCGGGCACGCTCTCGATGACGCTCAGCTCGTACACGGATTGCGCGTTGTCGGTGACCGGACCGTACGAATCGACGGCGATCGTCACCGGCCCCATTCCCAAGAAGCCGAAGGCGACGAGACCGAAGGCGAAGACGGGCGAGGCGTCGATGGCCCCAATCGTCATGAGCTCGCCCAACCCCATGCGGCTGACCAGGAAGGCCGTCCCCATGAGGAGGATGAGCACCATCCCCATCCAAAACGCGCTGAAATTGCCAGCCGTCAGCCCGGAGAGAACGTTGAGCGACGCGCCACCCTCGCGCGAGGAGGTGACGACCTCGCGGACGTGGGCCGAGTTGGTCGAGGTGAATACCTTGATCAGCTCGGGGATGATGGCGCCAGCGAGCGTGCCGCAGGTGATGATGACCGAGAGCTTCCACCACAGCGTCTCGTCACCCCCGAGCTGCGGGATGAGCGCGCTCGAGACGGCGAAGGTCAACAGCACGGAAACGATGGACGTAATCCAAACGAGCGACGTGAGGGGCGCCTCGAAATCCATCTTGGTGGCGCCCCGGTATTTCGCTTTTTGGATGGCCTCGTTGACGAAATAGGAGATTGCGCTCGCGATGATCATCACGACGCGCATCACGAACATCCAGACGAGCAACTGGACCTGCACCGTGACATCGGGAACGGCGAGGAGGACGAAGCTGATGAGCGCGACACCGGTGACGCCGTAGGTTTCGAAGCCATCCGCGCTGGGGCCGACGGAGTCGCCAGCGTTGTCGCCGGTGCAATCGGCAATGACGCCGGGATTGCGAGCATCGTCTTCCTTGATCTTGAAGACGATCTTCATCAGGTCCGAACCGATGTCGGCAATTTTGGTGAAAATGCCGCCTGCAATGCGCAACGCGGAGGCGCCGAGCGATTCACCGATGGCGAAACCGATGAAGCACGGTCCCGCATAGTCTCCGGGGACGAAGAGGAGGATCGCCAGCATGAGCAGGAGCTCGATGCTGATGAGGAGCATGCCGATGCTCATGCCGGCCTGGAGCGGAAGCGCGTAGACCGGATAAGGCTTGCCGCGAAGGCTGGCGAAGGCCGTGCGGGAGTTTGCGAACGTGTTGATCCGCATGCCGAACCAGGCGACGGCCGAGCTCCCGGCGATGCCGATCAGGCTGAAGAGCAGGATCATCGCGACCTTGAAGGCTTCGAAGCCCTGCAAGACGCCGAAATACACGACGATGATCGCGCCGATGAACGCCTCGAGCACGAGGATGAACTTCATCTGCGTGGCGAGATAGGTCTTGCAGGTCTCGTAGATCAGCTCCGAGACCTCGCGCATCGCCTCGTGCACCGGCGCCGTCCGGAGCCGGTGATAGGAGACCAGGCCGAAGACGATTCCCAGCGCGCAGACCGCCAGGCCAATCGCGAGGAGGCCGTATCCCGACATGCCGAAAAAGCTGGCTGCGCCGAGGTCCGGGACCTTGAGATTTGCCTCCCCCCCTTGGTGCGCGATGGGTCGATCACTCGCCCAGCTCGACGACACCGACGACAAAACGAAAAAAGCAGCCGCGAGCGCGAAGGCGCTTTTCGGCGCCATCGAGCATTCCCCACTGCTCCGGATCGAAACCGAAGACCTCATGTTGGCACCTCGCCTGAATGAAGGAGAGGACCTCCCCCCGGGAGAACCCGCCCCAAGCTCGAGGGGTTGGCCGCCCGCATTGCGCAGACGCTTCAGCACCGCTCGGCCGCGCGGCGTACCGCGCAAGCGAAGTCGCGATTAGCAGACGTGCTCGGCGTTGTAAACGCGGCCGGCGCTCGATTGTGGCTTGCCCGCTCGCTCGAGCGCGTGCTAATGCGGCGACCTAGTCGCGTACCGATTAGGTGACGGGGGTTCGGAGCCCGGATGGCTCTCCCGTTCCGAGACCGTAGGCGGCATTGGCCTTGGGCACGCGCACGGAGGAGCCGCGCGTCGCCGTGACGGCCGAATTGCGCTCCCTCAGCAGATAGGGCCACGAAGTGAGCGATATCGTGAGAGCCCCCCGTTCGTCGCAGACCGACGGGCGGACCGGACAAGAAGATCCGTCGACCGAGCGACCGACCGAGTCAGCGACCGCAGACAGTCCCGGTCCCCGAAAGAGGGCGGGACGACGAACGGCCAAGTCGGCGCCGAACAAGGGCCGCGGCCCCGAGGCTCCGACCGTCGAGACCGCCTCCACTTCGAAGCCGATGGGCATTGAAACCACGCCCGAGCAGGATCAAACTGTCTCGTATCGGGGCGACGATTCGAAGGAGGCCGAGCGCGAGGTCAAGCCCGGCTCGGCTGCACAAGACGACAGCGGACCGACCCGAGCGACCGAGAACGTTCCTCGATCGTCCGCCCCTCCCGTGTCCCAGAAGACCCAGAGCCTCGTCCTCGCGCTGCCGCAACCGAACGGCGCGAGCGCCGCGAGGCATGCGAGCCACGTCTTGTCCTCGTCCATTTCCGACACTCTCTCGACCCTCAGCGATCGCGGCCTGCGTCGCCTGCTCGGTGCCCGCACCTTCCTTCGCGGGCTCGACTACGCCCGACGCCGCGTCGTCGAGGAGATCACGATCGAGAACGCCGCCGCGCACGGTCGCGTGAAGGGCTCCGACAACGATCCCTACATCGTCAAGGTCGAGCTCACGCCCGAGGGGATCCAGTCGCATTGCAGCTGCCCGGCCTTCAACAAGTCCGGTCAGCACTGCAAGCACGTCGCCGCATTGCTCATCTCCGTGCGCGACCAGGCCCGCGGGGCCAATCCGCGGCCCCAGCCGCCTCCCGCGGCACCGCCGCCGCAGCCGCATCCGACGAGCGACGCGAAAGCCCGGCGACGCGATCGACGTCGTCGCGTCGGCGCCATCCCGGCACCGGCTCATGCAGCGAGCGTTCGCGACGTCGGCATTCTTCCCCCCGTGGATGCCACGGCGAAGCCGACCGGCGTCGGCGCGTGGCTGCCGCCTCCCTCGGTGTCGAGCGCCCGCCCCGTCGAGTTCCGCATCCATGCCCGGCAACAGGGCCTCACCGTGACGGTCCTCGATCCCGAGGCGCGGCAGCCCCTGCTCCCCTCGCACGCGCTGCACTGGCAGCAGTACTTCCCCACGCCGGATCGCGACGCGTTGCGCCTGCTGGCCCGTTTCGAGAGCGGCAACCCGCGTCACCCGGCCGTTGACGTCCGGAGCGAGGATGCCGCCGAGCTCCTGCCCCTCCTGCAAGGGCGCCGCGTGCTCCTCGAGCCCGCGTTGATGCAGCTCCGGTTCTCGGACGAGGTGCTCCGACCCCGCTTCGATCTCGAGATGGTCGGCAGCGACACCATCGTCGCCAAGGCCAGCTTCGAGCGAGCCGGCGACAAGCGGAAGTTCTCGCTCCTGCAGGGCGGTTGGTACGAGGGTGCCCCCGGCTGGCACATCGACACCTCCGAGGGCATCGCACGCCCGCTCGACAAGCGCGTCTCGCCGGCCGCCTTGCGACGCCTGCTGCGCTCCCCGACCATCGCCGAGCCGGTGACCGACCTCGTCGACCTGATCATGAGCGGCCTCCCGCGGGTGGCGCTCGAGGTCGGCGCCGAGCTGCCCGATCTCTCCCAGGTCGCCGACGTCATCGATCTCGTGCCGACCTTCCGCATGCGCGCGAGCGGCTCGCTCATCGAGGCGCACGTCACCCTGATCGCGGCCTATGGCGACACCGAGGTCGCCGTGCGCGCCGACGGCATCTCGCCGCCGGTCATCATCAAGCCGCCGGAGGAAGGCCAGAAGCGCGCCCGCTGCATCCGCTGCGACATCGCCGCCCAGCAGGCCGCCGCCGAGAAGCTCCGAGCGCTCGGACTCAAACCGGACGAGTCCGGCCAGTACTTCGTCGCCAACGGCGACGCGGCCATCAAGTTCTGGTCCGAAGGCGTCGGCTCGCTCCCGGACGACTGGGATCTCTACGTTCCCGAGGACCTCGTCGACACGCACATCCGCTCGACCCCGCTCCGCGTCGCGGCGCGCGTCTCGTCGGGGATGGACTGGCTCTCCCTCAAGCTCACCTTCGAGGCCGACGGCATCTCCGTCTCGCGTGAGGAGCTCGCCCGCTGCCTCGCCGAGGGGAAGAAGTTCGTCCGCCTCGACGACGGCTCCTTCGCGCCCTTCGATCCGAGCCGCGTGCGCGCGATGCTCGATCGCGAAATCGAGCTCATGACCGCCGCGAGCGCCAACGGCCGCTTCCCCCTCTCGCAGGCGGGGCGCCTCCAGGAGCTGCTCTCGCACGCCGACAAGGCCACCGTTCCGGCCGCCACGCGCGACCTCTTCAAGAAGCTCGCGTCGATCGACGAGATCTCGCACACGAAGAAGCCGCGCGGCCTCAAGGGCACCCTCCGCCCCTACCAGGAGCAGGGCCTGTCGTGGCTCAAGTTCATCCACGACATCGGCTCGGGCGGCGTGCTCGCCGACGACATGGGTCTCGGCAAGACGCTGCAGACCATCGCCCTCCTGCTCACCGTCAAGAACGAGCAGAAGTCGCTGAAGACCCTCATCGTCGCGCCGACGAGCGTCGTCCATAACTGGCTCCGCGAGCTCGAGAAGTTCGCGCCCACGCTCGACGTGGCCCTTTGGCACGGCCAGCAGCGCAAGGGGATGATCGAGGAGCTCGAGGAAGCCGAGGTCATCATCACGAGCTACGCCCTCCTCCGCCGCGACGAGGAGCTGCTCAAGGAGCTCGACCTCGACTACGTCATCCTCGACGAGGCGCAGCACATCAAGAACCCGCTCTCGGCCACCGCGGCCGCCGCCAAGCGGCTCAAGGCCCGGCGCCGGCTCGCGCTCACGGGCACGCCGATCGAGAACCGCCTCTCCGAGATCTGGTCGATCTTCGACTTCGTCTCGCCCGGCCTGCTCGGTCCGCTGCAGAAGTTCGAGGAGCGCTTCGCACGGCCCATCGCCGACGGCGATCACAAGACCGCCGCCCGCCTACGAGCGACGATCCACCCCTTCATCCTCCGGCGCACGAAGCAAGAGGTCGCGAAGGATCTCCCTTCGAAGATCGAGACCGACCAGATCTGCGAGCTCGCCCCCGAGCAGAAGGCGCTCTACGGCCAGATCGCGCGCGAGGTCCGCGCCCAGGTCATGGGCGAGGTCGACAAGGTCGGTATCGCGAAGGCGCACATCCACATCCTCGCCGGGCTCACGCGGCTCCGTCAGGCGGCCTGCGATCCGCGGCTCCTCGGCTTGCCTCGCGCGTTCGGCGACGAGGACTCGGGCAAGCTCATGGCGTCGCGCGAGCTCGTCGAGGAATGCGAGGCCGGCGGGCACAAGGTCCTCGTGTTCAGCCAGTTCGTGTCGATGCTCCACCTCATCCGGGACGCGCTCGACAAGGACGGCATCCGCTACGAGTACCTCGACGGCACGACCAAGGATCGCGCCGAGCGCGTGGAGCGCTTCCAGGAGGATCCGACGATCACCGTCTTCCTCATCAGCCTCAAAGCGGGCGGCACCGGCCTCAACCTCACGGCCGCGGACACCGTCATCCACTTCGATCCGTGGTGGAACCCCGCCGTCGAGGACCAGGCCACCGACCGCGCGCACCGCATCGGTCAGAGCAAGGTGGTCACCGCCTACCGCCTCGTCGCGAAGGGCACGATCGAGGAGAAGATCCTTCAGCTCAAGGCCAAGAAGCGGGAGCTCGTCTCGAGCGTGCTCATGGAGGATGCCGGCGGCGGCAAGAAGCTGACGAAGGCCGACCTCGAGGAGCTCTTCTCCGACTGAGCGGGGCAGCTCTCCTAGAGCCAATGCCGAGCGCTTAGCCCGCAAGTGATCGATTTCATTTGAGATTCTCGAACCCCCTTTTTGTCGCACCAGAACTGTGCTTGGTCTCGGCACATCAGGTGCGCGATGGGATTCGAGCGGGTTCTTCA
>Ga0182745_1004730_pt1 | contig 11288 bp, 10 predicted proteins | sample eDN3rd30CKraftBY_FD_128523 | JGI IMG/M metagenome (GOLD analysis project Ga0182745, IMG submission 128523) | Enriched backyard soil microbial communities from Emeryville, California, USA - eDNA 3rd pass 30_C Kraft BY (version 2) (version 2) | ecosystem: Environmental > Terrestrial > Soil >... | reverse complement strand
TTCCCTTCTAGATACTCTTTTACGATCATTAACTTAAATTGTTCACTATATTTAGTCATAAAAATACACCCCAAATGTTAGATTTTACTCTAACTTTTGGGGCGCATTACAAATTTATCCCGCTCTCACATTATAACTTTCTATTCTTTTACCATAAATCTTTTCTTTACTACCAGCCCTATACCAATAATGACACTTACCATTCCCAGTAAAAGAATAGTAAAGTTATTCGTAGCTGTATTTGGTAAGAGATAACCGTTTTCACTTTCTGATTTTTCTGCTTCATCTAATGCAGCTGTGACTTTTTGTTGTTCTGATAATATCTGATCATTTTGTCTAACTTCTTCTTTATCCTCTGTTACTACAAGTTCCTGATGACCATTGTTGTCAATTGTTTCATCATCACTAGGCTCTTTAGGGTCCTCGTCAATTGTTGGTTGTTGGTTTTCATCGGGAACTTCTGTATCAGGTTGCTCTTCATCAACCGGTTCATTCGGATGCTCACTTTCCCCTTCTTCAACTTCAATCCCAATTTGATAAGCAGCAATTGTTCCGGAAACTTCATGTGCTGCTAAAAGAATATTTTGACCAGTTGGACTTTCATCTGCCGGAATAAAAGTTAAACCTTCCGGAGCTGTATCACCATTACCAAGTGTTACCTTTTCCTCGCCATTAAAGATCCGTGATGAGAAATATCTATTAAATACCGGTTTTTCAGGGTTGTCTATATCGTAAACCATGATTCCACCAACACGCTCTAAGCCAATGAAAGCATAATTCTGACCTTGAACATGACCAATTGTTACTGTCTCCGGCTCCGGCCCTTTATCATCACTGCGGGAGTCAAAATTATTTTCATCATTATTAGAATTAAAGTTATCTTTCCCATATACCTGCTTTGTGATTTCCTCAAAATCAGAACCACTATCATATGTTAAATCTAATGATTTAGCATTCCATATAGAAAACGACCTGGCTCCATACCCATAAATCGCCTCATATTTACCATTATCATTCTTTGGTGCTGATATTGTTGTATTCAGCCTTCCTACTTGTTCTTCATTAAAAAGTCCATTTTCAATAAGCTGATTCAATTGTTCTTGAGTATATCCCTCATATAAATCAGCATTTAATTCATAGGATTCTTTCAGATCTGCTACTCTTTCTTCCTCTGAAAAGCCATCATAATCCTGTGCATCACCTTCATTAGCCGATAATATGTATGTTTGTCCATCCACTTTGTATGATGCCATTCCATCAGGTTGGTACATTGATAAAACAGGCCAGTTAGTGATGTTGATCTCATTATCCTCATTTGAAGCATCTACCTTATTTTTCCCTAAAGAAAAATCCTTATATCCGAGACTTTTTACTTGGACAAATCTTTTTGCATGAAGATCCAGTTTTGCTATCGCATTATTTTCCTGAAGTGCAACAAAAGCATATTTACTCTCTTCATCCACAACAATGTATTCCGGTTCAAGATCTTGGGCAAATGTAGAAGTTTCTGAAACCTTTCTTACTCCTTCTTCGATTATATCCTCTTCAAATTCAATAGGTGTGACACTATCATTTGTTATTCCTTCCACACCATTTGAGACATCAATCATACTAACAGAACCCTCTGGATTGGTTTGGTAATCATCACTTGGCTCCCCTTCATTGGCAACAAGCACATAGTAACCATCCGGAGTAAATGTCAGCATATCCGGTAAGGCTCCAACTTTTACATGTGATAGATAAACACCTTCTGTTGACATAAATACAACATATCCGGGATCAACTTTATTTGCAGCTGGTGCCGAAACAGCAATATACCCGCCTTTTGGATGAATCGCTACACTTGTAACATCAGAAGCAGCTACACCTAAATCTTTTAAATTGATCTGTTTTAGACGAGGGATCACTTGAGAATCATTAAGAACATTTAAATCAATAATATCTACTGCCTTTGCTGAACCATTTACTGAAAAAGCATGTTTGGAGATTGAATCATACGCAACAATCTCTGTTCCTCCCTCACCAATTCCAGCTCCACTGGAGTATCTCCCAAGTAATTGAACATGGACACCTTGTCCATGTTCTCCATCATATTTCATTACATGATTAGCAGCCGATGTTTGAACAGGAGAAAGAAGCAGTACACATGAAGCAGCAGCAAAAATGGTTTTGCTCATAATATGCTGAAATTTCAACCTAGCAACCTCCCAAATTTTATTTTAATATGAAAAGCTTACTAGGTTTTGGTAAAGATTGATCAAGAGTTTTGTAATATTTTTGTTAATTTTATATAAATTCGTCGGTAAATGTTAAATTAAATGTATATTATGTCGATAAAAATCTGTATTGAGCCTTTTCAAAAAGCATTACTTTATATAAAATTTGTTTAAACTTAAACCCAATTATTGATTTTCCCTCTTCTTCTGCCTTTATGTTTATTATAATTGTATATTATACAAAAATAATTAGTGTTACTTTATATGATCATCAAGCATTTTAAGTTGTCTTCCTGTAATGGACACTCAATGAACAAATGTAAAGCCGTTAATATATGTTTTGAAAATGAAAGTGAATATTTTGTCTCTTTTTGTTTTGAAATCAGATAGACTGAAAAAAATTTACATTTTTCCACCTTTTTTGGACGCTGTTAAGGAATTATATACATTTATTCTATATTTTCATTCAGATACATCTAGTTTTGTCGAAATAAAGCTCGTCAACCTTGAAATAATGTGAAAGCATGCAAGAACAAATGTTAAGGTGCATATACATATGACAATAGAGCAAACAGTTTGGTGCGCGCATTATAAAGAAATGAAGAATGGACACACTTAAGAAGGAAAACGAACAGGAGGATTAGGAATGTCGTTTTCCTTTTTAACGCCATCAAAATGTATTATAGATATTTTCACATTCTTCTGCAGTAGGCTCATAAAAACAATGAAGTTTGAATCTCCCCACAAGCGGCTGATTGTACCATTGTGGAGGACAATCACCCTGAGGACGAAAATACCATAGGCTAAATTTCGCCGGCCAAAACCTATCACCGTTTACGACTCTACGAGCAAGTCTTTTTTCACTTTCCCTGGCCCTTTGAAAAAAATAACCTTTGGTTGTGGCTTCAAAAGCATGTGGTTGAAAAATCATATTCGGAATTGTTCGTAATCCCTTAAAATCCGAACAGTTGGAACGAATCCGATTTATTCCTACATTTCCGACTAAAAGCATACCTTGAATCCCTTCTCCTTCGGCTTCTGCACGAAGCAGCCTAGCTAATAAGGCAATATCTGTTTCAGTCGCTTTTACAACGGCCATGCATTCACCTCCATTTCAATCCTCTTTTTATCATATTTTATAGAAAGCTAGGCACATGACTATTTATATACATTTCTACATAAAAAAAAAGAATGCAATGTTTTCGCATTCTCTTCTATTTTCGTTATCATTTACTTAAATCCGCTTCTCTGAAAGTGTGAGTTTAATTGTCCTCTAATCATTTTTTTCTTTAATTCAGCATCTGTTTCCTTTTTTCTATAATCTCTCCGTATTTCATCTGTTTGAACACCTTCTTCTACTTTTTCTGCAATGTCCATTAGTTTTTCAATATCTGAAAAGGAATATTTACGGAAACCAGTTGAAGTACGCTCAGGAAAAATTAGTTTTCTTTCTTCATAGTAGCGGATTCTTCTCTCCGATAATCCTGTCATTTCACATACTGTTCCCATTGACATTACTTTTTTATCACGGTATGACATACTTTTCTCCATATGAATCCCCTCTTATAAATGATAAATTTCGTTCAGTTAATCTCTTTTTTACTTTAGCAACAGTAACCGTTTTCTAACAAGAATTATTTATTAAATTTTCGCTTTATTTATAATATTCCGTCTCTTACTCATGTTTTTTCCTAAGGAATGTTTTACTCCTAAATTTCTACGTAAGGAAAGTTCACACACAAAAATGCCCATAATAATGAAGAGACATCCTTTTTAGATGCCTCTTTTTCTTATTTATCATAAGGCCACCAGAAAACTATCTACTCACTCTGGTTCCCCTATCTCGAAACTGCTATTAATAAGTTCTATTGCTTGTTCAGGAGTAATTTTAAACTCATCCGCTACTTTTTTAATCATATTTTCTCTTATCTCTCTAATTGTCATTAAGAACACAACCCTTTCTCTTTGATCTGTTACTATCATATTATCAGAAAATTCATATATCAAAAGGCATTTGTAAGATTATCTGACATGGTTTTTCTAGTAGTATGACAGAATATATTACAACTCTTTTTTATCGTTGTTGATAAGAACTATATATAATATGATCGACATGAAAACAGAAAAAGCTGAAACCAAATAAATTGTATGATATCCGAATAAATGACCTATCTGTCCAAACAATAAAGCACCCATTCCAACACCTAGATCAAAGGAAGAAAAGAAGGTTGCATTTGCCATACCTCTTCTATGTTTCGGCGCATTCTCTATTGACCATGCCTGTAGAGCTGGCTGTACGGATCCAAAGCCTATTCCATATAATACAGCAGCAATTAACAGAACGGTTGTATTTAATAACCATGCTAATAAAATCATGGCAGCTACAATGAGAATAGTTCCAGGTATAAAAATTGCACGATGTCCTTTTACATCATATATTTTTCCAGCAAACGTTCTGGATGCCATCAAAGCCAAAGCAAAAACAAGGAAATACCATTGGATACCTGAAATTCCTTTTTGAGCAGTATATAATGGCAGGAAAGACGCAATTCCCCCAAAGGTTACTGTAATGAAAAAAAGCAACAGGGACGGTTTGAGTGCAGTTTTTTCATAAATATCCCATTTTTCTTTTTTACCTACTTGTTGTGTTTTTTCGATGGTTTTATAGCGTATTCTTGACGAAAGGAGAAACGCTATTAACCCTAGGATTGCACAAATCATAAATAATTGTGTATATGATAAAACCCCAGCTAAGGAAAGTCCCAATGATGGCCCAAAGGCTAATGCGATGTTTCCTGATAAGCCATAGTATCCCATTCCTTCTCCACGTCTCTTTGAGGGGATGATATCACTCGCAATTGTTCCAGATGCTGTTGTAGAAAACCCCCAACCAATACCTTGAATAAATCTCATAAAAAATAAAAATCCTATCGCCGGAAGAAAGCCAAAGGATCCAACGGAAACAATAAAAATCAAAATACCAGTTAAATACACAAATTTCCTGCCTCTTGTTTCAAGTGCATGCCCTGCATAGGATCTTACTAATAATGCTGAAAAGGTGAAAATACTAACAACAAGTCCAATTAGCTGGTCATTTCCCCCTAACTCTTCTACATAAAGTGGAATCGTTGGCAAGGTCATTTGAAACCCAAGGAAAATAAAAAAGTTTGATATACAAATTAATATAAAGTCACGTGTCCAAATCTTGTCTTTATGTAATGCATTTAATTGCTGAGAATCCAAAAAAGCCCTCCTCTTTCAATGTAATAAGCTATTATTTAATAAGGTTAATATTTATGAGACTAAATAACAAATGATATGTTTTACAATATATAATCAACTAAAGAATAAAGTGTTTTATTTTATAAATAATAAGAAGATGAAAACAACTTAAGTGACGGTTAGGGTGAGATAAATGAAATTTGGTTGTCATGTGAGTATTAAAAATGGATATTTTGCCGCTGCTAAACATGCATATACCATAGGTGCTAAAGCATTTCAGTACTTTCCGAAAAATCCAAGGAGCTTGTCAGTGAAAGTGTTTAATTTAGAAGATGCAAATCAATGCTCCGGATTTTGTCATGAACATGATCTTGTATCCATAGCACATACACCTTACCCAACTTCTCTTACTCCATCATTAGAGAAAAGGGAACTAACGATTGCATCATTGTTAAATGATTTAGAGATTGCTGAAAGTTGTGGATCTATCGGAGTAGTTGTTCATTTCGGGCATCTTCTCGATGCAGATCATCCACTGACAAGCTATCAGGTAATGATTGAGATGTTAAATCTTGTTTTATCGCAATGGAATGGAAAATGCAAGTTGTTAATTGAAAATAATGCCGGTACATCAGGAGCACTGGGGACAACATTGGAAGAGCTTGTTCAAATTAGGAGCCTAATAGATAACCCCGAAAAAGTCGGATTTTGTCTCGATACTTGTCATGCTTTTGCAAGTGGTCTATGGAGCGGGCAACAAAATGAGGAATTTTGGCAAAAAGCAATTGAACTAGGTTACCTTGAATATCTGGAAGCTATACACTTAAATAATTCTAAATACCCGCTTGGATCACGTAAAGATAGACATGCGAATATTTTTGGTAATGGATTCATAGAAAGTGATGAATTTATAAAATTCTTTCAGTTAGATCTATTATCAGAAATTCCTTTTGTTCTTGAAACACCATCAAATGAAGGTGTTTCACACATGGAAGAAATAAACCAGCTCTACCAATTTGTTGAGAATAACCGGTAGAGCCGCACCCTTATCTGATTCCACAAAAAATTCATCCGAGAAATCTCTACATCCCATAACCAGCATGTTACGACCAAGAACTACGTTTTTGTAATGTTTTGCGCTTTCCCGAGAAATAAATTTATTTTATATCCTACCATTTTTAAGAACCTGTATCATCATATCAGCATTTGGATAACCGACTTCTCTATACTGTTTCAAAACCTTTTCAATATCATAGCCAACTCTTTCAATAGATGTACTAAATTCATTCTCATTAATTGTGATAACACCGTAAGATGCTTTGGTTACACCATCAAAGGGTAGTCCTACACTCCCAATATTCATGATCACTCTACCATTAATGTACCGAATATAAGGCTTATGAATATGAGCATAAAGATAAATAGTTGCATCCTTTTTCGATAACACCTTTTCATGTAACAGACTGTCTTCTACATTTTGGGGTATCACTTCAAATAAACTGTTAGGTGTTGCATGAAAAGCAAAGATTTCAATACCATGTTCATTTAGGCATAACTCTGTAGGTAGCTGAGATAAATAGTCGATATCTGTTGATTCAAGGTTAGAACATATCCATTCACGTTCCTTGTTCATCATTACAAGAGCTCCATCAGGAACTTCTCCTTGCCGAACCCCTCTCACAATCCATTCATCAGCATTTCCTTTTATCACATCAGCTTGTAAGGATTGAATAAGTTCTAACGATCTTTTTGGTTCAGGTCCTCTATAGCATATGTCACCAAGAACACAAATTTTTTCAATATTTTTCTTTTTTAGATCTTTTAAGACTGCTTCAAGTGCAACAGCATTACCATGTATATCTGAAATAAATGCAATTTTCACGATCATATCCCTCCAAATTAACCGAATCTTTCTCTAGTATACCAATCCAGTGGTTTGGTAGCCATTTGTAAAAAATTGTTAGTTTAATTATTAAAGTTTCTTTTACTTTTTGAAGGATAGTTAAACAAAGAAAAAGAATAATTAAACAATAAGATTATAGAGAAGATGTGCTTTTACTGGAGGGGAACCAATGTTAGCTCAAAAACATATAAACAGCAATGTCATACCTCAAAGTATTATTCCATATGATCACAAAATTGCTCCATATTTGATTCGAAATGTTTTATTTCAACATATCCCGAAAGCAACACAACATATTTATGTTGTGGGAATTGGGTCGAATCAAATAAACGGTGACAGTCTCGGTCCTTTTGTTGGTACTCTCCTGCAACATAAATTCCCAAGTCATTTAACTGTGTTAGGAAATCTTCAGTCCCCATTAGATTCCTCAAACTTAGTGAGTGAAGTTACCAAGATCTGCTTACCACAAAATAGTTTTGTCATAGCTGTTGATAGTGTTTTAGGATCTAAAAACATAGTTCAGTCCATTGTCATTAAAGATGGACCTATTCTACCTGGTGAGGGTTTAGGAAAACAGCTTCCGGCAATTGGTGATTGTAGTATTATGGGAGTTGTCCTTGAGAAGGATGTTCAGGATCAGTCAACACTATTTCATACAAATTTACATCTTATCTACACAATGACAACAAATATTGCCAAAGGAATTTCTCTTGCAGTTCGTCAATTTTTTCAATACCCTCCTAATTATCCGATATTTCTTTAGGAAATAGCAGCAGCCGAATGCAGAATCTAATCACGAAATTCTCCATTCGGCACTAATTCTTATTAAATATTATTTTTGCTTTTAATTATTTTATCGAGACATTCTCTCTTTCATCAATTTTAGATACGATTGCTTCCGTTAGCTCTTCTGTTATTTCCACTAAATTTTTTTCTAATTTGGCGCTTATCATTTTTGCTAAAGCACCTTCAGGAGTAATATCAAGAAAACCTGACATTAACGTTTTATTTGATTCTAGAGGCTTTGCTTCAAAATATCCCTTTCCACTAATCTTCTCATTGATTCCGGTTAGGTTAAACTCCACTTTTGATGGTTCTAACCATGTCAAAATATCTACTTTTAGATGTATTTTTCTTTTTATAACACCTAAATCTGTTTTGAATTTCCATGTTGATTCTTTTTCACTAATTATTTCATGATCTATATACCCAGGTACAAGTGGTGCCCAATGATCCATTACACTTACAAAGCTCCATATAGCATGTATAGGATGATCAACTTCTACTTTGTATAAATGATTGGCCATTTATCAAACCTACCTTCTTGTTCGATTAATGATTCATAGATGAAAAACCATTTATACAGTACTTATTCTTTTTCATTGTCCAATATGTGTTTAAATATTTAAAAAACACTAACTCCCGTTACGAATTTCGTTTTCTCAGGGTTTTAAAATAATCTTCAAACAATTATCCTTATGTGAATTAAATATTTTATAAGCATGCTCTGCTTCTTCTAAAGAAAGGTGGTGGGTGATCACATCCAACAAATTTACTTGTTTCGTTTTGAGGAGATCGTATAATAAAGGAATTAGATGGATAACAGAAGCAAGTCCCATTTTTAATGTAATGTTTCTCGCAAATAAATCACCTAATGGAAACTGATTATATCTAGTTCCATATATTCCTACCAATTGTATTATTCCACCCGAGCGTACCACCTGACTAGCAAATTCAATGGCACCTAAAGCCCCACCCTGTAGCCTAAGAGCTGTTTCCATTATTTCGGTCGGTCTCATTTTCCCGCTCATTCCGACACAGTCAATTACTACATCAGCCCCACCTTTTGTTATTTCTTTAAGATGTTGCTCTAATTCTTTATCTTCTTGGAAATTAAAAACTTCTACATGATTCCATTTTTCTGCATGTTCAAGTCGATAAGGTACGTGATCAACGGCTATCACTCTTTTTGCGCCTTTTAACCACGCAAGTTTCTGTGTGATCAAACCGATAGGACCACAACCCAAAACAATCACAGTGTCACCACTCTTTACCTTAGCTTGCTGTACTCCCCAATAGGCTGTTGAATAGGCATCAGTTAATAATAATAACTCTTCATCTGCGACTTCATTGTATTCCGGTACTTTAAAGGTCCCAAAATTAGCATATGGAACACGAACATATTCTGCTTGAGTACCACTATAATCTCCAAACAATCTGGAACAGCCATAACAACTGCCAATCTCACCATCGAGATTTGATCTTAAACATTGACTTTCAAGTTTTCTTTTGCAGTTTACACATTCACCACATGCTATATTATATGGTAATACAACTTTGTCTCCCTTTTTAACATGATGTACTTCCGAGCCAATTTCATAGACGATCCCTATTGCTTCATGTCCGATAATATAATCCTTTTTCATACTTGGTATCATACCATGATAAAAATGTCGGTCTGAACCACAAATTGATGTATGAGTTACTTTTACGATGATATCATCCTTATTTTTAATTTGTGGATCAGGCATGTCTTTAACTTTTACATCCATAAACCCTTGATAGGTGACAGCCCTCATTTACTCTTGCTCCCATCGTTTTGATCAGTCACTGTTAATAGATACATAATGAGTGCCTGCTGTTCTTCTTTTGTAAAACCAGTAGTATGATCCACCCAAAATTCATGACCTGCTCCACTTATATGTGCTGTATTTAATTTTTGGTTTTCCGCATTTTCTTTGACTACTTTATGCCTCAATTCGGAATCAATTAACGCTAATAGACTGTTTATTGGATCTGCTTTCTTTCCTTTATATAAAGTTTCACTTACTCCTATTTCTTCATTTAGATTTTGACCAACTGCAACACCCCCGTCATGTAAATATGGTGCACTCCAGTATAGTCCAACTAGACTTGGAACTTTGTATGCTCCATCTGAACCATTATGCCCCCAACTTCTTTTTAATTGTTTTTCTTGTTCAACGGTTACAGTTAGTTCTTTGATAATTGGTTTTTCCGGTAGAGGAACAGGTGTTTCAGGGTCATATAGACCACCTGGGTTAGAGAAAAATTTTTCAGTGTTGTTAAACGCTCTAGCTCTTGAACTTTCTGTACCAATCTCTTTGGGAGACATTAATTGATTATTTGTTAAATACTGGCCTGCATGACATTTGATGCAACCGGCACGGTTAAAAACTGATTTCCCGTCAAGTAGTGTTTTTTCATCAGTATTTATTGCTGTTTTCGGCGGTTTTAAAGAATTCATAAAGGCGGACATCGAATTTAATTGCTCCCATGCCCGATATCCATCAGAACTTGCAAATAAACCTACACTTGATAAAAATGATACTTTAGGATAAGAGGGAGACTTAATTAACTCTAATACTCCATCTGCATTCGGGGTTGGATCTGCTTTTGCTAAAAAATCCGTCGGACTTTCTCCGCCTTCAGGATCATATCTATACCTTTTATCTGCAGCATTTTGCAGTAATATTGCCACATATAATTCTTTATCAATCCCTAATACTTCTTTACTAATCGTCATTTGGGAAACAGCGTCCATATTTTGAGCATGTGCGTTATTAATAATTGCGCTTAGTCCCTTAAAGGGTCCTAATTGTCCTTGTCCACTCCATCCATACGGATGGTCACCTAATGTAAAGACGTCAGGTGTTTGTACCGGATTATTTATAAGATCAATTGTTGTGTCATTTCCACCTCGGGGCCATTTCATTACTTCTTGATCAACATATTTCTCAAGTAATTGAATGTCTGGTAAAGCTAGTTCATCCCCTTCTGTACTTTTAACAGTACGATCTGTTGAGGTTATAAAGTCTTGTATATTTTTCATTTCAGTATGTGTAAAATATGAAGCAGAATTTGTAGCTAATGCCACAAGTAATCCAATATTTAAATCTGTATTCGGTATTCCATGAACTACCTCTTTC
>Ga0182745_1004728_pt1 | contig 11294 bp, 7 predicted proteins | sample eDN3rd30CKraftBY_FD_128523 | JGI IMG/M metagenome (GOLD analysis project Ga0182745, IMG submission 128523) | Enriched backyard soil microbial communities from Emeryville, California, USA - eDNA 3rd pass 30_C Kraft BY (version 2) (version 2) | ecosystem: Environmental > Terrestrial > Soil >... | reverse complement strand
TCCATCTTCCTTGTTCCGGATGATCTGGTGCCGACGCCGGAATCCACCCCCATCGGATAACTACGGAACGGGTCCGTTCCGCGCAGATCGCCCCTGGTTTCATACCGGGGGCGATCCTGTCTTTTCTCCGTAACGGATCATCCGGATTCGGTATGCGCTATGACAGACTGGCGGGTATACCCGCCGCATCTGCGGAGTCCACTCCCCTGTATAGGCATCCAGCGGGCAGAAGTGCGCCACCCGGGAAGCCGGTGGCCGATGATCCAAAGATGCCTCGACGGCGCTCGGCATGACGTGAATTTTAGGCGCAGGTGAGGAGACGAGTGAGGCGATGACCGTCCGCAGCTGCGGGCATCGCCCGTACGGGACAGGTGTGGTCGCCCCACCTCGGGTGATGGCAAGCTGAACCGGTGTTCACTCTGCACCAAACTGTTCGTCATCCCGAGCCGGGGCGACGAGCGCAGCGAGACGCATCCGTGTCGAGGGATCCTTGCGTCTGCCCTCACCTCGTCCCGTCGTTGCACAACCTCCGGGATCAGGACGATTTCCTGCGGTTAACCCGGGATTGACCTCCGGTCGATTTCTCGGGCATCGGCCGTAGCTGCGGGGCACCGAGACGACGGAGGGGCCAGCCAGACACCCACAGCATATTCATCCGGATTCGGTATGGGATTTGGATCAGCCGATATTCTCTGGAACTGGTGACACGAGGCGATCCCGGGCGGCAGCCAGACCGCTGAACAAGAGCACCAGCGTGCAGGCCAGTACCAGACCCATCGGTGCTGTCCAGCCGCCGGTTTTATCGTGTATGAGGCCCATCACCAGCGGTCCCAGCGCGGCCAGGGTGTAGCCCACGCTTTGTGACATTCCGGAAAGTTCTGCCGCGTGATGTGAATCCGGTGTGCGCAGACCGATGAAGGTGAGCGCAAGGCTCAGTGTCATACCGCTGCCAAACCCGAATACGGATACCCACAAGGCGGTGAAGGTTACCGGAGCAATCAGGAGTCCGGCCAACCCGAAGGCGCAAAATCCCGAACTGAGCCAGACCAGCCAGCGTTGATCGGATCGACGGCCTGTCAGCAGTGCGGCGATAAAGGAGCCCGCCGTTCCGAATAGTGGCGAGATCGAGAGCATGAATCCGGCCCGGGCCTCCGGCATGCCGTTCGCGATCAGCATTGTCGGCAACCAGGCGGCGATTGCGAAAAAGAGCAATGATTGCGATCCCATATAGATCGTCACCTGCCAGGCCAGGAGATTCCGCCAGAGACCTGTTGGGGCATGCCGTTTGGCGCCCATCAAGCGCTTGCCCCGGGCGTGAAGGAGCCAGGGGATCAGCACGATCAACCCCGCACAGGAACTGATGGCCGTCAGCGCCAGCGCGCCCCGCCAGCTGAGATCGAACGCTTCTTTCAGCGGAATCGTGATTCCCGCCCCGAGGGCACCGCTGGCGGAAATGGCCGCCGAGTAGATAGCCGTCATCGGCCCGATCCGGTGCGGCGCTTCCCGTTTGACGAAACCGGGCAGGAGCACATTGCCAATCGCAATCGCCGCTCCCATCACCACGGTGCCAGCGAAGAGAGCGGCGATCGGTGGCGCGGAGCGGAGCAGGATGCCGCCAATTAACACGACAAACACCCCGAACAGCGCCCATTCCATGCCAAATCTCCGCGCCAGACCTGGGGCGAGGGGGGAAACCAGCCCAAAGCAGACAACGGGAATGGTCGTCAACAAGCCCGCCACCGTGGCGCTGATGCCGGTGGATTCCGTAATGGTTTCAAGCAGCGGGGAAACCGCCAGGAGTGGAGCGCGGAAATTCAATCCCACAATGACGATGGTCGCCATCAGGAAGAGGATCGGCAACGTGGTGCGCTGGGCGCGAGATGACTCGGACATCAAGGACCTTTGTTGGTTGAGCGGGCATTCGCCGGTGCGTCTCCGGGTCCCTGCGGATTACATCTGCCCGGTCATACCATGCATCATCCTACTATGCGCACTCCGTTTGGGAAACCGGGGTTCCAGGGTGAATGCCCTCACCCCTGTTTCGCCTGAAGCGTCATTGCCGACTCCCCAGTCAGGTCGAGGGCGTTGGGAGTTTGCTGTTGAGGAGCACGGGCAATAGGTTGCACGTCGCATTGGATGAAATGAAATTTGTTCTTAATATGCGTGATGTGCCTATACATATTCCACCCAGCCTGAATTCACCAATCATGCAAACTATCAGAGGTCAACAATAGTTGACTGCCCTTTCTGCTCGTAAAGAAGGTGCCAGGTTGCGCAGGCTACATAGCCTCCCGCAATGGTATTGGTGCCATTGAAATCGAAAGGAAGGGGCTTGACGTGGGATCAAGATACCGATAGGATGTTTATCATGCAGAACAGGGTTATACCTGATATAACAGGTGGACCGAATGATAAATCGGAAAGTGGGGAATCCAAATACACCGTTGCCAGTGTGAAGCGAGCAATGGAGCTCATTGATGTGTTTCTCGAACCACCACATGAATATGGCGTCACGATGTTGAGTCAAATGACGGGGCAAACCAAGAACCAGACTTACCGACTCTTGCAAACCTTGTTGGGGCACAACGTTGTCACGCTGGACGAAAGCACGAAGAAGTACAGCATGGGTCACCGGATTCTTGAATGGGGAGTGGTTGCCCAGAAGAATTCGCCCATCGTCAAGGTCGCGGCGCCGTTCATGGACCAGTTGTCAAGTGATATCGGCGAAACCATTGTCCTCACGACACTGGCTGATGAGCGTTCGGCGATTTGCGTTGATAAACGTGAAAGCAATCAGGCATTGCAAATAAGCGCCAGGATCGGCATGCGGATACCCCTGCATGCAGGGGCCGGCAGCAAGTGTCTGTTGGCGAACAGTCCAACCACGATGTGGGATGCCTATATCGCTCAGGGTAAGTCCCTTGTTCGATACACGGACAAGACCCTGGTTGATCCCGACCTGCTCAAGGCGGATCTGACGCGGATTCGGGAACGAGGGTATTCGGTAAGTGATGAAGATCTGGATCCGGGCGGGTGTTCAGTTGCGGCCCCCATCTTCGATTTCAGGCAGAAGGTCGTCGCGAGCATCAGCATAGCGTCTCCCAAAACTCGCTTCGGGCCCGAGGAATTCGCGCGGAATCGCCAGGCAGCGATGAATGCTGCCGACGATATCTCAAGAAGGTTAGGGTGCCGCTCATAGATCAACGGAGATTGTGAGCGTGTGAGTTCGGATTGGAGGGAACACTTTTTCATCGTATTGGCAACGATGCCGACGCAGACCATGTCTCGGGTGTTGAATTGTTACGACTTCTTCAAGAGGTGCCAATCATGAAAATTGAACACGTTCAGAATCAGTTGAATGCTATGGGAGTCTCCGTCACCCGGCGTCATCTCGCCAAGATGGCCATGGCTGGTGGCGCAGCGCTCTCGCTCGGCTCGCTTGCCCCGGCCCTGTCGGTGGCGGCGGCTCAGGATGAGACGCCGGTGGAGGGGGGCGTCTGGAGAATGGCGCTTACCGCCAACCCAACCGCTTACCCCATCACTGCCCCGGGTGCCCTTGTCGACATTTTGGTAAACAAGACCATTTACAATAGCCTGGTGCAATACAAGCTTACAGACGGCAATATCGAAGTTGTGCCTGATCTGGCGGTGAGCTGGGAAGCCAATGAGGATATCACCCAATACACGTTCAAACTTCGTACCGATGTCACCTGGCATGATGGTGAGCCGCTGACTTCCGCCGACGTGAAATTTACGTTCGACAGCGTTCTGGATCCCAATGTCAACGCGCAATTCTCTGGTCCCATCTCGGCTGTTGAATCCGTCGAGGCACCCGATGATGAAACGATTGTTTTCAATCTGAAGGCTCCCTTCGCCCCGCTTCCGGTGATGTTGGGCTATAACCAGGCTATCGTTCCCAAGCACCTGCTGGAAGGGCAGGATCTCAACCAACCCGCCGAGTTCCTGGCCGCCCCAGTAGGTACCGGCCCCTTCAAGTTCGTGGAGTTGTCCCAGGGGAGTCACTTGCAGGTCGAGGCCAACGAGAATTATTTCGATGGCCGTCCGCATCTTGACGGGATCATCTTCCAGGTTATTACCGACGGCAATGCACGTGTCGCGCAGCTTCGCTCGGGGGACATCGACTTCACGGTCATTGATGCGCCACAGGTGAACTCCGTTTCGGATGTCGAAGCGCTCCAGGTCGTGGAGGCAACCCAGGTCAGCTACCATTTCCTGGCGTTCAACCACACCGTCGAGCGGCTACAGGACCCGTCGGTTCGCCGGGCGCTCACCCTGGCACTCGATCGCCAGGCCATCGTTGAGAAGATGTTGCAGGGGTACGGTCAGGTGGCGAACGGTCCCACCCATCCGGCGCTCGGTGATTTCTACAACCCCGATGTCACCACGTATGGTTACGACCCGGAGCAATCCAAACAGCTCCTGGCCGACGCTGGCTGGACTGCCGGTGACGACGGGATTTTGGTCAATGAAAATGGCGACCGCTTCACCATTCTGCTGAATGGACCGAATGGCTATCCGGTGCTCGAGCAGTTGCTCACCTACGCCCAGCAGGCCTTCACGGATCTGGGAATCGAAGTCACGCTCGAAATCGACGAATGGTCGGTCCACCTCGATAAATACCATACGCTGGGTTACGACATGCTCTGCAACTGGTGGATCACGCCTCCCGATCCTGATCTCTACGATCACTACTTCAGCGAGTCATCCTCGAACTGGTGGGCGTATGCCAATCCCGAGGTGGATGAACTGATCCTGGCGGGACGGCAGGAAGCGGATCACGACAAGCGCGTTTCCATTTACCACGAACTCCAGGCACTGCTGGCTGACGAGCTGCCAGTCCTCTACCTCTACCATCAAACCGAGATCCAGGTTCGAAGTGCCAGAACACACGGCATGCCTGAAATGGGCTATCGTGATGCACTCTCCTGGTCAGAAGAGATGTGGGTCTCCGAGTAACACACAGCCCATCGAATTCGCCTGGTCTGCCGGTCGAGTCAGTTCTCTCGTGAGAATCTGGCTCGGCAGGTAGCCTATCTTGCTCTCTCCATGATGCATGCAGTGAGCAACTCGCGAGTGCTCCTTACATGGTTGCGTTTGTGGTCCGAAGACTCCTCCAGTCCGTCATACTGCTCTTTATCGTCAGCATCGTCACGTTTGGGCTGATCCACTCGGCTCCAGGCGGACCGGCTATGCTCTCCAACCCGGAGTTGAGCCGGGACCAGATCAGGCGCATGTCGGAACAATTGGGTCTCAACGATCCATTGCCCGTGCAATATGGACGATGGCTGTCCAATCTCCTGCAAGGAGACCTGGGTGTCAGTTACAACACTGTCGCGCCCGTTGGCGGCCTGTTAGCGGACCGCCTGCCCAACACGCTCATTCTGGCGGGAACCGCACTCCTGATATCCATCCTGATCGCCATTCCTTTGGGTATGTATTCCGCCATCCACCGAAATTCGCCAGTTGACCGGTTTGTGACCTCGTTCAGCTTCCTTGGTATCTCTATCCCGGTCTTTTGGCTGGGCATCATGCTGATCGTGCTCTTTTCCATTCGTCTCGACTGGCTTCCCGCCGGTGGCATGAGCACGATCGGGGAGGACTTCTCCTTTCGCGACCGTATTTCTCACATGGTGCTGCCGGTCTTCGTGCTGTCGTTTGCCAATCTGGCTGAACTGACGCGATATACCAGATCGGGAATGATCTCCGTCCTTGGCGAGGAATACATCCGCACCGCGAGAGCCAAGGGGTTGTCCAACAAGGCCGTCATCGTGGTTCACGCGTTCCGGAACGCGGTTATCCCCGTGGTCACCATCATTGGGGTGCTCCTGCCGCGGGCCGTGAGCGGTGCAGCGATCACCGAAGCCGTCTTTTCCTGGCCAGGGATGGGAAGCCTGGCAATTGACGCAGCGACCACGAGGGATTACCCCGTCGTTTTGGGGTCCACCCTGACGGTGGCGGCGGTTGTCGTGGTCAGTAGCCTCATCACCGATCTCACCTACGGTTTTCTGGATCCAAGAATCCGGCTCCGATGAACGTTCGCTGCCGTTTGCTACCTGCCGCTGTCAAGGAGCCAGAATGAACATGAAATCCCCGGATCAAAAGCCCAGATCGATTTGGCGAATGGCGCTCCATCGTCTGGCAAAGAACAGGATTGCTTTACTTTCCGCGTGCATTCTTTTGACCATGCTTTTGGTGGCCGCGTTTGCGCCACTCATTGCACCGCAGAATCCAAACGCGGTGAATATCATGATGCCGCACGATCCTCCTTCAAGCGCCCACTGGCTTGGGACCGATGAGAGTGGGCGAGATATTGTCTCGCGGCTCATTGTGGGCGCGCGAGCCTCAATGATCGTGGGGCTGGTCTCCATGGTGATCTCGATTTCCATCGGGGTTGCCATCGGTGGGACGGCCGGGTTTCTGGGCGGTTGGATAGACGCCATCCTGATGCGTTTTACCGATGGCATGATGGCCATCCCGTACTTTTTCCTGGTCCTGATCGTGGTGGCAGTGTTCGGCACATCCTTCCAGAACATCGTGATGGTTATCGGTGCGACGAGCTGGATGGTTGTTGCACGTATTGTGCGCAGTGAAGTCATCCGGTTCCGGAATTACGAATTCGTTACGGCTGCCCAGTCGATCGGGGCATCCAGCCCACGGATCCTGCTTCGGCACGTCCTTCCGCACACGTCGTCTTCAATCATTGTGGCCGCCACCTTTGGTGTCGCCAACGCCATCCTCCTGGAATCCGCGTTGAGTTATCTCGGTCTGGGTATCCAGCAACCCACCGCCAGTTGGGGCAACATGCTGAGCAATTCCCAGGCCTATCTTTTCGATAACCCCATTCTGCCTCTCTATCCCGGGTTACTGATTCTGGTTGTGGTTCTCTCGTTCAACTTTCTTGGCGATGCGCTCCGAGATGCGCTCGACCCCCAGTACAAGGAAGGGAGTCTTTAGGAATTTGACTTTTCGATTGCAGGGAAGTGGAGGTTCATACATGGGATCAGCCAAACAGGGGCTCGCTGGACTCATCGGCGATGTCATGATCGAGGATCGCTCAGTTGCCCAACGCCGGTCCGGGAACGAGCTCTTCGACAAGGCACTTACAACGCTCAACGCAAATATCTGGTCGATCATCAATCTGGAAATGCCGCTATCCAATCGGGGATACCGGGTGCCAAAGCACTCCAACCTGCGGTCCCGGCCTGAAATCATTGAGGATGTGCGTGCACTTGGCGCAGATGCGGCCTCACTGGCCAACAATCACTTGATGGATTACGGTCCGGACGCCTTGCGGGATACGATAGAGGCCTGCGCCCAGGCGGGCATCCTCACCTGTGGTGCCGGCGAAGACCTGGATCAGGCCATGGCGCCGGTCATTCTCAGGAACGACGATGTTTCCGTTGGCCTACTTTCCTTCGCCTCCACGTTGCCGGTTGAATCCGATGCCGGAATTGGCAAACCAGGGATTGCCCCCATCCGGGTGGGCTTCTCGTATGAGGTCGATGCCAACCTGACCGTCGAGCAGCCAGGCACGATGCCGCTCGTCCACACCTGGGCGAATGAGGAAGATGTCGAACGCGCCGTGGATGCGATCCAGCAACTCAAGGCATCGGTCGACATTGTCATTGTGGCGCTGCATTGGGGTGTTCCTCCCTACTGGCTTACTCCCCATCAGGGCTTGCTGGCGGAATACCAGCAGCCTCTGGGGCATGCGCTGATCGATGCCGGTGCCGACGTTATCTGCGGTCACCATTCACATGTCCTGCACCCCATTGAGGTCTACAACCACAAACCCATCTTCTACAGCCTCGGCAATTTCATCTTCGAAAACCCCCGGGGATTCATGGAACCGGAATCCCTCATCGTCAATATCCAGCCTGGTAACCCCTTCGACATCGAGCTTGTACCCATTTGGGTAGATGACGATGGTTTTCCGTTACTTGCAGAAGGCACGGTGGCAGATTCCGTCGTGTCCAGATTGGAGGAAATATCGGCAGAGTTCGGCACACAGTTCATACGGAAAGGTGATCGGCTTCAGCTCAGTCTTACCTAGAGGATATATCCAGCACGTTCTCGCCTTGGCGGGAAGGGAGTCAGTCATAATGTCAGTCAGCGAATCGGCGTTGGTCAGTGGTGGTTCGGAACTTGAAGCCAAAATCGTCGGCAGTGTTTCCCTTGATGCCCCCTGGGAGATCGTTGAGCATTTCTCGAAGATCATCCGTCTCTCGGGATCGAAGGAAGAGCGCAAGGCTATTGAGCTGCTCCAGAGTCGCTTGAACGAATGGGGCATTCCCAACACGCTGCATGAGCCAGATGCCTTCATCTCCATTCCCCTTTCGGCCAGTGTTTCCCTGGTGGGCGACAACGGCAAGACATTCCGGGCCAAGACGCCTGCGATGTCTATCTCCACTGGCGATACGCCTGTGGAAGGTGAGCTTGTCTACATTTCCACCATTAATAGCGGTGATAGTTCGGGCGATGTGTTCTCGACCGGTGTGAATCTTTCAGGTCTGGATGTTACGGGCAAGATTGTATTGACAGAGGGATTCGCCTCCCCGGGCAAGCTCAAGGACGTCATGGATGCGGGGGCGATCGCCGGTATCTTTATCAATGCCGGGCAGGCGATTCACGAAGGTATTTGCACCCCAATCTGGGGGACACCGGATCTCGATGACGAAGCCGCGCAACCGACGATTCCCGTCATCGCGGTCAATAACCCTGATGGGCAGGAACTGATCGAGGCAGCCAAGGCCGGTGGTCGGGTGGCGGTGACCACGCACCTTGATACGGCGTGGCGAAAAATCCCGGTGCTGGAGGCGGTCATCACGGGTTCACGGGTCCCGGATGAATTTGTCCTTCTGCATGGTCACCTGGATTCCTGGCACGAAGGTGTTGGTGACAACGCAACGGGTGACGCCACAATTCTGGAGATGGCTCGTGTCTTCTGGGAGAACCGGGACCAGTTGGACCGCTCCCTGAAAATTGCGTGGTGGTCAGGCCATTCCCATGGTCGTTATGCCGGGTCCACCTGGTACGCCGATGAGTTCGGGCTTGAACTCGCCCGCAATTGTGTGGCACAGGTAAACTGCGACTCACCGGGCTGCCGGTGGGCAAACACCTACAACACCCTGACCGCCATGAGCGAGACGGTTCCATTTGTGAACAAGGTCATTGAAGAGACGACAGGAATCGTTCCGGAGACCGAGCGGCCGCCACGCGCGGGTGATTACTCCTTCAATGGTGTTGGCCTGACCGGCTTCTACATGCTTTCCTCCACCATGTCGGAGGAGTTGCTCGCCGAAAAGAATTACTACGCGGTTGGTGGCTGCGGTGGCAATATCGAATGGCACACTGAGGGCGACACGATCGAGATTGCCGATCCAGACATCCTGCTTCGGGATATGAAGATGTACGCCGCATCCGTGTTGCGCGTGCTGAACAGTCCGTATGCCCCGTTCGATTTCCGCAGCACGCTCCGGGAGTTTGATGACGCCCTTTCCTCATACGAGAAGGCCGCTGGCAGCAACTTCGACTTCAGCGCCACCCGGACGGCGATGTCGGAGCTGGAATCCGCACTCGACCAGATGTACAAGGATCTTCCCACCACTGCTGCCTCAGACGATGAGGCGGCCAGGAAATTCAATTTTGCCCAGCGTCGGCTGGCACGGCTCCTGGTGCCGATCAACTACAGTCGGGCCGAGGCTTTCCGTCACGACCCGGCCCTGAATTTGCCACCTCTGCCTGACCTGGCGGCTGCCCTCATGCTGCCGAAGGTCGATGGCGATATCTCGCGGGTAGGGGTCATTCGCGCCCACCTGACACGTGGCCAGAATCGCGTCGTCTGGGCCCTGATCCAGGCCCGGGAGGTGGCTGAGTCGGCCAGATCATAACGGAATACATACGGAAGGACCCGGGACAACGGTTCCGGGTCCTTCGCAGAGGGAGATGATGCTCGCCATGACCAGCGAACGAGAGGCCCAACTTCGAAGCCAGATCGATCCCGAACGGCTGCAAAAGCATCTTGAGGTGTTTAGCAAGCTCTTTCGGGATAGCGGCACACCCGATGAGGTCGCTGCGGCTAACTACCTGCATGATGAACTGAAGAGCTATGGGATGGCGCCCGACATCCTGACTTTCAGGTCCTATATATCCTGGCCTCGCGAGGGCTCCCTGGTGATCCATGAGGGGGACAAGTCCATCACCATGGCTGCCCGCACGCGGTCGTTTGGCGGATGCACGCCGGAAAGCGGAATCACCGCCGAGCTGGCCTTCGTGCCATTTGCGGAGCCGCCCAAGGGCGAGATGATCTTCAGTCACCGTGCCGTTTCCGGGGATTATTCAGGTCTTGATGTCACGGGGAAGATCGTTATTAGTGGTGATGGTGGGCCCGATGGTATCCGGCGCGCGCAGGAACATGGCGCGGTGGCTCACGTGCATATTTGGCCCTCGGACGAGGATGCCATCCATGAGATGATTGCCACTCCGGTCTGGGGGACACCAACCACCCAAACGGTGGACCGCATTCCCAAAATCCCGGCCTTGGGTATTACGCATCAGGATGGCGAGCAGCTTCGGGAGAAACTCTCGACTGGCGCTGTCACGGCAACGCTGTTCTCAAATGTGGAAACCGCCTGGGTGGATCTGCCCCTGGTTGTGGTGGACATCCCTGGAACCGCTTCCGATCGATTCCTGCTGGTGGGCTCGCATATCGATTCCTGGTACGAAGGAATCACCGATAATGCCACCGGAGATGTCGCTCTTCTTGAGTTGGCGAGAGCTGTCTTTGGGGCACGGGATCAACTCACCTACGGTGTCAGATTCGCCTGGTGGCCCGGACATTCCACAGGAAGATATTCGGGATCTACCTGGTATGCGGACACGCATTTCATGGAGTTGCGTAACCGGGCGCTTGGCTATCTCAATATTGACTCCCCCGGCCCTCTCGGAGCGACCATTTGGGACTGCCGGTATAACTGCGGGGAAGTCGAAGCTGTCACCGCGGCGGCCGTCCAGGAACTCTCGGGGCAAAATCCGAATATTCGTCGACCACTCAAGGCTGGCGACCAATCGTTCCTGGGCGTGGGGCTACCCTCTCTGGGGGCGTTCCGGATGTTGCCCGCAGACAATCCTGACCGCAAGGCCGTGGGTGGATGCGGTGGTGGCTGGTGGTGGCACACTCCCCATGACACGCTGGATAAGGCCGACAAGGAAGTCCTTGCCGAAGATACCCGGCTGTACGTCACCATGATCAGCCGGATGTGCGCTCCGGCCCT
>Ga0182745_1004726_pt1 | contig 11295 bp, 8 predicted proteins | sample eDN3rd30CKraftBY_FD_128523 | JGI IMG/M metagenome (GOLD analysis project Ga0182745, IMG submission 128523) | Enriched backyard soil microbial communities from Emeryville, California, USA - eDNA 3rd pass 30_C Kraft BY (version 2) (version 2) | ecosystem: Environmental > Terrestrial > Soil >... | reverse complement strand
CTGCCTCGATGCGTTCGCCGGCAGCGGAGCGCTCGGCATCGAGGCGCTGTCGCGCGGCGCGGGGGCGGTGACGTTCTGCGAGCCGCACGCACGGGTCGCGTCGGAACTGCGGGCGACGCTCGAACGCTTCGGTGTGCAGGCGCAGGCCGACGTGCGCGGGGAGGCGATGCCGCTCGCGCTGCGGTCGCTCGCCGGGCCCTTCGACATCGTCTTCCTCGATCCGCCGTTCGACGACAGGCTCCTCGGCCCCACGATCGACGCGCTGTCGGAAGGCGGCACGCTCGCCGACGATGCCTTCGTGTACGTGGAAATGCCGGCAAAAGAAGCCCTGCCGCCGCTGCCCGCGGGCTGGGCGCCGCATCGGACGGGGCGGGCGGGCGAGGTCGGCTATCATCTGATCTCCGTTCCACCCCGGCGCGCGGACGCGCCGGTTCCCAAGGGCGTTCCATGAGCCGCGACGCGGTCTACCCCGGCACCTTCGATCCCATCACCAACGGCCACAAGGATCTCGTGCGCCGCGCCGCGGGCATGTTCAACCGCGTCGTGGTGGCGATCGCCGCGAATCCGGGCAAGGCGCCGATGTTCACCCTGGACGAGCGCGTGGATCTCGCGCGCCGCGTGCTCGCCGACATCCCGAACGTCACGGTGGAGGGCTACACCGGCCTCACCGTCGAGTTCGCGCGCGCGCGCGACCTCAGCATCGTCGTGCGCGGGCTGCGCGCGGTGTCGGACTTCGAGTTCGAGTTCCAGCTCGCGAACATGTCGCGCCACCTGAGCCCGCAGCTCGAAACCGTGTTCCTGACGCCCAAGGAACAGTTCACGTTCATCTCGTCGACGCTGATCCGCGAGATCGCCATCTATGGCGGTGATCCCGGCGAATTCGTCGACCCCGTCGTGGCGGCAGAGCTGCGCAAGAAGAGGAAGACCTGATGGTGCGATCGCCGATGCCCGCCCGCCGCACGTTCCTGGCGCTGATGGCCGCAGCGACGCTCGCGTTCGTCGCGCCGCCCGGCGCGCGCGGGGCGGGAGCAGCGGCAGCGGCGCCGGCGGCAGAGTCCGCGACGGCGAGCCAGGCGGCGATCGCCAGCGCGCATCCCCTCGCGACGGCCGCGGGCCTCGAGGTGCTGCGCAAGGGTGGCAACGCCTTCGATGCCGCAGTGGCGGTGAGTGCCGCGCTCGCGGTCGTCGAGCCTTCGGGCTCCGGCCTCGCCGGTGGCGGCATGTACCTGCTGCACCGGGCGAGCGACGGCAAGAACATCGTCGTCGATGCGCGCGAGGTCGCGCCCGCCGCGGCCACGCGCGACATGTTCCTCGATGCGGCCGGCAATCCCGTGCGCGGCGCCTCGACGAACACCGCGCTCGCCGCCGGCATCTCCGGCGAGCCCGCGGGCCTCGAGCTGTTGCAGCGCAAGTACGGCAAGCTGCCGCTCGCGACGAGCCTCGCGCCCGCGATCCGCCTCGCGCGCGACGGCTTCGAGATGTATCCGCGGCTGCAGGCGGGCCTGCGCTTCAAGAAGGCGCAGATCGCGAAGGTGCCCGAGGGCGCGCGCATCTTCCTCGGCAACAAGGGCGAGCCGCTCGCGGTGGGCCAGCGGCTGAAGCAGCCGGAGCTCGCGCGCACGCTGCAGCTCCTCGCGCGCGACGGCATGCGCGCGTTCTACGAAGGCCCGCTCGCGAAGCAGCTGGTCGACGGCGTGCGCGCGCTCGGCGGCATCTGGACGCTCGAGGATCTCGCGAACTACAAGGCGATCGAGCGCGAGCCGCTCGTGGGCCACTACCACGGCGCGACCCTCATCTCGGTTCCGCCGCCGTCCTCCGGCGGCATCGCGCTGACCGAGGCGCTGAACATCCTCTCGGGCTACGACCTCGCGCACGTCGACGCCGTCACGCGCAAGCACCTCATCATCGAGGCGATGCGGCGCATGCATCGCGACCGCGCGGTGTACCTCGGCGATCCGGCGTTCACCAGCGTACCCGTCGCGATGCTCACCGACCCGACGTACGCGGCGGGCCTGCGCACGTCGATCCGCCTCGACCAGGCGACGCCGAGCGCGATGCTCGCGAGCGCGCCGGAGAATCTCTCCACCGGCACCAACACCACGCACTTCTCGGTGATCGACGCCGAGGGCAATCGAGTCGCGGGCACCATCACGCTCAATGCCGGCTTCGGCTCCGGTCTCGTCGTCGCCGGCACCGGCCTGCTGCTCAACAACCAGATGGACGACTTCTCGGTGAAGCCGGGCGTGCCCAACATCTACGGGCTCATCGGCGCCGCCGCGAACGCCATCGCGCCGGGCAAGCGCATGCTGTCCTCCATCACGCCCACGTTCGTCGAGAACGAACGCGGCGTGATGGTCGTGGGATCGCCGGGCGGCAGCTACATCACCGGCATGGTGCTGCTCGCGACGCTCGACTACCTCGACGGCCGCAGCGCGCAGCAGATCGTCGCGGCGCGACGCATCCATCATCAATACCAGCCGGACGTGCTCGCCTACGAGAAGGGCGCGCTGACGCCCGAGGAGCAGCAGGAGCTGCAGAAGCGCGGGCACAAGCTGCGCGAGGCCGAGGGCTGGGGCAATCTGCAGGTGGTCATCCGCGAGGCGGCGAGCGGCAAGGTCGAAGCCGCGTCCGATCCGCGCGGCGTGGGCACCGCGGGCATCTACTGACAACGATCGAAAGAAGCGGGGGAAACATGAAGAAGAAGTCATTCGTCGCGGCGCTGGCCGCGGCTGCGATCACGCTTGCCGCGCCGGCATTCGCGGGCTATGCCGACGACCGGGCGGAGATCCAGAACCTCTCGAACCGCTACATGGTGGCGGTCGATGCCGGCGACATCGAGACGGTGATGAGCACCTGGGCCGACGACGGCGAGCTCATCTGGGTGTTCGGCCACGAGAAGGGCAAGGCGGCGGTGCGCAAGGCGATGTCGGGCTTCGGCGGGGCACGTCCCGTGAACATCCCCGAGGGCGCGAAGTCGCGGCCGCGCACGCGTCACCAGATCATCAACCACGTCATCGACGTCGACGGCAACAAGGCGAAGACCATCGCCTACTGGTTCGCGCTGACGAACAACACGCCGCAGGGCGACGTGCAGCTGCTCTATTTCGGGCACTACGAGGACACGCTCGAGAAGATCAACGGCAAGTGGCTGTTCAAGACGCGCCACGTCTTCAACGAGTCGCGCGACAACCGCGAGCTGTTCTATCCCGGGCTCGGCGAGAAGGATCCGCGGCTCAATCCGCCGAAGAAGTGACCGGATCCGGCGGGCGGCCCGAACCGGCGCCGCCCGCCGGTGCCGACGAGGCGCGCGCGGCGATGGTGAAGTGCATCGCTGCCCACACGTTGCAGGCGGGCGCGAGCAGCAGCGCGTAACGCAGCGAATCCACCGCAGCGACCTCGTCCAGCCAGTCGCTCGTCGCGCCGACGAGCAGCGGCCCCAGTCCCATGCCCACGAGCGTCATCGCGAGCATCAGCACCGCGACCGCGCGCGACCGCGCGGCCGGCGGAGCGAAGGCCTGCGTCGCCGCGTACGTCGGTCCGAGGAAGGCGTTGCCGAGGAACCCCGCGAAGGGCAGCAGGAGCACCACCCACGCGGAATCCGTGGCGAGGTAGGCCGCGCACTGGAAGGGCGCCGTCAGCAGCGTCGTCATCGCGGCGAACCGCAGGTTCCACACGCCGTCGCCGCCGTGGCGGCGGATCAGCCAGTCCGCGCACCAGCCGCCGAAGAACGTCCCGAAGGCGCCCGCGATGCCCAGGCCGCCGACGAGCGTGCCCGCGACCGACGCCGACCACCCGTGCGATCGCATGAGGAACGCGGTGTTGAAGCCCGATGCGCTGAAGAGCGCGATGCAGTGCAGGGCGCTCCCGATCCAGAGGTGGCGGTAGGGCCGCATCGGCCACATCGCGCGCACCGTCTGCAGCCACGAAAGACCCTGCGCGGCGACGTTCGATGCGAGCCGGGCCGGCTGCTCCAGCACGATCAGCATCGCCGCCGCGAGCACCACGCCGGGCACGGCCGCGAGCATCAGCGTGGTACGCCACCCGAAGAGCTCGTGGCCGTGACCGCCGAGGAAGCCCGCGAGCGCGACGCCCGCCGGCGCGCCGATCGCGTACACCGACAGCGCGGTGGCGCGACGCTCGGGGACATAGGTGCCGGCGATGAGCGCATGAGAGGCGGGCGTGCCCGCCGCCTCGCCCGCGGCGACGCCCATGCGCGCGAGGAGCAGCCAGGCGAAGGCGGGCGCGAGGCCGCAGGCCGCGGTCATCGCGCTCCAGAACAGCACGCCGACGACGAGCACCGTGCGGTGCCGACCGCCGTCCGCCCACGCCGCGATGGGCAGGCCCGCGATGGCGTAGACCACCGCGAAGACCGGGCCGGTCAGCAGGCCGAGCTGGGTGTCGGTCGCGCCGAACTCGCGGCCGATGGGCTCGAGCAGCACCGAGATGATCGAGCGGTCGAGCGAGTTCAGCAGGAAACCCAGCGTCAGCAACCCGAGGACGAGATGCGGCCGCGCCGTGCGAGGGACTGCGGTGGTGGCCGTGACGCTCATCGCCCCGCACCTTATCCCAAGGCAGATAACCTGAGGTGATAACCCGCCGGTAATCGGCTGGTAACCCCCCGATCCATTGCTCGTGCACGCCCCCGAGGCGACCTTGCGGGCCACAAGGACAGGGGGGGACCATGGACAGATTCAGGAAGCGACCGCTGGTGCTGGCGGTGGGTCTTGCGATCGGCGGCTGGCCGCTCGCGCACGGGGCGGAAGTCGACGACTCGCTGACGGAGGTGACGGTCACCGGCACGCGGCTGCAGCTCGCGGCCGGCATGACGACGCCGACACCGGTGGCGGAACTCAAGCTCGACCAGCTGGCGGCGATGCAGCCGTCGAGCATCACGCTCGCGCTGACGCAGCTGCCGCAGTTCGCGGGGCAGAGCGCGACGTCCGAGAACTTCGGCAGCGTCGCCAGCGGCGGCTTCTTCAACAGCCCGGGCGGCGGTTCGCTGAACCTGCGCGGCCTCGGCACCAAGCGCACGCTCACGCTGCTCGACAGCCGCCGCATGGTGCCCGCGACGGCCTACGGCGGGCCGGACATCAACCTCTTCCCGGAGGAGGTGCTCCGCAGCGTCGAGATCGTCACCGGCGGTGCGAGCGCCACCTACGGCACCGACGCGGTGTCGGGCGTCGTGAACTACCTGCTCGATACCGAGATGAACGGCTTCCGCGGCTCGGCGCAGACCGGCATCTCCTCGCGGGGCGACGGCCGCACGCAGAAATACACCCTGGCGTTCGGCGCCGACCTCGGCGCACGGGCACACGTGCTGTTCTCGGCGGGCTACAACGCGCGCGACGAGATCGTCGGCTACGAGGGCCGCGACTGGTACAAGGGCTGCGGCCTCATCCAGAACTCCGTGCCGGCGAACGTCGCGCTCATCGCGGGCTCCGCGCCGCCCACCTACAACGCCGCGACGTACCTGCCGACGAACGGCGGGTATTCGGCGAGCGTCCCGCGCCTCACGCCCGCCTGCAACCTGCACAGCACGCAGCTCACGTACGACGGGCTCATCACCGTCGGCACCGGCCCGAACCAGCGGCAGTACGAGCTGCAGCCCGATGGCTCGGCCATCCCCTTCAATCGCACGTTGCCCGCCTCGGGTCCTGCGTCCACCAGCGGCGTGATGTCCGGCGGCGGCGGGCAGAACTTCAACGAGACCGATGCGTCGCTGCTGCCGTCGTGGAATCTCAAGAAGGCGTTCCTGTACCTCGACTCCGACATCGGGGAGAACACGAATGTGTTTGTTCAAGGGATGTTCGCGGAGCAGTCGCTGCGCTACTTCAGCCGGGTCGGCGACATCGGCACCGCGCCGCCGCAGAACTTCACCATCTTCCGCGACAACGCGTTCCTGCCGGCGGCGGTCGCCGCGATCATGGACCAGGCCGGCCTCACGTCGCGCACGTCCAGCATCTCGATGACGAAGGCCCCGACGCGCGACGATTGGGGCAACGGGCATTTCGACAACACCAACCGCATGACCACGGTGACGGCCGGCTTCAAGAGCCGGCTCTCGACCGGCGGCTTCCTCGACGACTGGCGCGTCAGCGGCTACGGGCAATACGGCAAGAACCATCTCGACGCCGCGCAGGAGCAGGGTCTTCGGCTCGACCGCGTGTATCTCGCGGCGGATGCCGTGCGCGATCCGGCCACCGGCAGCGCCCGTTGTCGCGTGACGCTGGTCTCCGGCCTCGTGCCCGACTGCGTCCCGCTGAACGTCTTCGGTCGTGGCAACGCGAGTCCCGCGGCGGTCGACTGGATCAAGGGCTATGACGACGGCATCGCGGTCACGACGCAGCCGTTCGTCGGCTACGACGCCGCCGGCCAGCCGCTCTACGGCCCGGCGTACAGCTACGTGGGCGACGAGGACAAGCATCGCCGCGTCGCGACCACGCAGTCCGTCTTCGAGCTCAACGCGAACGGGCGGCTCTTCGACGGCTGGGCCGGCCCGGTCAACGCGGCGATCGGCGCGCAGTATCGCCGCGAGAGCATCGACCAGAAGGTGTGGAATCCGCAGGGCAACACCGCGGCGGATCCGACGTACTTCCCCGTCTGGTGCCCGGACAACGTCGCGACGCTGCTGCCCAACCAGCCCGGGTACAACGCGCGCTGCGCCGCGCAGATCGCGCGCGGCATCCGCCCGCCGGGGGCCATCGGCGTGCGCGGCGTGCCGAGCAACCCCTACACCAACAGCGTCGACACCCAGTTCTCGAACGTGCCCTTCATCTCGGGCTCGTTCGACGTGAAGGAGGCGTACGCGGAAATCCTCTTCCCGCTGATCACCGATCGGCGCTGGATGAAGAGCCTGAGCGCCGACCTCTCCGGTCGCTGGGCCGACTACGGCGGATCGGGCCAGATCTGGTCCTACAAGGCGGGTCTCGATGCGGCGGTCACGGACGAGGTGCGCCTGCGGGGCACGTACTCGCACGACGCGCGCGCCGCGAACATCGCCGAGCGCTTCGATCGCACGGGCGGCTTCACCGGCCCGATCAACGATCCGCTCGCGCCGCCGGGCTGGGTGCAGGGCACGCTGGTGACGACGGTCACCGGCGGCAATCCGGCCGTCGATCCGGAGGAGGCGGACTCGTTCACGGCAGGCATCGTCTACCGCCCGCGCTGGCTGCCCGGGCTGGACATGTCCGTGGACTGGCTCAGCGTCGAGCTCGACGGTGCGATCGAGCAGCTGCTGGCGCAGCAGGTCGTCAACCAGTGCCACCTCGACGGCAACCAGGACCAGTGCGCGCGGATCATCCGCGACCCCACGTCGAACTTCATCCTGTTCGTGCCGCAGCTCTACCAGAACCTCTCGAAGAGCACGCTGCGCGCGATCGACGCGGAGATCGGCTACGTGCGCAACGTGCGGATCTTCGGCGGCAGCGAGCGCCTGGGCTTCCGCGTGATGGGCACGTACCTGCTGGAGAACTCGACGACGAGCACGGCCGGCGTGAAGACCGACCTCACCGGCAGCGTCATCGACCAGCTGATGAAGAAGCGCATCAACGCGACGATGAACTACGACAACGGGCCGTTCCACTGGTTCGTGCAGGCGCGCTACGTCGGTGGCGGCGAGCTGAACGGGCGATTCAACCAGCTGCGACAGCTCGGCACCGTGGCCGGCGGCGTCACGACGGTCACCGGGTCGGGGATCATCTACGACGTCGCCGACAACGACATCGGCTCGCTCGTGTATTTCGACACGCGGGTCGGCTACGAGATCCCGCTCGGCGAGAACCGCTTCGAGATCTTCGCGAACGTGAACAACGCGCTCGACAAGGCGCCACCACGGGTGCTCGGCGAGGCGATCGCCGCGCAGACGGGAGGCGGCTACGACGTGATCGGGCGCTTCTTCACGGTGGGCTTCAAGCTGGGGTTCTAGTGGTCCGCGGCAGCGTCTCGCGCGATGCGACGCGCCTGCCGGGCGGGGGCCGCGCGGCCAGCGCCTGGGTCAGGAAGTCGACCACCGCGCGGGCGCTGTGCGGCTCCACCTGCGTGTCGACGTAGATGCGGCGCTCCCAGGAGTCGCAGGCGAGCACGAGGCGAAGGAGGCCGTCCGGGTCATGGCTCTGCACGATGCTCTGGATGGTGAAGATGGCGCCGCGGCCCTCGCACGCGAGGCGGACCATCACGTCGTGATACTGCGTCGTCGCGATGACGTTCAGCGGCGAGACGCCGCGCTCGCGGAGGATGGCGGCGATCATCCGCGTCTCGGGCGCGTCGTCCGGCGGCAGGATCAGCGGCAGCGCCGCGATGTCGGCGCGGGTGCGCGTGCGGAAGCGGTCGGCTCGGCAATAGACGCCCGCCGGCACGGTGCCGAGCACGTGCGTCGCCGGCGTCGCCTCGCCGCGCGGCGAGGTGACGAGCGCGAAATCGACGAGCCCGCGGCGGATGTCCTGCAGCAGCTGCGCGCGCGGGCGGTAGGGCAGGAACGAGAGCTCGAGGTCGGGGTGGCGCGCGTGGAACGAGGCGAGCGCCGGCCGCACGTAATCCTCGAGCAGGTGGCCGCCGACGTAGACGCGCAGCGGCGCGCGTCGCGGCGCGCGCGAGGCGGCGCCCTGGCCCAGTGCCTGCCCCTGCAGGAAAAACGTTTCGGCGGACGACTTGAAGGCGGTGCCTGCCGGCGAAAGCTGGCACGATGCCCCGCGACGACGGACGAAGAGCTCCGTGCCGAGCTGCAGCTCGAGCGCCTTGATCTGGTTGCTGACCGCCGGCTGGGAGATCTGCAGTCGATCGGCGGCGCCGCGGAAGTTGCCGGCGCTGCACACGGCGAGGAACACTTCGATCTGACGGAACGTAAACGGAATCATTGGCGCCCCGACCTCCCCTCCGGGGCACGATAAGCGCGGAACACGGCATCAGCAACAACGGAGCGAGAATCCGATGCATCGACGACACCTGTTGAAAGGCGCCATGGCAGCCGCTGCCGGAAGCGCGATGCCGCACTGGCTGCAGGCCGCCGCGCCGCGCCAGCCCAACTTCCTGTTCATCATGGCCGACGACATGGGCTGGGCCGACATCGGCGCCTACGGCCGCGACGACGTCGCGACGCCGGTGCTCGACCGTCTCGCCCGCGACGGCATGAAGTTCGATCACGGGTACGCGAACAGCGCGATCTGCTCTTCCACGCGCACCGGCCTCATCACCGGGCGCTACCAGTACCGGCTGCGCGTGGGTCTCGACGAGCCCACCGGCGGGGTGGACGTCGGCCTCGAGCCCGGCGTCGAGACGTTCCCGAAGCAGCTGCGTGCCGCGGGCTACCAGACGTCGCTCGTCGGGAAGTGGCACCTCGGCTCGGTAGCGCGCTACAGCCCGCTGCAGCACGGCTACGACCGGTTCTGGGGTCTCCGCGGCGGCGGCATCGACTACTTCACGCACGACATCCGTCGCGCCGGCGTCGGCAGCGCGCCGTCGGTCGCGACGCCCGATCTCTGGGACGGCGACGTCGCGGTGGAGGAGGCAGGCTACCTCACCGACCTCATCGGCAAGCACGGCGCGAACGAGATCACGCGGATGAGCCGCGAGCCGCGGCCCTTCCTGCTCAGCCTGCACTTCACGGCGCCGCACTGGCCCTGGGAAGGGCCCGGCGACGAGGCGCTCGCGAGCAAGGTCGCCAACGCGCTGCAATACGACGGCGGCAACATCGCGACGTACCGCAGGATGATCGAGTCGATGGACGCGAACATTGGCAAGGTGCTCGCCGCGCTGCAGGCGAGCGGCCGCGCTCGCGACACCATCGTGGTGTTCACCTCCGACAACGGCGGCGAGCGATTCGCGAAGACGTGGCCGTTCAACGGCATGAAGGGCGAGCTGCTCGAGGGCGGCCTGCGCGTCCCACTTCTCGTGCGCTGGCCCGGCCGCGTGAAGGCCGGCAGCACCACGGACCAGGTGGCGATCAGCATGGACTGGGCCCCGACGTTCCTCACCGCCGCGGGTGTCGCGCCCGACCGGCAACCGCCGACCGATGGTGCGAATCTCCTCCCGACGCTGCTCGAGGGGCGCACCGCCGAACGGGAGCTCTTCTGGCGATTCAAGGCGAACGAGCAGTCGGCGATGCGCCAGGGCCGGTGGAAATATCTCAAGATCGCGGGCGCCGAATATCTCTTCGACGTCGTCGCCGATCCGCAGGAACGCGGCAACCTCAAGACGCACGAGACCGCGCGCTTCGATGCGATGAAGGGTGCCTACGCGAAGTGGGATGCGACGATGCTGCCGTATCCGGAGAAGTCGCCGAGCTGGAACAACCGCGCTTCACGCACGCTGGTGGACCGCTACTGAGCCGCGCGCCGGCGGGCCTTCCGTTTCGCCGGCGGCGTCTTCGCTTTCGCCTTTGCCTTCGCCTTCGCCTTCACCTTCACCTGCGCGAGACGCGGTGTCGGCCCGACGCGCGCCGGCAGCGCGCCCCGCGCATGCAGCTCCACGGCGCGCCACAGGTACCAGCACGCCGCGGAGCGATGCGGCGCCCAGCGTGCGCCGTAGGCCAGCAGCGCCTTCGGTTGCGGCAGGTTCCGAAGGCCGTACGCGAGCTGGAATCCCTTGCGCACCCCGAAGTCGTCGCTCGCGAGCACGTCCGTGCGCCGCAGCCGGAACATCAGCAGCATCTGCGCCGTCCATCTCCCGATGCCGCGCACCTGCACGAGCCGCTCGATCAGTTCGTCGTCGGCCAGCAGCGCCGCGGCGTCGTCTTCCGGCACGGTGCCGTCGAGCGTCTTCGCGGCGAGGTCCTTGAGCGCAGCGACCTTCGCGAACGAGAAGCCGATGCCGCGCAGCAGCTCCGTGCTCGCCGCGTGGATGTGCGCGGGCTCCGGGAAGCGGCCGTCGTGCGCATGCACCAGACGGTCGAGGATCTTCTTCGCGACGAGCCCCGAGATCTGCTGGCTCGCGATGGCGCTCGCGAGATGCTGGAAGCACGATCCGGTCCGCGAATCCTCGAGCGTGCAGCGTCCGGCCGCGCGCGCGAGGTTCGCGATCACCGGGTCCACCGCGTCGAAATGCGCGAGGAGCTGCGGTTGCGCCGGCAGCGGCGGGGCGGTCACTTCTGGCATGTCGGGCAATAGTAGGTGGAGCGCTGCCCCTGGGTCAGGTGGCGGATCGGCGTCCCGCAGCGACGACACGGTTCTCCCGCGCGCTCGTAGACGTAGAGCCTGGTGCGGAAATGCCCGGGCGTGCCGTCGACGCCCACGTAGTCGCGCAGCGTCGTCCCGCCCGCGCGGATCGCCATCTGCAGCACCGCGCGGATCGCCGCCGCGAGCG
>Ga0182745_1004724_pt1 | contig 11296 bp, 7 predicted proteins | sample eDN3rd30CKraftBY_FD_128523 | JGI IMG/M metagenome (GOLD analysis project Ga0182745, IMG submission 128523) | Enriched backyard soil microbial communities from Emeryville, California, USA - eDNA 3rd pass 30_C Kraft BY (version 2) (version 2) | ecosystem: Environmental > Terrestrial > Soil >... | reverse complement strand
TGGGCACTGAATGTATTGCTGGTGCGCAGCGGCGAACAGGTCATCCTGGTGGATGCCGGGCTGGGTGGGCAGTTCCCCGGCTTCCCGCGGGCCGGGCAGTTCCCGAAACGACTGGCGGCGGCCGGCATCGCGCTGGAGTCGATAACCGATATCGTCATCACCCACATGCACATGGACCACATCGGCGGCCTGCTGGTCGACGAGGTAAGGAACCGCTTGCGTGCGGACGTAAAGGTGCACGTTACCGCTACCGAGGTGGCATTCTGGGCTGCACCGGACTTCTCGCAGACAGACATGCCACAGCCAGTGCCGGAGGTACTGCGGTCTACGGCCACGGCGTTCATGCAAGCCTATGGCAGCAGGATCCGCACCTTTGAGCGCCACCATGAAGTGGCGCCCGGCGTAGTCGCCAGCCTCACCGGCGGCCATACCCCTGGGCATTGTGTGGTGTACGTCAACTCGGGCGGGGAGCGGCTGACCTTCGCAGGCGACGCGCTGTTCCCAGTAGCCTTCGACCATCCAGACTGGCACAACGGTTTCGAACATGACCCTGAAGAGTCGGTGCGGGTACGAGTGGCGCTGTTGCACGAAGCAGCCGCCAGTGGCGAGCTGTTCGTTGCCACGCACCTTCCCTTCCCCTCTGTGGGGCGAGTAGCGGTCGAGGGTAAAGGGTTCCGATGGGTTGCGGGTTTCTGGAACTATTAAATGACAGATTGCCGCATCGATGGGTAACACCTTCACGGGGAAAAGACACTCTGAAACCGCAAGTCAAAGATCATTCTCGTGCTCTAGTTCATCCATGAGCCATGACGTGAACGATTCGAGCATACGTGCACGGCGCTTACGTTCGGGGAGAATCACATAGTAGCCAAACTGCGACTCGATACTTTGCGCGATTGGGCGGCACAGCAGGTTTTGGCGAATCAAGTCATCGACCAAGTGCCGCCAGCCGATAACGACACCTTGACCGGCGATAGCGGCCTGGATCAGTAGGCTGTAGTTGTCCAGGCTCAGTCCAGCGGCTGGCGGTGCGTGAATGCCGAGTGCTCGGAACAGCCGGGGCCAGTCGTACCAGCGGCTATGGGAGTCCGATTGCAGATGCAGTAATGGCAGCCCCCTCAACGCATCGGTGGCAAGGGGTAGCGTGCGGTCTTTGAGCAACATGGGGCTGCAAACAGGAAAGACCTCTTCGCCGAACAGACGCAGCGCTTCACCATGTTTGAACCGACCATCACCAAAAACGATTGCCAGGTCAATGTCGCCGCGCAAACTGAGCGGGCTACGCTCACTCGTCTGGATGCTGACCTCCAGGTGCGGATAACGCTGGCGAAGGCGAGGCAACCGCGGCATCAACCATAACGCCGCAAACGCATAATCGGTGGCAACCTGGACAACTTCCTGTGGCTCACGCGCTTTGATCGCGTCAACCCCAGCCTTGAACTCATTCAAGCCAGCTTGAACATGCTGTAGCAGCACGGTGCCGCTGTCGGTCAAATTGATGCCCCGATAAACACGGTCAAAAAGGCGTACTTGCAGCAGGGCTTCGAGGCGTTTGATCTGCTGGCTGATGGCTGGCTGAGTGGTACCCAGCTCCATTGCCGCGGCAGTGAAACTCCGATGGCGAGCCGCTGATTCAAACGTACGCAGCAACTCCAGTGGCGGACGATCCATAAGCGGGCGTTATCCTAATCATGTCTGTGCATGGGGTTTACCGAGTCTGTCTGCAATAGGGAGACTAAAGGCCATCACTATCCCATAAAAAAGATGAATAGGTGATAGCGCGCGGAATAATCGAGTCACTGATCGCCCGGCTTGCCCATGCGGACGATCGCGCTTGGTTGCCTGGAGCAAACCCTCCAGACAATGCTGCCATCACTGGCATTCACGGAGACAATAATGAGTATAAGTGGGCGTGGTATGGGAGTGCTGACCTGTGCAGCGTTTTCGGGGTTGATGACGACCCTTGCCGAGGCGGGTGAGCCGCAGGCGCAGGGGTTCATCGAGGGGGGCCATCTGAAGCTGCTCGCACGAAACCTTTATTGGAATCACGATGGGCATGGGGGCAGCCCTGATCGTCGTGAATGGGGCCAGGGGTTTCAGTTGGATTACACCTCAGGCTACACACAAGGGATAGTCGGGCTCGGTGTCGACCTGAGTGGATATCAGGTATTCAAGCTCGATGGCGGCGACAAGTATTCAGGCACGGCAGGCGTTCTGGTGCCCCAAGGCCAAGGTACGGCAGATGCGTCGGGTTCGGCGGGAGCGGCCGTCAAAATCAGAGTGTCTGCGACAGAGCTCAAATATGGTAACAACCTGCGGCCCTATAACCCCGTATTCGCACCTGCGGACGCTCGCTTGCTACCGTCGACTGCAACCGGTTTCTGGTTGACCAGTCAAGAGGCGGCGGGGCTCATGGTCGAGGCCGGCCATATGACGGCAGCCAAGGACTTCAACAGCACTAACGCTTCCGATAATTTCTTTGCTTCGTACGCAGGGGTCAGTACCGATACCGTGAACTTCGCAGGTGGAAACTATGCCATCGATGACAGGTTCACCGTCAGCCTCTATGGGGCCGACTACCAGGACATCTGGCGCCAGTACTACGGTGGCCTCAACTACGTTCAGCCATTGAGTGAACATCAGAGCGTTGGTGTCGACCTGAACGTGTACAAGACCGATGACACCGGTTCCGCGCTGGCAGGCCCCATCGACACCCGCGCCTGGTCGGTGGCACTCAGCTACGTTCAAGGCGCGCATTCTTTCAAGCTTAGTTATCAGAAGAACCACGGCGATACGCCGTTCGATTATCTGGGCATGGGGCCAGGCACTTTCCACGACTCGATTTACCTGGCCAACTCGTCCCAACTGGCTGACTTCAACGGCCCTAACGAACGCTCCTGGGGAGCATTCTACAACCTGAACATGGCCAGCTTCGGCGTGCCCGGTCTAAGTTTTGGTGTGCGCTACATCAAGGGAACGGATGTGAATGCCAGCAATATGCCGGCCGGGAGCCCCTACGCTTACTACGGCAGCGAAAGCAATGAGGAACACTGGGAGCGTGACGTAGACGTCAAGTACGTTGTACAGAGCGGCTCGCTCCAAGGGCTATCGCTTCGTGTCCGACAAGCGACTCATCGCATCGGTAATCAAGCGTCTGCGAGATCTGCCGATCAGGTGCGCTTCATTGTCCAGTACCCGTACGACTTCTTTTGAAACCCTTGTGTTCGCGTTCCCGATAACGCGTAAAGCGTTATTCGGAACGCAAACGTATAGCCGGTTGCTTGAGTGCAGTGCTTATACATGAAGCGACCGGCCAGTCAGATTTGATTGCAAATCGCCATCACTTTATCGTAGCAAAAGGCTTAAAACCAAAGCAGGCATTGCCACAACCTTGTGGCGATGTCGGTCGTGATTCATCCAGTCAGTCGGGCTGTATATTGTCAGTTGAAGGATAGTTTCAGTGTTCTTGTTCCATAGAGCCCGGTCGTTGCAGCGTGTGCTATTGCTGCCTTACATCCTCTTGATGCTTGTGCTTTCGTTGGTCATCGGTCTGTTCTCCTATCAAGCGGGTAGCCAAGCCGTGGAAGAGGTCGCCGAGCACTTGCTCGTAGAGACCGCGCAACGAATCAGACTGGCAGTGAAACAACATTTGGACAGTGCGCCGGTGGTGCTCGGCGCTGCTTTCCCGAAAGGGATGCCGGCCCCCGCAGATATCCATGCAGCGCAGAGGCCCATGACCGAGCGTTTCTGGATCGCCACCTCGCTGAACCAGAGCCTCTACAATTTCGTCTACTACGGCAATCGCCATGGTCTTTCCTTCGATATGCTTCGGCAAAACGCAGAGTCGGCTGAGTTGCGCGTGAGGCGCAGCCCCAGCGAGAAGCGCCATATATACAAGTTGGACGGGCTGCTGGGTACACCACAACTGAAACGCGTCGAAGACTCGTTGTTCGACCCTCGTCAAAGGCCCTGGTACAAACTGGCCATCCAGACCACCCGGGAAATCTGGACGCCGGTCTACATCGACTTCCTTACCCACCAACTCGTGCTCACCCGAGCGCGTAGCGTGCGCTTGCCGGACGGTACCGTGGAGGGGGTGGTGGCGACCGACGTGTTCTTGCGCATGCTTAGCACCGAGGTGCATAACCTGGATATCAGCCCCAACGGACTGGCATTCATCATCGAGCCGGATGGCGCGATGATTGCTTCCTCGAAAGGGCCAAAGGTCACCATTGGCCGCCATAACGGTCCGCGCCGTTTGAATGCCATGGAAGACCGCGAACCCCTGGTCAGGGAAACCTATTCGCAGTTGCGTCATCACTTCAACCCAGTGAACGGGCACTCGCCCCAGACCACTACGTTTCACTTCGAGACCAGCAGTGGAGAGGCCATCTATGCGGCCTACAACTGGATCACGGATGATGCCGGGTTGGCCTGGCTCATCGTTGTAGCCGTTCCCCGCAGCGACTTCATGGGGCAACTTGCCAATAATGTCCTGCGTACGCTGGTGATCGCGCTGATCGCGGTGGCCATGGCGATCTTGGTCGGCCTCTACATTGGTAGGTGGGTATTGGGAGATATCACGCGTCTTTCCATAGTGGCCAACAAGATAGGCAAAGGGCAGATCAACGTACCGCTGCGCCTCGACAGGCGCGACGAGATCGGCGAATTGGCCCGTGCCTTGGAAAGCATGCAGGTCGAACTCAGTACGGACCACATGACCGGCCTGAACAACCGTGCGGCGTTAGTGCGGCAGGTGTCCCTGGCCACTACGGAGCGACAGAAGAAGGCCGATACCACTTCAGGGTTCGCTCTGCTTTTTATCGATCTCAATCGTTTCAAGGCGATCAACGACACCTATGGGCATGAGGCAGGGGACCTTGCCCTGATCGAAGTAGCCAGGCGCCTGCGTGAATCCGTACGGCAGACCGACCTGGTCGCAAGGTTAGGGGGGGATGAATTCGTGATTGTCCTCTGGCGTACCACGAGCAGCGAACTGGTTGAACGGATCTGCAGCAAGATCGAACAGTTGCTGAGCGCACCTCTCACGACCTTGACGCCGCTTATCGGGGATCATCAGGTTCACGTTGGGGCCGCTGTGGGCGTGGCGATCTACCCCGCCGACGGCGAGACTGCGGACGACTTGATCAAACATGCGGATTTAAGCATGTACCAGGACAAACAATGTCGCGCGTGAAAGGTGGGCTGACCTAATGTGCTCGACCGGCCTTTATTAACAGGATGCAAGATGCGAGCTCTATTCATTACTGCTCTCTACCTTCTGGTTGCACCTGCCTCGGCCACAACCTTGACTGTTGCCTTGGAGTACGCTAACAACAGCCCCTATGAATACCTGGACACAGACGCCCGACTGACGGGGTTCCATGTCGAAGTCATACGCGCAGTGGGCCAGCGCCTAGGCTGGAACATCGAATTCAAAAGGCTGCCCTGGAAGCGGGCCGTGCAGGCGCTATACAAGGGTGAGGTGCAGGCGATCAGTTATATTGCCCCCTCCCCTGACCGTGAGAACTTTGCGTTATTCCTTCCTGGAAACCTGCTGCACGTCTCTCGCACCGCCATGTTCATCAAGCGCACAAGAGCTGAAGAGATTCGTTATGCCCCACCTTTCGAGACGATGGCGAAACGCTGGAGGGTCGCGGTCCCGGATGGCTACCTGATGAGTAACGAGTTGATGGACCTGGCCGCCAAGGGGATACCCATTGAGAAACCCTCGGTGAACCAGTTACACCTGTTCATGATGTTGTCCATCGATCGTTTCGACATCGTATGCGGCGCCAGCGACGCACTGAACATACTGGATGCTGAAGCACCGGCCCTGGCTGAGCACATCCAGTTGCTGGAGGGGTCGATCCGGCCTGGCACGCCGATGTACCTTGCATTCTCTCGCAAGGCGCCAGCTCATCTTGCCATGCAGTTCGAAACGAGCTACCGCCAGTTCCGGCAAGGTCCTGACTACCTCGTGCTGGCCGAGCGCTTCAAGGTCAGAGAGCAGCTGCCGGAGCCACACGATTTTGAATGAGCCCCCGGTCTGCCGAACATCGTGGCCGGTAGATTTCATCATGCCCGGCCGGCCACTTCTGATGAATTCGCAGCTCGCCTGGGCCTGGCGCTCCCTCAGGCATCCTGCAATATCAGGTCGGCCCCCTTCTCCGCCACCATCAGCACCGCCGCATGGGTATTGCCCGAGGTGACGTTGGGGAAGATCGACGCATCGACAATGCGCAACCCATCCAGGCCATGCACTTTCAACCGCGTGTCCACCACCGAGGTCTGCTCGTCCGGCCCCATCGCGCAAGAGCCGCACAGGTGGTAGATGGACCCGCAGTTCTCGCGGAAGTACGCCAGCATCTGTTCCTCGCTCTGCACCGCTGGCCCCGGCAGCACTTCCTCCACCGTGATGCCCTTGAGCGCGGGCGCCTGCATGATCTTGCGCATCAGCTGGCTGCCCTGGATGACCTCGTCGATGTCCTTTTGCGTGGTCAGGTAGTTCGGATCGATCAGGGCGGCATCACGTGGGTTGCCTGAGGCAATCTCCACATGGCCACGGCTGGTCGGCCGACATGGGTTGAAACACAACAGGAAGCCTGAGTAGGGCTCGGGCTTGAGGCTGGCCTTGTTGTTCTTCGGAATCTGGTACGACAGCGGGTTGAAGTACAGTTGCAGGTTGGGGTTCTGCTCACGCTCGTCACCCCGGAAGAAGCCACCGGCCTGGTTGACGCTCATCGCCAGCGCGCCTTTGCGCGTCAGCATATATTGCAGGCCGAGTTTCAACTGCCCGAGCAACGAGCTGAGCTGGTCGTTCAGGGTCGGGATATTGGCCTTGTAGTAGTAGCTGACGCACAGGTGATCTTGCAGGTTGCGCCCTACCGCCGGCAGTTGCTTGACCTGGGCAATGCCGTGCCGGTCGAGCAGCGCACGGTCGCCGACCCCGGACAACTGCAGGATTTTCGGCGTATCCACCGCGCCAGCACACAGGATCACTTCCTTTCGCGCCATGAAAGTGCGCGCAACACCCTTCTGGCTCACCACCACGCCCGTGGCCCGCTGCCCGTCGAACAGCACGCGGTCGACCAGCGCATGGTGCTCGACCGTAAGGTTCGATCGCTGCAGCGCCGGGTGCAGGTGGGCAAAGCTGCTGGAACAGCGCTGGCCATTACGGGTATTGACGTCGTAGATGCCCGCCCCTTCGAACGTCGGCCCGTTGAAGTCGTCGCTGCGCGGATAGCCCAGCTCTTCACAGCCCTTGAGGAACACATCGCAGATCGGGTGCGTCTGCCCCTTCATCGGCGTGATGCTGATCGGGCCGCTGCCACCGTGGTACTCGCTGTCGCCCAGCGGGTGGTTCTCCAGCTTGCGGAAGTACGGCAGCACGTCCTTGAAGCCCCAGCCCTCGTTGCCCTTGGCCGCCCAGTCATCGAAGTCATGGGCCTGGCCGCGCACATAGATCATCGCGTTGATCGAGCCCGAGCCACCCTGCACCTTGCCCCGTGGGGCGTAGAGGGCCCGCCCGCCAAGCTGCTTCTGCGGCTGGCTGTAGTACATCCAGTTGTAGGTCGGGTTGTAGTACATCTTGGCGAAGCCGACCGGGATCTTGAACCAGAACGAGTCGTCCTTGCCGCCCGCCTCCAGCAACAGCACCGAATGCTTCCCTGAAGCGGACAGCCGGTTGGCCAGGATGCAACCGGCAGCCCCTGCGCCGGCGATGATGTAGTCGTATGTCATACAGGTTACCGCGTAAGTCGTGTTGAACGCCGCCCGTTGTCGGGCGGGCGTCGGGTCAGCCTTTGGCCGGCGAGATATCGCGCACGTCAGCCGGGGTCGGGGCCATCTGCAGGTGCAGGCGCTGGCCGGTGTACGGCGTATGCTGGCGCACCACCTCCATGTTCAGCTCCACGCCCAGGCCAGGCTCGCTGGACGGGATGATGTAGCCGTCTTCCCACTGCAGCGGTTTGTTCAGCACCTGGGCATGGAAGCCGCCCCAGGTCTCGATGCTTTCCTGAATCAGGAAGTTCGGCGTGCAGGCCGCGAGCTGGAAGCTGGCTGCCGCGCCGATCGGGCCGTTGTAGAGGTGCGGGGCGATCTGCGCGTAGTAGACCTCGGCCAGGCTGGCGATCTTCTTCGCCTCCAGCAGCCCGCCGCAGCGTGCCACGTTCATCTGCAAGATCGACGCGCCGCCGGCCTGCAGCAGCTTGAAGAACTCGTACTTGGTGGTCAGCCGCTCGCCGGTGGCGATGGGAATGCTGGTCTTGCCGGCGACCTGGGCCATGGCGTCTTCCTGCCCTGGCGGGATGGGCTCCTCGAACCACAGCGGGTCGTATTTCTCCAACCGCTTGGCCAGGCGGATGGCCGAAGATGGCACCATCTGCCCGTGAGTGCCGAACAGCAGGTCGCACTTGTCACCTACCGCTTCGCGAATCTTGCGGCAGAAGGTTTCACAGCGCTCCATCACCTCCAGCGAAATCTGGTGCCCGGAATAGGCGGTGTATGGCCCGGCGGGGTCGAACTTCACCGCAGTGAACCCCTTGTTCATGTTCTGCACGGCGCACTCGGCGGCCAGGTCCGGGTCGTCGTAGTCGTACTCGCCCTGGCTGTTGACCGGGTACAGGTAGGTATAGGAACGCAAGCGTTCATGCACCTTGCCGCCCAGCAGCTCATACACCGGCTTGTTCGCCGCCTTGCCGATGATGTCCCAGCAGGCCATCTCCAGGCCGCTGACCACCCCCATCATGGTCAGGTCCGGGCGCTGGGTGAAACCGCTGGAATAGGCCTGGCGGAAAAAGCGCTCGATGTGGTGCGGGTCCTGGTCCAGCAAGTAACGCTCGAACACGTCTTCGATGATTGGCAGCATGGCCTTGGGGCCGAAGGTCGCGGCGTAGATCTCGCCAACGCCTTCGATGCCGCAGGCGGTGCGCAGTTTGACGAACAGCCAGTACATGCCGCCGATGTGTGGTGGCGGTACGGCGACGATATGGGTTTCAAGGGCGACGATTTTCATCTCAGGCACCTGTGTTCTGAAGGGTTTCTTTGCGTTTGACCCGGGCGCGCAGCAGCACCGCCGCCAGGGTGCCGATCAGCCCCACGCTGCCGACGTAGCCGAAATACAGCTTGTAGCCCAGGGCGCCGGGGAAATGTTCGGTGAGGTAGCCGTTGATCAGCGGGATGAAGGCGTCGGGCAGGTAGCCGATCACCGAAACGATGCCGATTGCCAGGCCGGTGATGCGCAGCGGGATGTCGCAGGTATCCAGGATCGCCCAGTACAGGCCGCGAATGGCATAGGTCATCAGGCCGATGAAGATCACTGTGACGATCAGCAGGCCGAGGCTGTTCAGCGCAGGGAACACGATCAGGCCGAACACCCCGAGCGAAGCCAGCAGCATGGCGACGATCAGCACCGAGACGTTGCTGAACTTGTCGCCCAGCCAGCCGCCGCCGATACCCCCGATTGGCCGCATCCACAATTTGATGGTGGTGATGGTGCCCGCCATCACCGCCGTCATGCCGCTGCCTTGCAGGTAGTCGGAGAAGCTGTAGGTCGCCCAGAAGATGTGGTAGCCGCAGAAGACGATAGCGGTCACCAGCCACAGCTCGGGGATTTTCACCAGGGTCGCCAGGTCTGCCAGCAGGTTGAACCTGCCCTTCTCCACCGGCTCGGTCGCGGCCATGGACTTGGGGTCCTTGAGCAGCACCAGCACAAAGCCGATAGCGATACAGGTGAAGGAGTACAGGTAGACCACGTGCTTGAAGCCTTCGACCGCCGATTCGCCACGTGTTTCCGTCGCCAGGGCGAACAGTGCCAGCGCAACGGTCGCCAGCAGCGCCTCGACCAGGCCACGGCCACCGTCGAGGATGCCGAAGAAACGGCCCTGCTCGGAGTGCCGGGCGATCATCTTCACCCGCTTGAGCACCGAGGCCCAGAACGTCAGGCCGGTGGTCAGGCCCCAGCAGCCGAAGATGATCAGCAATGACGACATGGAAGGCGCGGTGGAGTACCAAAGCCCCAAGGCACCGGTGGCCACCAGCGAGAAGAAGATCAGAAAGCGTGGGGCGATGCGGTCGGCCAGCCAGCCACTGGGCAGGTAACTGAGCAGGAAGATGGTGCCGAGCATGGAGTACAGGTAGCCCAGCTCGCTATGGTTGATCTGGAACACCTCCAGCATGGTGGTCTGGTAGACCTGGCGCAGGTAGAGGATCGGGTAGATCGCGCCGGCGGCGAGCACCAGCAGCATGAGTTGGAAATAGCGACTTCCTTTGTCGCTGTTGCCCTCGGCAAGGGCGGCAGATCCCTGGACAGCGGCAGCATTGGCAGCGTGCTTGGACATAATGGACCTCTTGTTTTTATGGGTATAGCGGAGCTCTAAGCCGCAAGTTTCGAGCTCCAAGCTGCAAGAAAAGCTGACCGCGTACTGCTTTTACTTGCCGCTTGGAGCTTGGCACTTGCAGCTTCAGTACTTCATCACCACCAGTCGGGTCTGGGTGAATTCGAGCATCCCGTGCTTGCCGTCGTCGCCGCCCAGGCCCGAGCGCTTCCAGCCGGCGTGGAAGCCCTGGTAGGGGTCGGCCGGGGTGCGGTTGACGTACAGCTCGCCGGCCTCGATGGCCGCCGCCACTTTCATCGCCGTGCGGTAGTTCTCGGTGTAGAGCACCGAAGACAGGCCGAACTGGTGATCGTTGGCCATGGCCAGCGCGTGGTCGATGTCGCGGTAGCTGAGCAGCGCCAGCACCGGGCCGAAGGTTTCTTCCTGGACGATTTCCATGTCCTGGCGGCAGTGGCTGAGCAGGGTCGGCGGGTAGAAGTGGCCTGGCCCCTCCGGCAGCACGCCACCGGTCTCGAGCACTGCGCCTTGGGCGACGGCGCGCTCGACCATGGCGTGGATGTTGCGCCGCGAGGCGGCGTTGACCAGCGGCCCCATCAGTTGCGGATCGTGGGCGCGGTTGCCGAAGCCGACGGCTTCGAACTTGGCCTTGAGCAGCGCCAGCAGGCGGTCGTGTACGCTTTCGTGGGCGTACACCCGCTCTACCGCCGTGCACAGCTGGCCGCAGTGGGTGGTCTTGGAGCCGACGATCGCGCTGGCCGCCTGTTCCAGGTCGGCGTCAGCTTCGACAATCACCGGTGTCTTGCCACCCAGCTCCAGGGATGGCTTGGCAATGTTTGCCTTGCAGTAGTCGAGCACGATGCGCCCGGCGTTCACGCTGCCGGTCAGGGTGATCAGGCCGACGGCCGGGTGCGTGCACAGGCTGGCAGCGGTGGCATGGTCCATGGTCAGGATGTTCAGCA
>Ga0182745_1004722_pt1 | contig 11299 bp, 10 predicted proteins | sample eDN3rd30CKraftBY_FD_128523 | JGI IMG/M metagenome (GOLD analysis project Ga0182745, IMG submission 128523) | Enriched backyard soil microbial communities from Emeryville, California, USA - eDNA 3rd pass 30_C Kraft BY (version 2) (version 2) | ecosystem: Environmental > Terrestrial > Soil >... | reverse complement strand
GTCGGCGTGGCGGTGTCCCCCGCGCCGTTGAACGCCTGCGTCAGCACCATGCCGAAAGCATAGAACACGAAGCTGGAGCTCAGGATGCGCAGGGCCAGCACCGCCTGCCCCACCACCGCCGCGTCCTGGGTGAAGATGCCCACCACCGGCCTCGCGGCGAGGATGAACAGCAGGCCCAGCGAGCCCAGGAACACGGCGTTGATGCGGCCCGCCGTCCACACGGCGTGCTCACCCCGCTCCGGCTTCCCCGCGCCCAGGCTCTGCCCGACCAGGGTGGCCGCGGCGTTGCTCAGCCCCCACGAGGGCAGCAGCGCGAACAGCACGATTCGCAGCGCGATGGTGTAGCCCGCCACCGCCGCGCTGCCGAACGTCGCGACGATGCGCGCCAGCACCACCCAGCTCGTGGTGCCCACCAGCGCCTGCACCGTGCCCGCGCCCGACATCCGCAGCATGGTCAGCATCGTGCCGGGCTCCAGGCGCAGGTGCTCGCGGCGCACCCGGAGCCTGCCGGAGCCCTGGGCCAGCCGGTAGAGTTGATACACCACCCCGCAGCTGCGCCCGAAGGTGGTGGCCACCGCCGCGCCCATGACGCCCAGCTCCGGGAAGGGTCCCACGCCGAAGATGAGCAGCGGCGCCAGGACGATGTTGATGGCGTTGGCCAGCCACAGCACGCGCATGGCGATGGCCGCGTCCCCCGCGCCCCGGAAGATGGCGTTGATGAGGAACAGCAGCAGCACGCTGCCCATGCCGCCCAGCATCACCTGCGTGTAGCGGATGCCGTGCTCCAACACCCACGGCGAGCCGCCCATCAGCGCCATCAACGGCCGCGCGAAGTAGACGCCCGCCACCGACACCGGGATGGACAGCACCACACCCAACCCCAGCGCCTGCACCGCCGTGCGCGCGGCGCGCTCCGGGTCGCCCTCGCCAATGCGCCGGGACACCATCGCGGTGGCGCCGATGCTCAGCCCCGCGGCCGCCGCGTAGATGATGGCGAGCAGCGACTCCGTCAGGCCCACCGACGCCACCGCGTCCGCCCCCAACCTGCCGACGAAGAACACGTCGACCACGGCGAAGACGGACTCCATCATCATCTCCAGCACCATCGGCACGGCGAGCAGGAAGATGGCGTGGCGGACCGGGAGCCGGGTGAGGTCCTTGCGCGTCCCGTGGACGGCCTCCTTCAATGAAGCCCAGAGTCCAGGTGACCCGCCTTCGGGTGGACCTCCGGCCTCCGCCGGCACGGGTTCGGCCCCGGCCGGGGATGTTTCTGACATGCCTGCCTCCGTTGGCGCCCTTCTGTCAGCAAGGCGCGAAGAGGTCCAGGGACGATGTCGCGCCACCCACCTGACACTGCGCGCCTCGACTGCCTGGCGTGGCAAGCAGGCAGGCACGACAGGGCAAGTCCCCGGGCAGCGAGCGTCGGACGCTGGACAACCGACCTGCGCCGTCGGGCCGTCGGGCCGCGGCGCCTGCGGGTGTAGGGTGCCGCCGCAATGGTCATCAGCTTGCCGCACGAAAGTGCGCCCGGTGTGCCAGCAGGGGGGGCCGCACACTTCAGCCTCTCCAGCAGCGCGCGGGTGCTGGGAACACTCCACCTGGGTCCTGGGTCCATCATCGCGCAAGGCGCGGTGGTGCGCTCCCACGACGGCGCCGTGAAGTTGGGCGCGGGCTCGGCCGTCCTGGAGAATGGCGTCGTCATCGGAATGCCACAGCATCCCGTCTCGATGGGCGAGCGCACCCTGCTCGGCCACCGCAGCCTCGTGCTGGGCGCGGAGGTCGGCGCCTGCTGCGACGTGGGGAGCGGCTCCATCCTCATGCCAGGAGCGCGGCTGGGAGCGCGCTGTCTGCTGGGCGAAGGGACGCTCATCCTCGCGGGCACCGTCGTGCCCGACGACTCCGTGGTGGCGGGGCGGCCCGGCCGCATCCTCCGCCGGACCACCGCGGAAGACCTGGAACGGCTCCGGAAGCGGCGAGGCGGGAGCCTCGACCTGCCGGGCCAACCACTCACTGCTTTCTCCGCGAGAGATCGCGCAGAGGACGCCCCCATGGGACAGCTCTACACTTTTCGCGACAAGCACCCACTCGTACACCCCACAGCCACCCTCTTCTCCTCGGCCGAGGTGACGGGCGACGTCATCATCGGCCCGGGCTGCATCATCGGCCCCGGCGTCAAAATCCTCGGTGACGCGAGCGGCCCGGTGCGCATTGGCGCTGGGGTGCAGGTGCTGGCCAACACCGTGCTGCACCGGCTGTCGGACCACGCGCTGACGCTGGAGGACGGGGTCATCATCGGCCCGGGGTGTACGGTCCACGGCAGCCACGTGGGCGCGAACACCGTGGTGGAGCCGGGCGCCATCCTCTGTGACGGAACGCGGCTGGGACGCGGCAGCTTCGTGGGGGCGGGCAGCCTGGTGAAGCAGGGCAGCAGCTTCGCGGACGGCGCGCACGTGGACGGCTTCCCGGCCACCCAGACAGGCACGCTGACGTCGCTGCCCCCCGTGCCACGCTGGGCCCTGCGGCCGGAGGACCTGCCGGGGCTGCGCCGCATCGGGTAGCGCGCGCTATCCCGTCTGCTCCTTCTCGGCCTTCCGGAAGACTTCGAGCAGGGTCCCCATGGCATGGAACGCCAGTCCCATGCCCCAGCCGATGGCCGGGTACTGAACCCACCAGCCCGGCCCCGAGACGAGGTCGATGAGGGTGAGCCCGCCGATGACGATGGTGTAGCTCGTCGCGTGTGACGCGAGGGCCAGGTAGGCCCTGCGCAGGCGCCGCTTCACCTTGTCCCGCCCCACTCGCGAGGCCAGCACGCTCTGCACCGCGGACTCGCTCACGCCCATCTCCCGGGCCATGGCCAGCAAGTCCTCCTGGGTGAGCGCCTGGTCCGGGGCCTTGCCGGAGAGGGCCCGGGCCGTGGCCTCGCGGATGATGTCCGCGGCCTCCTCCTGGGAAAAACTCGGGGGCGCGCCGCGCTGCTGGGTGTTCGCCATGGCGCGGGAACGCTAGCGCGGCGGGCCGACAGCGTCGACCGGCGACACGGGGAGGCAGCCCCCACCGGCAAGTGACGTCTTCCCGGCGCTCACCTGCCCTCCAGGGTCGTTACGGGCTTGGACGCAGCGACAGAATAATGATGAGGCGCCCACGCACATGGTGAGGACCATGCCTCCATCCGACGCTGCATCTCCTGGGAGCTCCCCCCGGCCGCGAGTCGGCGGGTCGTGCGTCGGTCAGCCGGTGGAGCACGCCCACACGGTCCAGTTCTACGAGGACGAGGCCTTCCTCATCGACGTCATCGAGGCCTACATCACGGGAGGGCTCGCCCGAGGAGACCCGCTCCTCATCATCGTCCAGACATCCCACCGGCATCAGCTCATCGCCCGGCTCATGGCCGCGGGGGTGGACACCGCGACGGCCCTCGCGACCGGACAGCTCGCCCTGCTCGACGCCCGCGAGACGCTGGCGCGCTTCATGGTGAACGGACGTCCGGATTGGGAGCACTTCCGCACGGTCATCGGCACCCTGCTGGAGCGCTGCCTCGCGACCGCGCGGCCGGGCACCCAGGTGCGCGCCTACGGAGAGATGGTGGACGTCCTCTGCCAGGATGGGATGCCGGACGTGGCCGTGGAGTTGGAGGCGATGTGGAACGACCTCGCCGTGCTGTATCCCCTGTCCCTCCTGTGCACCTACGCCATCGGTCACTTCGGACAGGCGGCGCACGCCCGGCCCTTCCTCGACGTCTGCAAGGCCCACGGGCAGGTCATCCCCACGGAGCGCTACATGCGGCTCGATGCGCAGGCGGACCGCCTGCGCGAGGTCAGCCTCCTCCAGCAGCGCGCGCAGGCCCTGGAGGCGGAGGTCCAGCAGCGCCGCCAGGCCGAGCAGGCCCTGCGCGACGCGCTCCATCACCGCGACGAGTTCCTGGCGCTGGCCAGCCATGAGCTGAAGACGCCCCTCACCGCGCTCCAGCTCCAATTACAGTCGCTGCCTTCCGCGGCGGCGAAGAAGGACGGCGAGGGGCGCCTGATGGCGCGGCTGGACAAGGCCATCCGCCAGACGGAGCGGCTCGCCACGCACATCGACGGGCTGCTCGACCTGTCCCGGCTGGGGGATGAACACGTCCCGCTGATGGTGGAGCCGCTCGACCTGTCGCGGCTCATCCGGGACACCGTCGCCCGCGCGATGACCACGGCGGCCGAGGCCGACTGCCACCTCCAGTTGCTGGCGGAGGTCTCCGTCCCCGGCGTCTGGGACCCGCTGCGGGTCCAGCAGGTGGTGGGCAACCTCCTCGTCAACGCCTTCAAGTACGGCAGGGGACGCCCCGTCGAGGTCCGCGTGGAGGCCGCGCTCGAACACGCGCGAGTCACCGTCAAGGACCACGGCATCGGCATCGCCCCCGAGCACCACGAGCGCATCTTCCAGCGCTTCGAGCGCGCCGTGCCCTCCAGCGCCTTTGGAGGTCTGGGCCTGGGGCTCTGGGCGGCGAGGCGCGTGGTGGCGGCCCACGGCGGCAACGTCCGCGTGGAGAGCGAGCCCGGCCTGGGGGCCACCTTCATCGTCGAGCTGCCCTACCACCCGACCTAACGGCCCCGGCCTCATGGAGTGCAACCCGGCCGCCCTTGCGTCCACGCGCTCCATCCGGAAGGTCCGCGGCGTGGCCCGCTCGCAGGGCGTGGCGGCCAGCGTGTAGCCGCCGGGCATGACAGCACCCAGCCCGCCCACCACGGCGGCGCGCTTCAGCCAGCCGGAGGACACCATGGCGCGCAGCGACTCGCGCCCGCCGCGCGTCCAGGCTGCTCGCGCGTGGAGGATGAGGAAGCGCGCGGTGGCGCAGGTGAGGGTCGCGTAGAAGAACCTGCGGAGCGCGCCCTGCGACGCCCGACCTGTCCAATCAGGTCAGGGCCTTGCGTGAGCCCCTCCTGTCCGTGCATCCATGCCATGCCCGCCCGCTCCGATGTCCTCTCCACACACCCGAGCCCTGCTCGCCGTCCTGGCCGCCACCTGCATTGGAGCGGCGATCTGGTTCCAGCACGCGCAGAACGCGAGGGGCTCACGGGGCGAGCGCATCTCCAGGCCCAAGCTGGCGTGGCTCTTCTACGCGGTGTTCCTGTGGTTCCTCGCGTGCCCACTGGTGGCGCTGGATGTCACGGCGCCAGAGGAAGCAAGAGGAGCGCTTGGCGCGTTCGCGGCCTTCATGTGGCTGCGGGGCGCCGCGGAGCTGTACCTGCTCTACGTCGTGAAGCGCTGGCGCCCTCCATACGGCGTGGCCCATGACGTGGCGTGCATCGCCCTGGTACTCGCGGGTCTGTTCTGGGGCCGCGCGCGGTGGCTGGGCGTGCTCGGCCCCGAGGACCTGTGGGCCCTGGCCTTCCTGGGCGTGGTGCTCGTGAGCCTGGTCGTCGAGGTCGCCTACGCGGTCCGGTTCTTCCACGCGGTGGAGGGCCACACCACGGGCGAGGACGGCATCTGGTTCGCGGACGAGGAACAGGCCCGATTCCGCCGCCTCAACCGGCTGACGCTGGCGCTCAACGTGCCGCTGTACGCGGCCCTTGTGGATCTGCTGGCGGTGGGGGTTTGGTAGCGCTTCCGCTGCCACTGCTAGGATTGGCCGCTGACGGCGGAGCAGCCGGCCCCCTTTGAGTCGGAAAGTCATGGGACATCCCACCCTCGAAAACGAAACGCCCTTTGCCTTCGACATGATGGGCCTCGCCGATGAGGATGGGAGGCCCCTGCTGCTGCTCGTCGTGAAGGCCACGTATGCCCTCGAGCCCTCCGGGCTGAAGCTCGCGGACGAGCAGGTGCCGGTGACATGGAGCGGCGAGTCCTGGGGCAAGCCCGGCGAGTCCAGCGACAAGTACGAACCCGAGTGCGCCTTCATCAAGTCGGCCACGGACGTGGCGCTCATCGGCCATGCCTACCCACCTCAGAAGGGCGCTACCGAGGCCTTGGTGGCGCTCCAGGTCGGGCCGCTGAAGAAGGCCGTGCGCGTCCTGGGTGAGCGGACCTGGTTCAAGAGCATGGGGCACGTGACGGCCACGAGGCCGCTGCCCTTCGACAAAATCCCGCTCACGTGGGAGCGCGCCTTCGGCGGCTGGGACAAGACGGACGCGGCGAATCCCTCGTTCGAGCCGCGCAACCCCGTGGGCGTGGGCTTTCGCGCCAGTCCTCGACACTTCGAGGAGGGACTGAAGCTGCCCAACCTGGAGGACCCCGCCGCTGAGCCCCTGCGGGAGTTCGGCCAGCGGGTGGTGCCCGCGGGCTTCGGCTTCACGTCTCCACACTGGCATCCGCGCGCGAAGCATGGCGGCACCTACGACGAGGCATGGAACAAGTCGCGCAAGCCGCTGCTGCCCAGGGACTTCGACCGGCGCTTCTTCAACGCCGCCGCGCCAGGGCTGGTCGCACCGGGCTATCTGAAGGGAGATGAGCCCGTCATCATCGCGGGCGCATTCCCCTCGGGCCGGCGCGCCTTCTCGCTCCCCGGACAGGCGCCGCCAGTCGTCACGGTGGCGCTCGCGGGACGCGACGACGCGACGCCCGAGATGCGCCTGGACACCGTCATCCTGGACGCCGATGCGGAGCAGGTGCTGCTGCTCTGGCGCGGACACGTCGTGCTCGACGATGGGCTGCACGACCTGGGCCGCATACACATCACGGCCGCTGGCATGTCCAGGAAGGCCTGAGCCCTCTCTTCGGCGGACACGGGAGCCACATGTATCCGGACATCGTTCACGGCTGGGCCATCGCCGAGCGGCACCTCTCGGAGGCCGCGTTCCTGTGGGCGCGGCTGGACGCCATCTTCCGCTCCCCGCGCCACACGCTCGCGGATGCCGTGGAGCAGGAGCAGCGGCTGCGAGCCCACCTCGACGGGCTCCTCATCGAGGGCCACAGTCCAAGACCATGAACAACTACGCTCTCATCACGACAATCCCCGAAGGCGACGCCGCCCGCTTCGGATACATCCAGAACTACGACAAATCATTCAAGCTCTCCGCGGGCATTGAACTGTCCTCATCATTTCCCCCTGATGCGGCCTACCGCATGCATGATGACTTTCCGGACAACATCGCCCTGAGCGACGTGCTCTACAATCCAGACAGCCAGATCGTCATCAGCGAGAAGGTGCGGTCCTTCCTCGATACAGCAGGCGTTCAGCACATCGAATATCTTCCAGTCAAAGTCCTCAACCACAAGGGCCGCGAAGTCAAGGAGCGCTACTTCATCGCCAACATGCTCCCGCTCGTCGACTGCGTCGACCTGGAAAAGACCCAGCATGAGGAGAACCTGCTCGATCCCGACGAGTTGATAAACATCCGCAACCTCACGGTGCATGAGGACAAGATTCCCGCTGACTTTCAGCTCTTTCGACTCAAGGCCATATCGGGAGCAATGCTCATTCATCGTGCGCTCGCGCAGAAACTGAAGGCTGCAGGTTTCCGCGGGTTCGCGACTCCTGAGCTCTCTGAGTATCGTGGAAACTAGGCAGTGAGGCCGCAACCGGCAGGAACCTCCTGCCGGTTCGCGCTCGCTCAAGCCCACCATGGAAACACGGTTGTCCCATGACGAACTACGTCCTCATCGAGCCCGCTTACGAAGACGATGCTGCCCGCTTCGGAAGCATGCTGAACTACGATGATCGCTTCGAACTGCGCGAGGGAATTCCTCTCGCAGACACGATTCCACCTGACGCCGCCTACCGGATGAGCGATGACTTCCCGGACCGTGTCGCACTGCACGACGTGCTTCACAATCTGGATCGGCAGCTCATCGTCAATGAGAAGGCGAGGGCATTCCTGGAGGCAGAGAGCGTCCGACACGTTGAGTACCTGCCCGTCAAGGTCCTCAATCACAAGGACCGCGTGGTCAACGAGCGCTACTTTGTCGTCAACATGTTTCCGCTCGTCGACTGCATCGACTTGACGCAAACCCAGTACAAGCGCAATCGACTCGACCCCGAGAAGTTGATGCACATCTCCAACCTCACGGTGCACGAGGACAAGATTCCCGCTGACTTCCAGCTCCTTCGCCTGAAATCCGCGGCGAGCGTCGTCCTCATCCACCGGGAGCTCGCTCAGAAGATGAAGGCCGCGGGCATCCGTGGCTTCTCCACCCCTGAAGTCTCCGAGTACCGAGGCAACTGAGGCACACCCATGGATTCACTGGATGAAATCAGCGGCGAGCTGGTCACCCTGCTGAACTTCCACATCCAGGGCGCGCTGCAGTCGACCGACCCGCGCCAGCAGCTGGCGGACGCCGATGCCGCCTGCGTCTACTACCAGGCCGTGGGCATCTGCGAGCTGCTCCTGGACGCGGAGGTGGATGCCTTCTTCCACCAGCTCATCCGGAGCGCCCAGGCGCGCCACTGGGTCCTCGAACGCGGCGCGAAGCTCCGCCCCCCTCCCCTGAAGCTGCTCAAGGCGAGCAACGCCCGCGGCTTCCATGCGGCCCTGGCCGCGAACCAGTGGGAGCTGGCCCGGCAGATTGCCCGCGTCTCGGTGCCCACCCATGCGGAGGGCACCGAGTACGAGGACGACTTCCTCGCCGCCCACTTCCTCCACCGCTACGTGCTGGATGCGCCCCAGGAGGAGCTACACGCCATCCTCGACCGCTTCGAGGCCGTCCTGGAGGGTGGAGCGAATCCCAGGCTCGACCTGGGCCGCCACCTGCTGGCCCGCGACGCCACGGGCTGCTCGCGGGCGTTCACGGACCTGATCGACGAGCGCGACGCGAAGCTGAAGAAGATGAAGCGGGAGTCCATCTACGCCACGGACAGCCTCTTCGTCCCCCAGTCGTCCATCTATCTGGAGGGGCTCGCCTGGCTCCGCCTGCTGGAGCGTGCCGCGCTCCCCACGGAGCCCGAGTATCCGTACTGCCCCTCTCTCGCGCGGCAGACGCGGTACACCCCATTCGAGGTGACGACCTTCCCGTCCGTGCCCCTGCCCTGAGCGCGCCGCTACCGACACGTCCTTGGTGCCCTTGTCCGTGTCCGAGGACATGGCGACGGTGACGCCATTCGAGTCCTTCGTCACCACGGACATCTTGTTGACACCCACGGTGTTCGCCATGCCGACCTCCTGGTGCGCCAGACAGGCACCACCGGAGTCTGACGGACGCCTCCAGCGGGAACAAGCCCCCCAGGGTGCGCAGCTCAGGGCCGGACAGGTGCGCCCAGCCGCTCCAGCAGCAGCGTCAGCACCCGCGCCGCGATGGCGCGCCGGACCTCCCCCCGGTCTCCCGCGAAGACATGCCGCTCCACCGTGGCCGCCTCGCCCCGGCGCAGCACCGCGAGGAAGACGAGCCCCACGGGCTTCTGCGGCGTGCCGCCACCAGGGCCCGCGATGCCCGTCTCCGCCACCACCCAGTCCGCCGAGGAGCGCGCCAGCGCTCCCTGCGCCATCGCCTCCACCGCCTCCGCGCTCACCGAGCCGTGCGTCTGGAGCAGCGACAGCGGGACGCCCAGCTGCTCCACCTTGGACTCGTGTGAGTAGGGGATGAACCCACGCTCCACCACCGTGGAGGCCCCCGGCACCTCCGTTAGCGCCGCGCAGAGGAGCCCGCCGGTGCAGGCCTCCACCAGCGCCAGCCGCACGCCCGCCGCGCGGCAACGCTCCAACGTTTGCCGCGCCAGGATCTCCAGGGACGCTTCCGTCATGAGGCTCGCTCCATCGCTTCCCTGGCGGACCCGCGCAGCCGCGGAGTGCGTCACGCCGTCGACCTCCCAGGCCCACCGAGCCGCCGCGACTTCGCGACAAGAAGGACGCTCCTACCGTAACAGACGCTCGGAGTCCCCGGGGCCGCCCCGGACGCCGTCCATGCCCCGCGCCCTCCACGGCCCCAGCGCCCGTTGACAGCGGCACCGCGGCGGGACGCGGAGTGTCCCCGGCGGCGGATTTCTTGCCCCATCGGCGCGCGTGCGCAACAGAGTCCGCCCGTGTCCTGGCGAGCGTGGAAGGTCGGAGTCCTTGCATTGACGGCCGTGCTCCTGGCGGCGTGCGCCTCCCAGCGGGTGCAGCCCGCTGTCGGCCCGAGCCCGAGCCCAGACCCAGGCCCGGACGCCGAGGCCACGGCCTACCTGGAGGCCTGGGCCGCGGGGGACCTCGCCGCCATGGGGCGCGCCGTGGTCCAGCCACCCGCCCACTTCGAGGCACAGCACCAGCAGTTCCGCGACGGCCTGCGCATCGCGTCCTCGCACTTCGAGCTCGTCCACGTCGAGCGTGACGGTGATACGGCGGTGGCCACGTACCGTGCGGCGCACGAGCTGCGAGGGCTCGGTGAGTGGGTGATGGACGGAGCGCTGCGCTTCGTCCGCCACCAGGGCCAGTGGCGCGTCCAGTGGACCTCGGCGGCGCTCCACCCCGAGGCCCGCGAGGGAGACCGGTTCTCCCGAAGCCGGACGGCGCCGGAGCGAGCGGACATCCTCGACGCGCGCGGAGCCCCGCTCACCCTGCAAGGTGAGGTCATCACCATCGGCGTCGACCCCGCTCGCATCCGGAATCGCGCGGACGTGGCCGCCGCGCTCCAGGCCCAGCTTGGCGTGCCCCCTGCGCAGCTGGATGCGGCGCTGGGCGCCGCGGGCCCCCCGGCGCCTGGGCGCTTCGTCCCCATCGTCGACGTCCCACCAGCGCGCTACCAGCAGGTGCGCCCCGCGCTGGCCCCCGTGCCCGGCATCTTCTTCCGCCGCAAGAGCGCGCGGACTGCCGCCGATGGCTTCGCGGCCCACACCCTGGGCCGCGTCGGTGAAGTAACGGCCGAGCTGCTCCCACAGTTGGGCCTCACCTACCTGCCTGGGGACCTCGTGGGCCTGTCCGGCCTGGAGCGGACGTACGAGGTCCAGCTCGCGGGGAGCCCTTCCGGGGAGGTCCTGCTCACGCGCCCCTCGGGCGAGACGCGTGTCCTCTTCCGCTTCGAGGGTGAGCCGGGGGCCCCGCTGACCACCACGCTCCGCCGCGAGGTCCAGGCCGCCGCGGAGGCCGCGCTCGACGGGGTGACGCAGCCCGCGGCCCTGGTCGCGGTGGACGGCGAGACGGGCGCCATTGTCGCCATCGCCAGCCGGCCGCTCACGCAGCCGCTGCACCGGGCGCTCACCGGCCGCTATCCGCCCGGGTCGACCTTCAAGGTCGTCACCACGGAGGCCCTGCTCGCGCGCGGCCTGCGGGTGGACTCGCCCGTCGCGTGCCCTCCCGTCGCCATGGTGCGCACCAAGCCCTTCCGCAACTTCGAGGGCGAGTCCCTGGGCAACACCACGCTGCGGCAGGTCTTCGCCCACTCGTGCAACACCGCGTTCGTGACGCTGGCGACGCAG
>Ga0182745_1004717_pt1 | contig 11307 bp, 10 predicted proteins | sample eDN3rd30CKraftBY_FD_128523 | JGI IMG/M metagenome (GOLD analysis project Ga0182745, IMG submission 128523) | Enriched backyard soil microbial communities from Emeryville, California, USA - eDNA 3rd pass 30_C Kraft BY (version 2) (version 2) | ecosystem: Environmental > Terrestrial > Soil >... | reverse complement strand
TCGTCTATTAAGACTGTAAATTAAAAGAGATTGGAATTTTCCAATCTCTTTTTTGTGCTTTAAAATGTACCTTATACATCGCTATTTTTCTCAGGGGAAAAATATCTTAAGGTAAATAAGATCAAAACATTATTTCAATATTTTTTCATCTACTCCCATTTTCGGAATAAAATCAAAAATCTCATGTGATTCAAACGATTGGATTAGACGATTAAGCCAATCAAGATACTCCAAACCAGAATGAAGCTTATTTAAGTCCTTCTCAATTAACTCTTTCGATTCCTCATCTAGATCGCCTTTTTCCTTTATCTCATTTAATTCATCAATAAACTTTTTCAGTGCAGTGGTTTGTGGAAAGACGGATTTCCGCCAATGATAACAAAAGAATTTGATAAAACTGTCATAATTGTCTTCTTCAACCTGGTAGATATCCTTTCGTTCTCCCTTTTTCCAAACCTTTTTTACTAAGCCCATTTCATCCAGTTCTCTTACAGCAATACTCATACTTGCTTTACTCATGCCTAACAGTTCTGTCATATCATCTAAAGTCATCGGTTTTTCAAAATAATACATCACAGACATTAAACGTCTAACGGTATGAGGCATGGAGAATAATGTCTGATGATCTGAGTTATGATCAATTATTTGGTCTCTCACCCTCTTGAGTTCATCATTCAATCCATTTCACCATCTTTACCTAAATTTTCTCACATTACTTCTACCTATTAATTTAAACTAAATTTATAAAAAAATCGATGGTTAGTTGCTTAATATCGCTGAAATAAAGATTTTCCCGATATTTATCATTGACCTTTCATCTACATCAAATTTCGGATGATGATGAGGATACACGGCATTTAAGTCCGGATTTCCTCCCCCTACCCAAAAGAATGTTCCGGGAACCGCGTCAACGTAATAGGCAAAATCTTCTCCACCCATATCAGCGGGTTTAACAACCACATTTTCTTCCCCGAAAATATCGATAGAAAGTTCTTTAATGAAGGCTGTTTCCTTCGGGTGGTTATACAAGGAGATATAACCCTTTGTGTACTTTACATCGATTTTAGCGCCATGCTTTGCTCCTGTTTGCTCTGCAATCCGGTTAAGCTCTTTCTCAACTTGTAGTCTAACATCTTTATCGTACGTTCTTACGGTACCCTTTAAATAGGCTTTATCCGGGATGACATTATGGGCATTCCCGCTATGGAAAGCTCCAACTGTGACTACTGCTGGATGCAGAGGGTCAATCCGTCTGCTCACAATGTTCTGTAAGTCGATAACAAGATGGCTGCCGATGACGACTGGATCAATACAACGATGTGGTTCTGCCCCATGCCCACCCTTACCATAAATGGTAATATCATAGGCATCCGATGCCGCATGTACATATCCATCATTCAATGCTACGGTTCCAATTGGAAAATTCACTTCCACATGTGCACCATAAACTTCATCGACTCCCTCCAAACATCCATCTGCGATCATGCCGACGGCACCGCCTGGACTCAATTCTTCGGCATGCTGATGGAGAAAGACGACTGTTCCTTTTATTTCATCTTTCACTTTACTTAATGTTTTTGCTACTCCGAGTAAGGCGGCAGTATGAATATCGTGTCCACAAGCATGCATGACACCGGGTACTTTTGATTTATAGGGAACATCCTTTTCATCATCGATGGGCAGCGCATCAAAATCCGCCCTAAGAGCAATGGTCTTCCCAGGCTTGCCGCCCTTTAAATACCCTACTACTCCATTTCCGCCAACACCGGTTCTTACCTCTAAACCTAAATCTTTTAAGTAGTTTGCAATGAATTCTGGAGTTCGTTTCTCTTGAAAAGAGAGTTCAGGATTCATATGTAAATCTCTTCGAATTTCAACAAGTTCCGAATAGATACCTTCTAGGGAATCAAATGCCTTCTGCATTATAGTAATAACACCATTTTGTAACAAAATAAAAACTCCTTTCTATCATCCTAGTAGTTGTGTAAAACTCTATTTTTCTAGTGCTTCATTCGGGGATCAAGGGCATCTCGCAGTCCATCTCCCAAAAGATTAAAACCAATAACGACAAGCATAATAGCTATACCTGGTGACACCATTGTCCATGGGGCTTGGGTGATAAACTGTCTGGAATCAGACAACATTTTTCCCCACTCGGGATTGGGTGCTTCTGCACCTAAACCAAGGAAGCCAAGAGCAGCAGCTTCTAGGATTGATGTTGCTATCGCAAGTGTCCCTTGAACGATGACTGGCGCCATGCTATTAGGTAATACGTGATGGAATAGAATTCGCAAATCCCCCATTCCAATACTTTTTGCAGCGATAATATATTCCTCTTGTTTCACACTTAAAACTTTCGAACGAATGAGCCGGCCAAAGTTCGGTATATTGATAATAGCAATGGCAATTAACGCATTGGATAATGAGGGGCCCAGGATGGTTACGATCGCAATCGCAAGCAAGATGCTTGGGAATGCAAGCATGATATCAAATGCGCGAGAAATAAGTGTATCCACCCAGCGGCCATAATAACCTGCCAATATACCTAAAATACTCCCTACAATGATGGAGCCTAGTACAGAGAAAGTCCCAATCCATAAAGAAATTCTTGTACCGTAAATAATTCTCGATAATATGTCCCGCCCAAAATCATCTGTACCTAACCAATGGCCGGCTGACGGAGATTGCAATCTTTCAGCTAGTTTTTGGTCATTAATTCCTTCTGGTGCAAGGACGGGTGCAATAATAGCGATAATTACAAAAAACGATATGATCCCGAGACCAATTACCGCCAGCTTATTCTTTCTAAACCTCCGCCATGACTCAAGCCAGGGGGAATGAATCTCCTCAACCTCATTTACTTGCTTAAATTGCCGAGTTTTTATTATCTCTTGCATGAACATCCCTGCCATTCTAATGGTTAATGATATTTAATTCTTGGATCAATGGCTGCATACAACAAGTCCACGACTAAATTAATCAAAACAAAGAAAGCAGCGACGATTAATATACCAGTTTGAATAACGGGATAATCCCTAAAATTAATCGCCTCATAAATATATCGGCCAATTCCCGGCCAGCCAAAAATCGTCTCTGTTAGAACAGCACCGCCTAATAAAATCCCCATTTGCATCCCTATAATAGTAAGTACTGGGATTAATGCATTTTTTAATCCATGTTTGTAAACTACCCAAAACATGCGCATTCCTTTAGCTTGTGCCGTACGGATATAGTCTGAGCGCATAACTTCAAGCATGCTGGACCTTGTAATCCTAGCGATAATCGCCATGGAAATCGTTCCAAGGGCACATGCCGGCAAAATCAAGTGTTTTACCACAACATTAAATTGACTAAAATCCCCTTGTATCAAGGTATCTATTAAATAAAAATTAGTAATCGGAATAACAGGATCTCGAACATTCTCTCTGCCTGTAGACGGCAGCCAGCCTAAGTCAATTGAGAAAAACCATTGATCCATTAATCCCAACCAAAATATAGGCATCGATATCCCTATTAAAGCAATCAACATAGCAGTATAATCAAACCATGAGTTTTGAAACCAGGCACTAATTATGCCAGCATTCATCCCAATAATGATGGCAATGAGAAGAGCAGCAACAGATAATTCGATCGTAGCGATGAAAAATGGCCATATCTCCTGGCTTATTGGGACTCCCGTCCGTATAGATGTACCTATATCACCTGTAAACAGGCCCTTAATATAAGAAAAATATTGAACATACCATGGCTGATCCAAACCTAATTGGCTGGTCATGCTTGCAAGGGATTCTTTGGTGGCTCGCTGACCTAAAATTAATTGGGCAGGATTACCGGGGATGAGTCGTAATATAAAAAATACGATAAGGGTCATCCCAAATAAGACAGGTATTAACATTAATAGGCGCCGTATGGTATAAGAAATAATCGTAATCACCTCTTAACATATTCATTATTAGTTGAGCAGGAGGGCACTCCACCCTCCCGCCTATTCCATTATTTAAAATCAATTTTAGTTGTAATTACTCTTCCTGTCGGATGAGGATCAAAGCCAGTAATATCACCTCTTGCTGCTAACACCGGTGTTGTATGCACTAAAGGAATAATTGGGGCATCATCATGCATGATTTGTTGTACATGCTGATACATTTCGTTCCGTTTTCCTTCATCTGTAATCGATCTTGCTTCAGTTAAAGTCTTGTTTACCTCATCATTTGAATAACGAGTTGAGTTTAGGCTACCGATATTGTCTTTATGCCATAATGAGTAAATGAAGTCATCCGCATCACCATTCGCACCTGTCCATCCAAGGAGGAAAGCATCTGCTTCCCCAGCTTTCGCTTTTTCTAAATATGTCGCCCATTCGTAAGTAACAATTTTTGCTTTGACTCCAATCTTAGCAAAGCTTGATTGAAGGAAAACTGACACTTTATTTGCATCAGGCATATAAGGACGAGAGACGGGCATTGCCCATAATTCCATATTAAAACCATTAGGGAATCCCGCCTCAGCTAGGAGCGCTTTCGCCTTATTTACATCGTATGGATAGGCAGCAATTTCATCATTATATCCTTCGACTGCTGGTGGAATTGGGTTTTTAGCTGGAATCGCTTGACCGCCGAAGAATGCTTTAATCATTTCGTCTTTATCAATGGCATAATTTAATGCTTGGCGAACCAACTTATTATCAAAGGGCTTTCTCGTAACTGTTAAACCTAAATATCCAATATTAAGAGAAGGCCTGGATAGAATCTTAAAATTTTTATCCGCTTCTATTTGTTGAATATTTCCAGGATCTACTCCGTCCATCATATCAATTTCCCCACTCATTAATGCATTTAAGCGAGCTGTATTATCTCCAATTGTCCGGAAAATAACTTGATCCATTTTCGGATAACCTTTGACCCAGTAATTTTTATTTTTACTTAAAACAATTCGATCGTTTCTTTTCCACTCATCGAAGACAAACGGACCGGTACCCACTGGATGGGTGCTATAATCTTTACCGTATTTTTCTATTGCTGCTGGACTTGAGATGGAGAACGGTGTTAAGGCGAGGCTTTTTAAGAATGTCGGCATAACATGTTTCAATGTAAATTTCACTGTAGTGGCATCCACGGCTTCTACAGATTGAAGGTTATGAGTCTCATCTCCCTTAAACCCTCCAAAAACAGAACCATACACAGGGAATTTCGCAACATCTTTTCCATTCATCCAACGCTCAAAATTATAAACGACTGCATCTGCATTGAAATCTGTCCCGTCTTGAAATTTAACACCTTCTTGAAGTTTAAAGGTATACGTCAATCCATTATTGGTTTCTTCCCATTTTGTTGCTAATAGTGGAGCAATCGTTGTTTTTCCTTCAGCAAATGTCACTAATGTTTCTAAAATACTTTGGGAGACATTTTCCGATTCACTATCAGTAACCTCTGATGGATCCAGAGAAACCGAATCGCCGCCCCGGGCAAAGACAAAGGTCTTTTTACCTTCTTGGGCTTTTGAGTCAACTTGATTTCCTTTTCCTGATTTTGAGCATCCCACTAATGCAATAGATAGTAAAAAAGCACCCAGAAGAATAAAAAGTAACCGACTAGTTTTCATTTAATCAATCCCTCTCCCTATCTTTTATAATTAATTATTGCAGTTCCCCATCATGATAAAGGTGACAAGCAACATAATGAGATGGCTTAACCTCCTGAAGTTTAGGACTCTGTGACTGACAAACATCCATGGCTTTAGGACATCTTGTATGAAAAGGACACCCTTTAGGAGGATTAGAAGGACTTGGAATATCACCGGTTAAAATCTCTTTTTCATTTCTAACAGCTTTCGGATCCGCAATTGGTACAGCTGATAATAGAGCTTTGGTATAGGGATGCAAGGGGCCTTCATAAAGGCGTTCACTCTCGGTCAGTTCCACTAAATGCCCCAAATACATCACGCCAACCCGATCACTAATATGCCTGACAACTCCTAGGTCGTGAGCAATAAAAAGGTACGTCAAATCAAATTCCTTTTGTAATTCCTGCAGGAGATTTAAAACCTGTGATTGGATCGAGACATCTAGTGCGGAAACAGGTTCATCCGCTACGATTAATTTGGGTCTTGTCATTAATGCTCTGGCAATTCCAATCCGCTGCCTTTGTCCTCCGCTGAATTGATGAGGATAACGCTTGGCGTGATAGCTGCTTAAGCCCACGACCTCCAGCATTTCTCTGACCTTTCTTTTCCGCTCCTCCGCACTGCCAATTCCCTGTACAATTAAGGGCTCTGATAAAATTCGTTCTACCGTATGTCTTGGGTTTAATGAAGCAAAAGGATCCTGAAAAATCATTTGCATTTCTTTTCGAAGGCTTTTCATCTCTTTCCTTGAAAGTCTTGTAATATCCTGATCTTCAAAGTAAATTTCACCATCTGTCGGTTCTAGTAATCTCATTAATAGCCGGCCAGTAGTGGATTTCCCACAGCCGCTCTCACCTACTAATCCCAATGTTTCCCCCTTTTTTATATGAAAAGAAACACCATCAACGGCTTTTACCGAGCCTACTTGCTTACCTATGATGCCTCCTTTAATCGGGAAGTGCTTCCTTAGATTCTTAACTTCTAGTAAAGTATCAGACACTGTAGCTCACATCCTCTACTGTTTCGTGTAAGAAGCAGCGGACACTCTGTCCTTGACCACTATCAAGTAATGGGGGATTTTCTGAAAAACAGCGATTCATCGCAAATTCGCAGCGCGCTGCAAATGCACATCCTTGTTTGATGGATCCAGGCTTTGGTACATTACCAGGGATGGAATATAGCTTGTCTATCTTCTGATTGACATCAGGAACTGATTTTATTAATCCAATCGTATAAGGATGTTTTGGATTTTCATAAATCGATTCAACATCCCCCTCCTCAACAATCTTACCTGCATACATTACAATTACCCTTTTGCAGACTTCCGCGACGACTCCTAAATCGTGGGTAATCAGCATGATGGCTGTCTGATAGTTTTCATTTAATTTTTTCATAAGTCTTAATATTTGAGCCTGGATTGTCACATCCAGTGCGGTTGTTGGTTCATCCGCTATCAATAATTTAGGCTCACATACCATTGCCATTGCAATCATCACACGTTGTCTCATTCCACCAGATAATTGGTGGGGATACTCATCAATTAATTCTTCCGCTCTCGGCAGGCCCACAAGCTTCATAATTTCAATCGCCCGATTCCTAGCCTGTTTTTTATCCATTTTTTGATGAAGTCGAACGGCTTCAACTAATTGATTACCTATTGTATAAACGGGATTAAGAGAGGTCATTGGTTCTTGGAAAATCATCGCAACATCATTTCCGCGAATCTGCCGCATTCTTTTTTTAGGTAGTTTCGTTAGGTCCTCACCGTTTAATAATATTTCACCGCTTACGATTTTTCCCGGAGGATTTGGAACCAATCCCATGATCGATAAAGATGTAACGCTTTTTCCACACCCAGATTCACCGACAACACCTAGAATTTCCCCTTTATTAATATGAAAACTGACATTATCTACTGCCGGGATGGTTCCTTCATCCGTAAAGAATGATGTCGTTAGGTTTTTCACTTCTAATACAGGTTTACTCCTCATCGTTTCACCTCTCTAATGACATGGTATATCTCGGTTAATTCATTCTTCTTATTTATGAACAAGATTTTGAGGTAAGTGTGTAAGAAGTTCAGATCCATCTTCTGTTACTCTGATCGATTCACTGACGACAAATCCTGTGTCAGCTTGAAATAGTGCTGGTAAGATATGAAGGGTCATATTTTTTTGTAAAATCGTTCGGTCTCCAGGACGAATACTAATCGTCTGTTCACCCCAATCTGGGGGATAACCGATTCCAATGGGATAACCAACGCGGGATTCTTTTGTTATTGTAGATTTTGCTAATATCTTGTTCCAGCTCCTAGCAACCTCATCACAGGTTACCCCTGCTTTAATCACTTGAAGCATTTCTTGTAAGCCTTCTAGAACAATATTTACAATATCGATGTATTTCTGAGGAGGAGTGCCTATGTAAACGGTTCTTGCTAATGGTGCATGGTAACGATGAACACAGCCGGATAATTCTAGGGTAACAATATCATCTTTTTTATATGAACTGTTTGTCCAAGACAAATGTGGTGCTGATATTTTATTACCAGAAGACATGAGAGGAATAATCGCTGGATAATCTCCAGCCTGTAATTCAGTCCCTTTAATCAGGGTTTGATAAATTCTCGCAGCAACGTCTGATTCTTTTACTCCTTCATTAATAGAGTCGATGGCCATTTTCATCGCGTTAGCAGTAATTTCTCCTGCTAGTTTCATATAGTAAATTTCCATATCCGATTTAATCATTCTCACCTGATTGACTAAAAAGGATGCATCTTTAAACTGGCAATTAGGTAGTTTTTTTTGGAATTCCATAAAAGAGGTAACGCTTAGAGAGTCCTGACCCCATTCGAGACCAATCGTTTTGTTGGTGACACCCTTTTCAGATAAAACATCAGCAAAAAAGTGCATCGGATGTTTCGTGTTAGATTGGACGAAATCATCTCCATAGCCGAAGATATTCTCTATACTGAGCCATGTGGAAAATTCTGCACCGGGAACATCCATCTTCCTGCCAATCCACAGCGGTTCCGGCTCATCCATCAGAACGACTACACCTTGAATGACATAAAAGGAGTAGCCATCATAACCTGAAAGGTAATTCATGTTTGCTGGATTTGTAGTTATTAATATATCAATCTCTCTTTTTTGCATTTCAGCCTTTGTTTTATGTAATCGCTCTTTAAATTCTCCGGCCTCAAATACCATGTACAAACCTCCTTCTCTATTATATTTTTCAAACGTTTAAAACGTTTAATATTTTCTAAACGAACAGGCAATAAAAATTGGCAATACACTAATGCCAAACCAGTATATTGACTCTTCTTTCATAGTATAACAAATATTTCTAAAATTTAAAACATTTAATTTTTTCTAAACGTTAAAATACTCCTTTTCAGTGTAAGCATGTTTTTGAAAGAAGTAGAATAAAATCGAAAAAAGGACAAATCACTGGAAGGGTGATCAAAGTGAAAGAAATAACCTTTAAAGCATTTGCTGTCACCCATGAAATTGACTTGAACAAAATTGCCATTCATTGCGGGATTCCCAAAAAATTCACTTGGGAACAACCGTTAATCCTCAGAGGCGCTATTCTAGAATCAATTCTCCATAACCATGTCGACGATTCGCAAATGGTCCTGATCTTTTCCTTTGGAAGTATCGTCTTCATTAATCATTTATGTGCTGATGAGATCGAGAGTTTATTGCATTACATCCATTCCTTCGAACCAGATTTTGACATTAAACAAGCGGACAGATATAGCGACGATTACTGCCTTCATATTACAGAAACGGAAAGCCTTGAATTGACGGATGAATATGTAGTCGTCCCTGAATATGAGGAATTTTACCCTGAATTGATTTCTACAGTAATAGCAAAGTCCGTCGCGCTTGAAAAGACAGAGGAACAACTTGGGCAAATCCATGACAAACTCGAAACCATGATCGACAGACTGGAGAAAGGCAACCTGAGAATTGGCAACAAGGAGCTGGCCCGGACTACAGCAAAAATCGTCCGTCACGAGTACAATACCCTTGCGTATATTATGATTTTGGATAAGCCTGATATTACCTGGACGAGCAGTGCGGCCAGCGGTTTTTACGACAGAATGGTGGAGTTTTTTGAATTGAACGATCGCTATAAAATATTGAAGAGCAAAACGGAGATTTTATATAACATCATGGACGGTTTTTCCACCATCAGCCATTCCATTCGAGGATTATTCGTGGAATGGATCATCGTCACTCTTATTGTCATTGAGATTGTCCTGACGGTTTTGGAAATTGGCGGCTGGCTATAAATAAAAGGTGACACCCGGTGACTTCGGACCGGGTGCCTCTTCCCTTTGATTTAGTATTAGAATAAACCTCTAGTTTAAGCTCGCTTTCATTTCTTCTACGGTTTCTACCTCAAATCCTAAATCAAGTAACATTTTGTGATCTTCGGATTCTTCTTGTCCAGTGGTCGTTAAGTAATCACCGACAAAGATGGAATTGGCCGCGTAAAGACCCAATGCTTGTAACGAACGTAGGTTGACTTCTCTTCCACCTGAGATCCGAATTTCCTTTGTTGGATTGATAAAACGAAATAATGCCAATACCCTTAAACAATATAGCGGGCTCAATTCTTTTACTCCTTCTAATGGAGTGCCATCAATCGCATGTAAGAAATTAACTGGAATGGAATCCGCATCAAGAGCTTTTAAGCTATTAGCCATATCAACTACATCTTGCTTTGTCTCCCTCATCCCAACAATGACACCTGAACATGGGGACATTCCGGATTCCTTTACTGTTTCCACCGTATTGGCTCGATCATCGTATGTATGCGATGTTGTGATGTTTGCATGATTGCGCGCTGATGTATTGATATTATGATTGTAACGATCCACACCTGCTTCTTTCAGCTGCTTCGCTTGCTCTGGTTTTAACAGCCCTAGACAGGCACAAACTTTCAATCCATATGTTTCCTTTATTTCTTTAACTGCCTCCACTACGTGTGCAACATCTTTATTAGTTGGCCCTCTGCCACTAGCCACAATACAGTACGTCCCTATATTTAAATCATGTGCACGTTTTGCGCCTTCAAGTATCGTATCCTTATCTACCATTCTGTAAGAATTAATCGGTGCTGTCGAAATAGATGATTGAGAGCAATAGCCACAATTCTCGGGACAGAGACCAGATTTCGCATTCATAATCATATTAAGTTTTACCTTTTTTCCATAATATCGCTTTCTGATTTGAAAAGCAGCGTGCATTAGCAGAAGAACGTCATCATCTGGACATTCTAATATGGAAAGTGCCTCTTGATTGGTTATATCCATCCCATCTAATACTCGCTCTGCAAGATTCATCCATTTATTCATCTTTATCCCTCCATTTTATAATAAATACTATCTATTCTTTTATTGTAAACTATAATAATAAATAGGTTAACAATAAAACGATATAATCGTAAATAAAATTAGATTCGCTCATTGAAACATTAGATTCGCTCGATGCATTCTAAAATTCGCTGATTGGAACCCCTTATTCGCCCATTAACCTGAAAAATTCGCCCGTTGATTAGAGAAATCGGTGACAAGGCGCAAAAAAAAGCGGGAATATCTCCGCTTTTTCTTGAAAATCACGTATTCTATTGAAAATATAAACACTCTTTTGTCTCTATTCAGGCAAAGTGCCT
>Ga0182745_1004716_pt1 | contig 11309 bp, 10 predicted proteins | sample eDN3rd30CKraftBY_FD_128523 | JGI IMG/M metagenome (GOLD analysis project Ga0182745, IMG submission 128523) | Enriched backyard soil microbial communities from Emeryville, California, USA - eDNA 3rd pass 30_C Kraft BY (version 2) (version 2) | ecosystem: Environmental > Terrestrial > Soil >... | reverse complement strand
GCGAAGATGATCGCCTGGCAAAGCATCTGAGGGATCGCCCGATCAGCGCGTTCCGGAGGTATCAAAGGACGAAACGAAGGAAGGCTGGGTAAGACTCAACAAAACGAACCACAGCTTACACCCTTGTGACACGGGTCTCCCGAACATCCCCCTCGTCCGCGACCTCGGTCGATCTGGCCCATCTCAGACCTGTCTCGACTTGGACGTAGATCTCGCCGAACCCGCATTGGTCGTGCCGTGTCCGACCAAGTATGACTGCCTCGCACTACCTGATCTTCGGCGACCTCCACGGCCGCATCTTGCCCGCCTTCCGTCTGGCCTTGGCCTGGGAGCGGGAGCACGGCATCCGGCTCGACGGTTTGCTCCAGGTCGGCGACCTCGGCTACTTCCCCGACCCGGCCCGGCTCGACAAGGCCACCGCACGCCACGCCGCCGACGACCCCCTGGAGTTGGGGGCCTGCCTGGTGGTCCATCCAAACCGGGAAGCTGACGAGATCCTCCAGGGCGACGTCGGCCCGCCCCCACCGCTGTGGTTCACGGCGGGCAACCACGAGGACTTCGACGCCCTGGCCGGGATGGAGAGCGGAGGGGGCCGCGGTTCGTCCAGCTTCGCGGTGGACGCTTATCTGCTCGTCCGCTGCATACGTGACGGGCAGGTCGAGATGCTGCCCGGCGCGCTGAGGGTGGGTGCCGTATGGGGAATCGACGACAAGGCACCGAACGCCCGCCGCAGGACACCCGAGCGGGGCCGCATCAAGCACAGGAGCCTGACAACCCTGGCCGCCTCAACGTTTGACGTACTGCTCTCGCACGACGGACCGAGGGATGCCGTCCTGGCCGGCAGCGGCAGTGAGGACCTGGGGGCTCTGATCGACCTGGCCCGCCCCGCGTTCGCTTTCTTCGGCCACTACGGCAGCCGCTACGGCCGGGTCGGGGCGACGACTGGCGGCACCCAGGTCTATCACCTGGCAGGGTTCGAAATGCGGCGGGGCGGGTCGTGCGCCGAGGGAGGGTCCGTCGGGCTGTTGACCTGGGAATGCGATTCGGGGACCTTCGAGTACCTGGACGAAGGATGGCTGCGTGGCTTCACTCGCCACAACTGGCGGCACGTGGCGGGGTAACCGGACGATAAGATGAACCTAGTCACCGAACCCTACAAGGTACAACAGGCCCGCTGGCCCAGGCTCGGTCGCCATATCCTGGCCCAGTTCGACGATGAATCGGTCGTCGTCTATCAGGCATACAACCGAGCCATCGGCCACTTCGCCGCGGCTCACGGCCACTTCGGTGGCGGCTTCAGCATGAGCCGAATGACCTGGATTAAGCCGAACTTCCTCTGGATGATGTACCGCTCCGGCTGGGGCACCAAGGAGAACCAGGAGGTGACGTTGGCCATCCGGATCAGGCGAAGCGCATTCGACGAGATCCTCCGGCTGGCGGTCCACTCGTCCTTCCTTCCCGAAGCCTACGGGAGCCAGGAGGCGTGGAAGCGAGCCATCGCCTATTCCGACGCGCGGCTTCAATGGGATCCCGACCACGGCCCGTCCGGCAACCCGGTGGAGCGGAGGGCAATCCAACTCGGGCTGAGGGGCAACGTCCTCGCCCAATATGCAATGGAGTGGATACTCGACATCCAAGATCTCTCCGAGTTCGTGGCCGAACAGCGGGCGAACGTGGCAGTCCCGTACGACTGCCTGATCACCCCTCGGGAAGACGTCTACCCGGTCAGTGATCCCGTCGTCGCCGCGCGTCTGGATCTGTCACGAGCATGAGTCGAATACAAGAGGCACTGGTGCTCGGGGAAAAAAAAGTAACAGGGTATTCACTTTTCGTTTGTGTAAAATCAAGTGGTTACAGCAAGGCAATCTAAAATGTGCCCGCCCGTTCTTCCTTTCTCCTGTCCTTTCTTCCATTAGGAGATTTCCGTTATGAAGTCCAAGCGAGCATTCGGGCTGATCCTATTGTTGATTTTGGCATGTGGGTATTTGGTGACTGCATCGGCTGCTGGAAAGGGAAGTCGAGCAAATCAGGTCGAAGCCCCGGAACCCCAATCCCCGAAATCACATCTTCGGATGCTTCAAAAGGCTTCAATCCCCACCGCTGAACAAATCTCAATGCTGGATGCGGGCAAGGGCCCCTCTTTGAACTATTCGATTGAGCCAACGCCAATTCGCGGGAAGGTTAAGCCTCGTACTGCCGATCAAGAAAAGTTGTTCCAGCAAGCAACAGCCATCATGCTTCGATTTCGCCCAGTCCCAGACGATCGACCTGTCTATTTCGATCGTTTGTTCGCCGAGCATCGGATTTCGTTTGAAAGAACGGGCTGGTCCGCTTTCGTGGACGATGTGACAGTCACTCCCGCCGGTTGGCGGATCAGATTGAAGGTTTGGCCCAAGATTCCTGGCGTCGTACTCGGCAACGCTTTCTTTGAGGAATATGTCTGGAGTCATGACAACCTTGTTTTCATCAAAGGATACCAAGATCCTTCATTTCGCGGCCTATCCATCCACTGGTAAACATGCTGGCAATAGCCAATCTCAAGCCGTTCGTCCAGGTTAAGAAGAAAATGGAGAGGCAATCTAAAAAGTGCCCGTCCTTTCCTCGCTTGCTCGTGTGAAGCCGAATCGAGACGGAAATGGCCCTGGCCTAAACCTCAAGGGCCATCGGGTAAGACCCGAGGAACCCGGATCCCTCCCGATGGGCCCGAAAAGAGATTGGCGACGCTGTGGCCAAGCCTACTCGATCCGGATAGGATTGGGATCGACCATGTCGTGCTCGACCTTCGTAACATGACCTAATGCTGAGTCCGCATGTCGGATCTCGACCCCGCCGAGAACCCAAGATGGGCGTATACCTCTGGCCGTTCCTCATTTACTGGCTCACCATGTTCGTCGCGTGCTACGCGATCGTGGAGTTTGGGCAAGACTTCTTCTACGACGAGGTCACCCCCTACTCAGGCTTAAAAGTCGCGATCGGCAGCCTGATCATGGCGGGGCTCCTGGCCTGGCTTCGCCCCTCCTTTGATACCATGTTCACGCAGGACCTCCCCTGGACCGTGCTTCAGGCGATCGTCTGGTTCGGCATCTTTAGCTTGATCTTTCAGTTCCACCCTCTCCATGCCCTGTCGATCAGCTTGGTCGCGCTCTGCCTGATTCCCGGCGTGGCGTCGATGGGTGTGGAAAGCTTGACCAGGCCGGCTCAAAAGCAGGCTCCGATCCGACAGCAGATCGAGCGCAAGCAACCGGTCCGACGCTCGCTCGGCGGATCCGGCACGCAGCCCGTGCCAAACCCCGCCGAAGCACCCGCCAAAAAGTAAGACCGACAGGCCTCGCACGCGCAAGTGGGGGAGACCTCCACCAACTCGACACCAGGCCGCGATTCCGTGGGTGAACGGCAAGCCCAATGGCCGCCATCACCCCAGGAATCGCGGCCTCGTTTCGTTTTTCCACAAGGCCTATCCCTCCCCCCCAAAGCCACCCGGACAATCGGCCGAATCTCACCCTCTCCTCCTTCGTTCCTTCCAACAGGCGTAAACTTGAGCACGGCTCGAGGGCTTTCTCCCATTTCGAGCAAAACCATCATCCGAGTAAACTCCTGGTTGACCTCATTCCCATACAGGAATATAGTTCGAGCATGGCACGCCAACCGACCACGACAGACGCCTTCAACGCGATTGCCGAGCCTCGGCGGAGGCAGATCCTCAGCTTGCTTGCCAGGGGCGAGTCGTCCGTGAACGACCTCGCCTCGGCGTTGGGGGTCAGGCAACCGCAGGCGTCGAAGCATCTGGGAGTGCTCAAGCAGGTGGGCCTGGTCAACGTGCGCGAAGCGGGGCTCCAACGGTTTTACCGCCTGAACGGAGCCGGCTTGAAGCCCGTGCACGACTGGGTCAAGGGATTCGAGCAGTTCTGGAACGAGAGTTTCGAGCGCCTGGACGAATACTTGAAGTCCTCAACCGACGAGGAGTTAACGGATGATCAGAGCCGGTGAATACGTCGCCCCGAACGAGATTGTGATCACGCGAGTCTTCAAGGCCGCTCGCACCCGGGTCTTCGACGCCTGGACGGCCCCGGAGCGGATCAGCCGGTGGTGGGGTCCGAATGGTTTTACCACCACAACCCACCACATGGATGTGCGGCCGGGGGGCACCTGGCAACACGTGATGCATGGACCCGACGGCACCGACTACCCCAACACGATCATCTACGACGAGGTCGCTCGTCCCGACCGTCTCGCCTACCGTAACGTGGGAACAGCCAACGATGTGGAAGTGACCTTCCACGCCGAGGTCACCTTCGAAAACGAGCAGGGGGGAACGCGCGTGACCTTACGGATGGTCTTCCCCACGGAAGGAGACCGCGACTTCGTGGTGGAGCGTCATGGCGCGGTGGAAGGGGGCCATCAGACGCTTGGCCGGCTGGCGGATTTCCTGGAGAGCTCCGAAGCGGTGGACGAGGAGTACGAGGTCGTCGCCAGCCGTGTTTTCGACGTCCCGCGCGAACGGCTCTTTCAGGCGTTCAACGATCCCGCAGCCCTCGCGCTTTGGTGGGGACCCAACGGGTTCACCAATACCATCCAGACGTTTGAACCACGAACGGGCGGTACCCTCAGGCTCGTCATGCATGGGCCCGACGGCACCGACTATCCGAACGAGCGGGTCTTCACCGTGTATGACCCGCCCGCGCGCATCATCATGGAGAACCGAGATCCAGGCCATGCCTTCCGCATGACCATGACCTACGAAACCCTGGGCCAGCAAACTCGCTTGACCTGGCGCATGCGGTTCGAGTCGGCCGAAGAGCTCGGCAAGATCCGAACGATCATCGTCCCGGCCTGCCAGGAAAACCTCGACCGACTCCAGAACCACGTCGCCCCGCACGTTCAGCAGGAGGTAGCACAATAGCCCGAGCCGATCCCAACGCGGCTCCCCATGCTTCGCCCGTGAACCTCGGCCACATCATCGCTCCTAACCGATTGATCGCTCCGCCGTGGAGGCCACGATTCACCGTGACCTCTACGGCGAATTAGGTAGACACCGCTCTTAACGTGATCGACGGATCAAGCGCACGAGCGAACGAAGCAGGAAGTAGAGGACGAGGAGCGGAATGAGCCAGGGGATCACCGCAACACCCGCGAGGACGACGTTTCGCGCGGTTTTTGCGAGATCGTCAACCGAGCGCTGGAACGTGCGTTTGAGCTCGGTCACGAATCCAGGGGTGGCGGGAGGCGTGTAGTCCTTAAGCTCAATCACCGAGACGACCACGGTGCTCAGGTCGGTCTGGTTGGTCAGAAAGCGGTGCCGACCTTGAAGTTGCTCCACCTCGCCACGGACCCGTGTCAGCTCTCGCTCAACCGCGAGGATATCTTCGAGTTTGCCCGTGGAATCATCCAGGTGCTTCTTGAGCCGGGTTTCTTCCTGCTGCTTGTTGGAGATGCGAGCTTCAAGATCGTAGTATTCTTCGCTCACATCCTGAGAATCGAGGTGACTGCGCTGCAACTCGCCCATTTTCCCCAGCGCGGCGAGGAGTTCCTCGAAACGGCCTACCGGTACCCGGAGTTTCCACATACCCGTCCGCTGAGAACGACTGCGCATGCTCGTGTCGGTCTCAGAGACGTATCCTCCATGCGACTTCGCCAGTTGGACGATCTGAACGGAGGCCTCGGAGAGACTTTCCACCACCAGATCCACCTGCGCGTTATAAATCACCCGGCGTGGGGTGGGGGAGGGGACATCCGTTCCAGCACCTGCACCCACACCCGCCTTTTCCATCGAGGCCGAGGCATCCGCGAGTGCCAAGGGCGTGATGGGTGACGGCGCCATCCCTTCGGCGGGTGAGTCGGCTGGAGCCATCACGTTCGTGGCACCGATCGACCCGCTACTCTCCTTGCTGTACGAGGATCCAACCTCGCTACAACCGATCATCAGGAACGACGAAACCACAAGGACCGGCCATGCTCGGTTCACGCCGGTTCGCTTCAACCTGGTAGACAAGGGGGAGCTCCTGAGTTGACTCGAAGGTCCTGGCAGGTCCAATCCCAACGTGTAGCCCACTCTCCTTATAACGCAGGTTCGTCGAGAATCTTAGTGTATTCACGAGAGAACTCATCGATTCAACCTAGCTTGAGGCCTCGCCCGTTTCCCCCCAATCGATGAACACCGTCCTGGACGCTTACGGCGCGACGAACGACCCAGAAAGATCACGTTCGGCAGTGACGCGACGCGACAAGGCAAGACAGCCCCTCCTGGCCGAAACCGGCCTGGGGGAGCCAGGGAAAGGGAGCGTCGCTCACGCTTCCGCCTCTGACAAGCGGGGAATTTGTATTACAGAGCCGGAAGCGTCAGCGACGGAAGACCACCACAACGAGCAAAGATGAGCGTCGCTCACGCTTCCGCCTCTGAAAAACAGGAATTTGCCTTACAGAGCCGGAAGCGTCAGCGACGGATGGCCATCGGAACTGGCCGAGACCCGTTGTCTTGCCCGCGCGTTCGGATCGTAAAACAGGGGGGGTCGGCGAGGCGAGAACTCTCACACCAACCAAGGTTCTTTCGCCTATGCCGTTAGGGCTGTTACGGAAGCTGGCCAATCGTTCGGACCAGAACCTCGGCCAGGCGATCGGCCGCCTCCTGGGCACGTTCGTGCAGGTTCCAGAAGTCCTTCAAGCTCGAAGGACGATTCCAGATCGAGCGGAGTGCCGAGCCAACCTGGTAGCTACCCGATCGATTCAGGAGCCTGGCCACCTCGGGGGGCAGGTCCACCGTCGCCTCGTCGCTGATGACCCGCAGGGAGAGGAGGGGGGAGGCGCGGTCGAGGCAGTGCGTCGCGACGGCCGAGGTCTCCATGTCCACCACATCGGCCTGATGCCGAGCGTAGAGCTCAGCTTTCTCCGCGGCGGTCCGAACGATGGCGTCCACGGTGAGTAGGCGTCCGGGGCGGACGCTCGGGTGGATCGCGGAGGAAGGAAGGTCTGGGAACAAAGGGAACCGGTTCCCTTCCAGGTCGAGCACCTCATCGGCGAGGACGACATCATTGCGGTGGAAGGAGGGATTGAGCCCTCCACCGAAGCCCGCGGAAATCACCCAGCGCGGGCGGTGCCCTTCGAGCAAGAGTCGGGTGGCACGCGAGGCGGCCGCTCGACCGGCGCCCCCCACCAACAGCGCCACAACTCGCCCTTCGCACTCCCCTTCGAGCACGGTATGCGCGGGTCCGGTCAGGCGTCTGACACGCTTCATCCGATCAAGAAAATGGCCGACCTCAATCGAGAGGGCGGCCACGATTCCAATGTCGGCGGAGCCAGGGGCGGGGAGGCTCGGGCCTGACTTGCCCGATGCATCCCCTTCGTTTGAACCATGACTCATGGGTTTTGGCGGGCTCTCAGGTGAACTGCCACTTGATCATTTTGAGAGTATCCCCCAGCTTGCCGTTGACCCCAAGGGCGGCCGAGGCCTCGTAGCCCGAGTGGACCATGCAGTTCTCGCAACGGGGGTCCTTACCGTAACCGTACTTCTCCCACGGCGTCTTGTTCAAGAGGTCGTCGAACGAGTTGTGGTGAATGTCGGTAATCAGGTAGCACGGCCCCTTCCAGCCCTTGATATTGCGGGTGGGGTTACCCCAGGCGGTGCAAGACATCTCACGCTTGCCCTGGAGGAATTCCAGATAGATCGGCGAGGTGTTGAACTTGTACTTGCGAAACATCGACTCGGCCGCGCGGAACTTGGCCCGAATATCGTCCCGCGTCATGAACATTTCTTTGTCTTCAACGGCCGAGTATCCATAGCCCGGGGCGATCATGAAGCCATCGACCCCCAGCTTGGTCAGGAAGCCGAAGAGCTCATCGAGCTCCTCCATCTCGGTCTCCTTGTAGACCGTGGTGTTGGAGCAGACGAGGAAGCCCGCCTCCTTGGCGGCCTTGATGCCGTCGATGGCGGAGTCGAAAACCCCTTCCCGCTCCACGGCGATGTCGTGGTTTTTCTTCATCCCGTCCAAGTGAACATTGAAGAAGAATTTGTTGGAAGGCTTAAATCCATCCAGCTTCTTACGAATAAACATACCATTTGTACAAAGGTAGACCACTTTCTTGCGTTCGAGGATCTTGGCGACCAGCTCGTCGATGCCGGGATAGATCATCGGCTCGCCGCCGCAGATCGAGACCACCGGGGCGCCACATTCATCGACCGAATCGAGGCATTCCTGGATCGTCAGCTTCTGCTTGATCGTCGAGACGTATTCGCGAATTCGGCCGCATCCCGTGCAGGTCAAGTTACATGCATGGAGCGGCTCGAGCATGAGGACCATGGGGAACTTTTTCGTGCGCGAGAGCTTTTTCTTGACGACATAGCTCGCGATGCTACTGGTCATCGAAAGGGGGAATCGCATGACATGGCCTCCTGTGTCAGTATCCTCGGAGCCGTCCTTGGCCCTTCGGCGGAAGATCGTTGTGGCGAGATCAGATCAAACGAACATGATTTTTGAGAATGCCAGGGACGCTCGGTCGTTCCTGGGATGCTTTTGAGATTGACTCCGGGTCAGACTTCGAGCGGCCTCGGGGGCTCGGGCGTCCGGCTGATCGGGGTGTCTAAAGCTTGACCGGCCAAGCGGGCGGAGTCCGAAGGAAGCACGGCTTCCCGGTATCGCGCGAGTGCCATCAAGGGGAAGTAAACCCGATAGAGATGGTACTTCAGATAAAAGACGCGCGGGAAGCCGGTTCCGGTGAACGTCGCTTCGTCCCAGGTCCCCTCTTCGTTCTGAGTGTTCCGCAAGTATTCCACCGCCAGGCTGGCCGCCTTCCCCTGGGCCCGCCCCGCGGCAACCAGTCCAAGCAAGGCCCAGGCGGTTTGCGAGGCGCTTGCCTCCCCGCGTGCCATCCAGGCTCGGTCGTCGTAACTGCGGCACGACTCACCCCACGCTCCGCACGGTTGCTGTACGCTCTCCAGCCAGTCGGCGGCCTTTCGCAAGCGCGGGTGGGTCATTGGAACACCCAGGGCCTTGAGCCCTTGCAGCACCTGCCACGTACCGTAGAGGTAATTCACTCCCCAACGACCGTACCAGGATCCCTCGGGCTCCTGGGTCTTCCAGAGATACTTCAAGGCTTTCGCGACGGCGGGATGATCTTGCTGATACCCCAGAGTTCCGAGGCATTCGAGCACCCGGGCCGTGATGTCCGCGCAGCTCGGGTCGAGCATGGCGTTGTGATCGGCGAAGGGGACCTGCGTGAGGATCTCGTTATCAATATCCACGTCGAACGCCGCCCAGCCGCCGTCCTTGTTCTGCATGGACAGGAGCCAGTGAACGCCTCGGCGCGTGGCGTCTTTCACGTCAGACTGATCAGCCGGGTCGGCCGAGCTTGAGCGCTGAAGCGCGAGCAGGACCATCGCCGTGTCGTCGATGTCGGGATACCGTTCGTTCTGGTGCTGGAAGTGCCAGCCGCTTGGTTCAATCCCAGGGCGCCGGACCTGCCAATCGCCCGCGGACCGTACTTCTTTCTCGAGCAACCAGCGGGTGCTCTTCTGAAGCGCGGGGAGAACCTCGGGAGTGCTCGCATCGGACAGGGCCAGGGCGCTAATCGCCGTGTCCCACACGGGAGAGACGCACGGCTGAATCCGAACCTTGCCCTCCTCCTCAATCAGGAGCTCGTCGAGCTGCCGGTACGCCCAGTGCATCTCGGCCGAATCCTTTTCGTACCCGAGGCAGTGGAGCGCGACGACCGAGTAGATCATCGGAGGAAAGATGGCCCCCAGGCCGTCGGAATTCTCGAAGTGATCGAGCATCCAGCGGTGCGCCGCGCGCAGGCCGGGCTTCCGCCAGGAACGGGGCAGAGTGCGGTCGGCCCATTTCAGGCCCCGGTCCAACCCCTGGAACACGCTCGACCAGCTCAACCAACGCTTCGACGGGCCACGGTCTTGCCCGGTTGTCTCGTTCGAAAACAGCTCCGTGATCCCCTGGGAGGAAGGGAGCTTACGGACTGGCTTGTACGCTGAGAGAATCGACAGTGGAACGACGATCGTTCGGGTCCAGGCCGACATGGCGCTGAGGCTGAAAGGCCAACGTGAAGGGATTAACAGAAGCTCGGGCGGCACCGATGGGCATTCGTCATAGCTGATCTGGCCCAGCAGGGCGAGGTAAAATCGGGTGAAGCTGTTACAGCCTCGTGCTCCGCCCGCCTGAAGGATCCACGACCGAGCCCTGACCATCGAGGGATCATCGAACGGAACGCCCACGATTTTCAAGGCGAAGTACGCCTTGACCGATGCGCTCAAGTCGGGCACGCCACCCGGGTAGATCGCCCAGCCCCCCTCGTCCCCCTGCTGATCCTTGATGTACCGGCATGCCTTGACGCAAACCTCAGCTCCACCACGTCCCATGAAGGCCATGAGTAGAACATATTCCGACTCCAGAATACTGTCCCCTTCCAGCTCCCCCACCCAGAACCCCGAGGGATCCTGACGGTCGAGGAGCCAGCGTCGGCTCGAATCGATCGCATGATTCAAGCCCGCTTCGGAGAGGATGTTGTCGGCATCGCGAGGTGCGGCGACAGGCTCATCGGTTGCTGAAGACACGCCACCATCCTTGTTGGCGATCATGCGGGCCAGACCCCTCTCCGGTTCAAGAGTCTTGGTGTAAGCTTCGAGGTCGGGATGACGGGATCGGTGCCGGTCATCTGCCGCCATCTCTCCGCAAAGGCGCGGTCATCCTAAGCCCGGAGCCGAAAACCGATCAAGGTCAAACTTGAGGAAGACTTTAGAACTTTTCCAAATTCTCGCGGAACCACCCCGCAGAGTTCGCCCAAGTTCGCCAAACTCGTGAAACGCCGGCTGACCGCCACGCTTTAGTCCACCGTGAACTCGGTTTGGAGACGGTAGCCTCGCAGGACGGCGATGGAGCGGAGGATCGCATCGAGTCGGGCTCGGTCCTCCTCGCGACCAAGCGAGCCCTTGATCTCGAGGGCGTCCCCCTGGATGTGAACCTGGTCAATGTGGGCGATCTCGCCCGCCTGGCGGCGAATCTGCGCGGTCAGGTAGGGCTCGATATCCTCGGGCCTCCCCTTGGTCTGCAAGGGGTTCTGCTGTTCTCCGTCGGGGACCACGAACTGGAGCCGATCGTCCACCTCGCGCACCCCTGGAGTCTGCTGGGCGGCACGATAGGCCAGCATGGCTTCGTAGACCGTGGGAACTTCGCCGGAGAGGTAGGCCACTCCTTCGCGGACAGAGACTCTGATGGGAAGATGCGCCAGCGCGGGACGATTGAGGAACGCCCGACCGAGACGTTGGGACAGCTCATCCGAATCGGCCGTGACGACCGGCTGCCCCCCCGGTG